>ENA-OOWK01001677-OOWK01001677.1-human-gut-metagenome-genome-assembly--contig:-NODE-1677-length-10087-cov-2.333433_pt1 | contig 10087 bp, 10 predicted proteins | sample MGYA00241405_ERZ501317 | MGnify/ENA primary metagenome ERZ501317 (study PRJEB25962, sample SAMEA1972440) | human gut metagenome | biome: human gut; feature: human-associated habitat; material: faeces... | reverse complement strand
ACCCGGCACGGGGATTTTGGTTTGTATCGGTTCAAAAAAGGATCACTGGGCGCCCTCTTCGGTCTTGCTCAGCAGCACCCGGTCATCATCCAGCACATGACCGGCGTTCTTGGCAAACCGCTGCAGCAGATCGTCCACGGTCAGACCCTCCCGCTCCGGCCCGGCGATGTCCAGCACGATGCGGCCGCTGTCCATCATCAGGGTGCGGTTGCCCAGGGTCAGGGCGTCGTGCATGTTGTGGGTGATCATCAGGCAGGTGATGTGGTTTTCGGCCACGATGCTCTTGGTCAGTTCCAGCACCTTTTCGGCAGTGGCAGGGTCCAGCGCGGCGGTGTGTTCGTCCAACAGCAGGAGTTTGGGTGTGACCAGGGTGGCCATGAGCAGGGTCAGCGCCTGACGCTGACCGCCGGAGAGCAGGCCCACCGGCTGTTTCATCCGGTCTTCCAGCCCCAGACCCAGCTGGGCAAGCTTCTGGGCAAAGAGTTCCCGGTCCGCCCGGGTGATGCGGGAGAAAGGCGAAGTTTTCTTGGATGCCCGCAGATAGGCCAGGGCCAGGTTTTCCTCGATCTGCATGGTGGGGGCGGTGCTGTTCTGGATTTCGGATCTGCTGATCCTGTTCCTGTATTTTTACCCATCAAAACACCCTGCCGTGCACGTCGCCAATCTTTTGACCTACTACTATGCCATGTTTCTGATCGCAATCAGCCTTGCGTTCTGAGAACGAGGGACGCTCTATAACTTTACATCAGCAGTTGGAACGGCGGCGCCGCTTCTTTGCCGCTGGGACCACCCGATCTCCTCAAAATATCTTTTTTGTAAAACACGCCACGGTAAGTTGACGAATTCCAAATGGGATTCGTCAACTTCTTATACTTAAAAATAACGAAAAACGCGAAATTTTCGCGATCTTTTGCTTTATCAGTAAAGGGTTCAGAGCTCCTTATTTTCTTATATGATTCATTCTTAAGGAGATCATAGCAAATGAACAAAAACAAATCCATCAAAGCCAGCCTTCGCAAGCATTTCCCGTCGGGCGAGTCTAAGGTAGCAAGAGAAAATTCTACGGATATAAGTCTGGCACCAACGGCGAATTGGTTATCGATCCTAAAGAAGTCAAAATCATCAACCGTATATTTACGCAGTGTCATAGCGAAATAGGCATGGGAGCAATCGCCGCCGAGTTGACCAAACAGCATTTTCCTCTCCAACAGGAAAAGCCCAATAGAACCGGGCAACCATCCACAAACTGTTCTCCAATAAGAAATATGAAGATCGTGTCCGGCTGTAGAAAACATTCCACACTGGCAGCACGTAGATAAAGAATAAAAGCGGAGAACTACAATATTGAAACTGCTCCTCCTATAATTTTGTTGTGATCAATGCCATCATAGCAAGGAAAAAGAACTTCGGTAATGTAAATAGTGCTGAAGTTAACCACGACTTTCAAAACAACTTGTTTGACATGTATGACCTGTCATTTATCAGTCGCCTCTAACGCTATTCCTAACAGATAAATTACTATTTGACTTACCGACGCTTCTTTTTCTGCTAGCCCAATAAAACGTTCTTTCCATGCACTGCTCATACCTTCTGGTATAGCTTCTTTTTACTGTTACTTCGGGGTTAGAAAAAGCGTTTCAATAATAAAAAACACATCCGTTACTAGTTAATCATAATTTACCAGCTGGAGCTAGTGGAACTGTTAGAATTCTTGTTATGTAATAAATTCCAAATTGTCAGCCATTGATAACACCCGATTTTTACGACTTCTCAAAACTTGACTGTTTTCAAATATTTATGATATAAAGAATAAATGGGACACTCACACAAAAATAGTTTTAAGAGATCATAATTGATCTAATATTTTCAAATCAAAAGGCAAAAAAGCAAATATAGGATTTCTAAAGCCAAAATCACAAAATTAGTGGATCAAATTTGTCTATCGATATCTGTCTCTACCAGTTGCGTAGCAATGCGGATAGAGGAAGATTAAAGATAGTACGAAATACAAAGGGGAGCAACATGAATAAACAAGAAATATGCTATATGTATACAGATATCAGCTACGACAAAGAGAACATCAAAAATCTGCTAACAGATTTTATAAATGTAAAACCTGGTCAAAAAGTGGTGATAAAGCCAAACTGGGTGCGCGAGAATCGAATCGATCATCCGGATGAATGGGAACACATCATCACTCATCCTGTAATCGTAGAGGCCGTTGCAGAGCTAGTTGTAGAGAAGTTACAGGGAAACGGCGAGTTAAAGGTCATGGATAGTCCGATGTCTAACAGTTCCTTTACCAAGACGGTGGAAAGAGGAAAAATACGAGAGAAACTACTGCGGTTGAACGAGTCAGGGGTAAAGGTACAGGTATTAGACTTGCGCCAGGTACGGGACTATATGAAAGGAGACATCCTAGTTTCCAGCAAACCTCTGCCAGGGGATCCGGCAGGATTCCTGACCATCGACCTATTCAAAGACAGCTTATTTTCGGACAAGAAGAATAAACAATATTTTGGTGCAGATTATGATGTAAAGCAACTGCGAGCCCTACACAACGAAGAAAACAATATTTATTATGTTGCAAAATCCGTTTTGGATGCGGATGTTGTCATTAACTTGCCAAAATTGAAAACTCATCGTTTAGCAGGAATGACCGGAGCGTTGAAGAATTTAGTTGGGATTACAGTCATGAAAAACTCTATCCCGCATTACACGATCGGTACCCCGGAAAATGACGGGGATGACTATAAAGAAAAAAGCGGAAAGGCACAATTCGAAATTGGAACGTTAAGCGTCATGAGGAAGATATGGAAAAAAAAGAATCCTGTGATCAACAGTATTTTCATTCCAATGAAAAAGTTGTATGCCTTTTTTGCAGACCGAAATGACAAACAAAGTATTCGCGGTGGGATTTGGTATGGGAATGATACGGTATGGCGTGCAGTTTTGGACTTAAATCGTATCCTGCAATATGCAGATAAAAATGGTGTTATGCACTCCTGCCATCAAAGAGAATATCTAACAATTATGGACGCCATATATGCAGGGGAAAACTATGGTCCCCTAAAGGCAGACAAAAAAATTTGCAACACCATTTTGGTAGGAAGGAACCCTGTTGCTGTAGATACGGTGGCCTGTGCCATTATGGGATACGACTACAGAAAAGTACCTACCGTGCGGGAAGCTTATTGTATAAAAAAATATCCCTTGATACAAACCGCCCCTGAAAATGTTATGATAATTTCCAACAATAAGAATTTTGATGGAAAAACACCTGAAGATATTTCCTGGGATACCAGTTTTCAGTTTATACCGCAGTTTGGATGGAAAGATCACATTGAGTTGAAGAAAGTATAATATAATTATATGGGGGAAGTAAAATAAGATGCTGGATGCACTTCAAAAGAAACTTATAAACTTTCTAGTTTTAAAGGATTTGATTGAGCTTTATGGAAACTTTCCTTTCCAGGCTGAGAAAGTGAAAAAAATCCAAAAAAAGAAACTTGCACGATTAGTAAAGGTTGCGTATAAGAATCCGTTTTATAGAAAACGATTCGATGAATGTGGATTGACACCAAAGGATATCCAAACACCCGATGACTTGTTGAAATTGCCGTTGTTGAAAAAGGCTGAACTTCGAGAATGGGTGAAATCAGAGTACGAAAAAAATCCTAAAAAGTATAAGTATTGGTTTCGGGATAGTACCAGCGGTTCCACTGGAGCGCCATTGGTAACTTATTTGAGTGCCCATGACAAAGCCTACAATATGGCTGCATGGATTCGGATGGGCGCAGTACAAGGGTTAAATCCTTTCTTTGATTCAACCTTCTGTCTGGTATCTCCCCACCGACTGAAAAAGCAAAAGGATTCTATTCTTCAAAATTTTCAGCTCTTAAAGCGAACACAGGTGTCTTACTTAGCCTCTCCTCAGGAAATGGTTGAGCGTTTCAATCAGGAAAAACCAGCATTCATGTATGCAAATAAATCGCAATATGTTCAGATGGCGTTATATGCACAAAAGAATCATGTAAAGCTGTGGAGATTAAAATTATATGCCTCTGCAGCAGAAACACTGGATAAGCCGTCACGGGATTTGATCGAATCGCAGTTTGGCGAAAATCGAATGTATGACACCTATGGTTCTACGGAAACGGGTGCATTGGCTTTTGAAATAAAAGGACAACGGGGCCGATATGTGATTTGTCACGATACTCATATTGTTCATACGCTCAACGAAGAAGGAAAACCTGCACCGTATGGTCGAGCAGTCATTACCTCGTTATATCATTATGGATTCCCTATTATTAATTATGATTTGGGGGATGGCCTAGATACCTTCGAAGAAGGTGGGTTAAAATATATTTCCAAAATTAACGGCCGTTTAGATGACTGGATTAAGTTTGAAGACGGAGAAAAGCTTCCCTTTCACTTTTTTTATGAAGTGATGGAAAAAAGAAAAGAGGTTTCTCAATTTCGAATCATCCAGGAAACCTACCACGATGTAAGAATTCTTCTGACAGAGAGTAAAGATAATATAGTTCCGCATGCAGAAGTGGAAGAGCTCATTCGAAAAGAATTAGAAGAACTGTTCCATCGTTCTGATATATGCTACCGTTTTGAATGGCGAGATGTTATTCCTTTTGACGAGAACGGAAAATTAAGAATGTTGATTAGCAAGGTGTAATCATGAAAAAAAGTAACCTATCAAGCACTTATATAACATTGCTAGTCGCCATTTTTGTGAGCAGTTTTGTGAATGTCTTTTCTAAAATTGCCGCTAGATATGAGTTTTTATCGTTTCCCTTTTTGCTTTTTTATGGAATTGCCCTAGTCATTACCGCTGGTTATTCGGTGGTGTGGCAGTTGATTTTGGAAAAAATCCCATTAGTTTCTGCCTATATGGCGCGGGGACTTTTATTTGTTTTTATTTATCTCTGGTCGGTTCTAATTTTTAAGGAGTCTCTCACTGGAATACAAATTTTAGGCGGAGGTGTAATTTTGGCAGGAGTAGTGATAAGTCAATATGGAAAAGTATAGTGGAGTATTTGCACTTTTGGGGGTATTTATTGCAAGTTGCGCACAGTTGCTAATGAAAACTTCTGCAATCGAAAAGAAAACGAGTAGTCTATTTAAAAAAATCTTGAATATACGTATTGTGGTTGCTTATTCCATGATGTTGCTTTCTTCTTTGATTAGTGTGCTGTGCCTTCGATACTTGCAGTTAAAATATGTTCCTATGATTGAGGCAACTGGTTTTTTGTGGGTTCCTTTATTGTCATTTCTGGTACTAAAAGAAAAACCAACACGGTATAATATTGTTGGCGGTATATTAGTTATCTCTGGCATGATTTTATTTGTGATAGGATCTCTATAACTAAAAGGGAGTCAAGTTTTGAACAGTCTAGTGAGACTGAACAGACCTTAACACCCACTTTTGTATCTGCCACAGGATTTTCGTTTTTCTCTTAGGACATGAAAAAAGTGAAAATGCGACAATTTAGTCCTCGATCCGGTCAAGAACTTTTCTCGCTTTGGTTTGCTGACTCTGCTGCAAATGGAGTCAGCTAGCAATGGAGGATCCTCAACGGCAATCTCCAAATGCTTCATGTTCATGTACTTCTTGTTTTCCCACTGGTTATCGGCCACATGGCGCAGTCGTACACAAGCCAACATCAAACAGTCGGGACGCTACCAACCACACGGGTACAGCGGCAGATCTCACGGTTCGGCGTTCAACCGTTCAATGACATCGTTTGTACGGATACGGGTTCAGTGCTTGCTGGGAAAAGCGCAGTAAGTCAGTGTTTCTTCAATACCTCTCTCCAGTTTTTCTTGGTAGCCACGTTCAGCTTCATAGAGCACAATTCCGCTTCCACCGTCTAGCCTTTTCTTGGACTACTTTCTTGTCCCCCTGAGCATAGATCATCTTGAACATTTTGGCTGCCACCTTCACCTTGGAGTGAGGCGTTACAGAGAATGCATTTCGGAAAAAGGAGACGGCACAATGCTATATTGTACCTCAAAAAGCATTTTTCCCACAGCTTTCGTCATGCCAAGTCACCTATTGCCAACAATGAGCTTTTCGTTATCCAGGCCACAACTGCGGTAATACCAAGAACTTCTCGATATCCGTCTTCATTGACCGCAATCACTACCAGAATAGCCACATTTACAAACTCTCCACCCCAGTTACGGCGCAGGTAAATCCTATCTACATAGATATGTGGATAGAGTCCGTAATTCTCAATGTGAAATACGCTTTCTTGTTCAACTCACTAATGATGGAGGGAGAACCCTTGCTGCCCCAGAAGGCCTATGTGATGTCCTCCACACGCTAGACGGATACGCCGACCAAGTACATCTCAAAGAGTTTCTTCCATCTTGCTCGCCCTGTGGCAATACCGTTCAATAATAGCGGTATCAAAAGAGTTCCCCCCTTGATTTTATGCTTGAGAGTTACCGTCCCCAGAAGTAGTGGTGAGATTGCGGTTGTAGTGGTCCCCACGGCGGCCTTGGCGCTACTCATTGCACTCGTACCGAGTATTTGGATCAATTTCTCCGCCACGGCCTCCAGCAGCTCGTTGAAGGTTACCTCTGCACGTCCCTTCCTCGTACAAGTTTCTTGGATATGATTTGCCATCTACTTTCGAATGGTTTGTTGCGACTTCATTCTACCAGAGATTTTTGTTTTATTTTTGCGGAATTTATTCTACCTTATCACCAAAATCGTTGGAAAATCATAACAGACAACAGCCTCGGCCATCTGGCCAGGGCTGTTTCTTTTTATTCAGGCGGTCTCAGTACACGGCTTTCCTGCACCACGATGTCTTCCTGTCGGATGGTTCAGCGCCTTCTGGATTTGCTTTTTTACTTCCATTGTACCGACTTGCATCTGCATTTTCGGGAAGTCTGGGCAGAAACTTCTTAGCCATCAGTTATGATGGTGAACCGTACCTAGTCAGGTGTTACTCCTCTGAAAATTCTAGATTCCTCCCGAACAGGTCATCCATTTTAGCCATCTCATTTTGCTTGTGCTCATTCATACTATGCACACAAGTATTCATCGCGAATGATACCAAGTGCTGCCTTAAAGAGTTTTGTAGTCTATTTCCTTTTCCAGGACTCTGATTGCAAAGGTATGACACACCACATGGAACGTAAAGTGATCTATGCGTGCATCTCGCAGAATTTTTGGTTCCAGCTTCTCAAACAAAGTCTTGAAGGTGCACCCATACTCTCCAAAAAGTTATGCACTTATTGCCTTAAAAGCCTTCCACACCTTCATTCATACGTCCGCGCCTTCTCCCCGCACGAAACATCAATCGTCCAATCCACAAAAACCGAACCAAAGACGCCGGAAAAGATAGCTGGAGTGAGCACGATTTGCCCCTGCTCCCCGGGCGTATCCCCCAAAAATATACATCTATCCAAGATTCTCAATGAATCAAGCCACATTTTCGCACCAAAAGTTCGAAAGCCAGCCGGTCAAAACAATCTTTTTTACGCTCATTTTTTAGTGAAAGAGTTGTGTAGGTCAACCATTCCAACAGCCAAATATACCTGCCCTTTCGTTCGACTATTTTTCAAAAACATCACACCGAAATATACTGATGTACCAAAGAAATTATCCAGAAGTGACTATCCCGTAAATACTGTAGTATTTTCTCGCTTCTTATGCTACAATGATAAAGAATATAGCACTTTGTCAGACATAGGGTTTGGCAATATATTGTTGTGCAACTGTATTTGCGATTCGTTGTTTTATAAAATCAGCTATCCTTATGGGAGGACGGGAAATTGAAATCGAGGATTTCCATGCGGATGAATTTTTTCACTTGGCCACCAGCATCTTTTGTTCTCTGGGTAAACCACCACAACTACTCACCACACGAATAGACAACACTCCCCTCTGACAATCGACCTTAAGGCACCTTCCGCCATTGCGCCTCACCTTCAAAAGAGATAATTTCCAAACATTAAAACAATCAATGCACAAACAAAGCGAAAGAGGATATAACCATGAAAAATCTGTCCGCAATAATTAAGCCTAAGCTAGCGATAAAAAAAGACTTCGATTTTTATGCCGCTTGTGTTTGTCTGCTGCTGTTCGGCGTAACTCTCTTGCCACTTCTGCAGATTGCGCGATACAACGTTCCGTCAGTAGATGATTACTCCGGTGCCTACCAGATGCACCTGGCGGTAGAAAACGGAACTAGTCTTCTCGGTGCGGCATGGGCGCATATGACAACGGATTACCAAACTTTGCAGGGCACTTTTACTGCTGGCTTTTTTGGCGCTTTTTGCCCCCTGGCTTTTGATCCTCTGGCGTACTTTATCGTACCTTTTATTATGATTGGCGGACTGACGATTTCGCTTTTCTATTTTATGCGGCAGGTTCTCGTTCGTTTTGTCAAAGCCAGAACCACCAGCATGGTATGCGTAACCTGTTTTCTGGCCACAGCAGCAATCCAGTATCTGCCCAGCCCCGTAGAAGGTTTTTATTGGTGGAGCGGTGCCTTGATCTATACTGGCCTGTTTTCTCTGGGACTGTTGACATTGGGTTCGACTGTACACTGCATTGCGGTGTCTTCCAAATATTCTCCGGTACGGTTTGCAGTTACAGCCGTACTGTTGTTTTTAACCGGTGGCGGAAACTATCCTACCGCCCTAGGTGCCAGCATTCTCACTGTATATCTTCTGGTTTACGTTGCCCTTACGCAACGTAAAAAACTTCCTGGATTTATTTTGTTAACAGTTGCAAGTGTCAGCGGCTTGTTAACAAACGTTTTAGCTCCTAGCAATCTGATGCGGATGCAGCGGGAATTTGAAGGAAATCCGTATGAGGGTTCTATCGCGCAAACGATCAACTTATCTTTCCGCTTTGGCTTTCAGTTCTTGCGGCAGTGGACCACTTTCCCGGTGATTGCTTTGCTGCTGTGCAGTGTCCCCTTCATGTATAGAAGCTTGCGCGGCAGCAAATTCAAGTTTCGATTTCCACCGATTTTCTTTGTGTTAAGCTTGTGTGCATACTGTGCTCTTTTTGCCCCCACAGCCTATAATTATGGCTGGATTGGTCCCCAGCGTTATATGAACGTTGTTTTCTTCTGCTATCTGCTGTTCTTGTTTGGCAATGTATACTATGTTGTGGGATGGGTACGGTGTTGCCTTATCCAAAGCTTGGAAAAGAGCGGCATCGACATACATGCCTTGAGCGCAAATCTTGAAAGAAAATGGCGTTTTTGTGTCATTGGCCTAATTGTCTACTTGACCTCTTTTTGCATAATGACAACCATAAACAACTCTTATATAGACGACAACATTTCTTATACAGACCACTTTTCTTCGTCGCAAAATGCAATGCTGTCTTTGGAAGACTTCTCTGCGCAAAACTATTATGCAACCTACTGCGCCCGTTTACAGCTGCTGCAGAATCCAAGCATAACAGATGTAACGTTGGAGCCCTACAGCACAAAGCCGTCCATTTTGTATTTCGACGATATTACCACAGATTCCACTGATTGGCGCAATCAGCTCATAGCCCAATATTACAATAAAGATTCTGTCGTATTGAAAGAAAGCTCTGTAGTAACAGAATAAGGAAGGTGAAACCAATGAAAGCAGTACTTCTTGCAGGCGGCTTCGGCACCCGCATCAGTGAAGAAAGTCACCTCAAACCCAAGCCCATGATTGAAATCGGCGAAAAACCCATTTTGTGGCATATCATGAAAGGGTATTCTGCCTATGGTATCAAAGAGTTCGTGATCTGCGCGGGCTACAAACAGCATGTCATCAAGGAATGGTTTGCGGACTATTTCCTGCATAACTCCGACATCACCTTTGACTTCACCCACGGCAACGAGATGATTGTCCATGACAAACGCACCGAAAAGTGGAAGGTCACCGTGGTGGACACCGGTCTCAACACCATGACTGGCGGCCGCATCAAACGGGTGCAGAAATATGTAGGGAACGAACCCTTCTGCCTCACTTATGGCGACGCTGTATCGGACGTAAACATCACCGAGTTGCTGCAGTTCCACCGTTCTCACGGCAAATGCGTCACTCTGACCTCTGTAAGTCT
>ENA-OOWK01001671-OOWK01001671.1-human-gut-metagenome-genome-assembly--contig:-NODE-1671-length-10098-cov-5.720900_pt1 | contig 10098 bp, 8 predicted proteins | sample MGYA00241405_ERZ501317 | MGnify/ENA primary metagenome ERZ501317 (study PRJEB25962, sample SAMEA1972440) | human gut metagenome | biome: human gut; feature: human-associated habitat; material: faeces... | reverse complement strand
AAGGAAAAGGTGGCTGAATCCAATGCCCAGCTTGTCTGAGGAAACCAACGGCCGTATCGAACGACTGATGCCCGGCGCGACCATCGGCATCATCGGTGGCGGCCAGCTCGGCCGCATGATGGCTCTGTCCGCCCGCTACATGGGCTTCCGCGTCGGCGTGCTTGACCCAACGCCGAACTGCCCGACCGGTCAGGTGGCCGACTTCCAGATCACCGCCGAGTACGATGACAAAACCGCCATCCATGATCTGGCCGTGCAGTCCGACGTGCTCACCTACGAGTTCGAGAACGTGGACGCCGGCGCCATCGACGAGGTGCGCGGCATCACCGCCACCCCGCAGGGCACCGACTTGCTGCGCGTGACCCAGCACCGCGTGCGCGAGAAGCAGTTCATCAACGACCACGGCACCGCCACCGCACCGTGGCGCGCTGTCAACAACTTCGATGAGCTTGACGCCGCATTGGGTGATATTCATTATCCGGCCGTGCTGAAGACCGTGTCCGGCGGCTACGACGGCCACGGTCAGCTCGTGCTGCGTTCCGACGCCGACTTGGAGAAGATCCGCTCCCGCTCCGACCGTGGTGGTGGCTTCCCGCCGAGTATCCTGGAAGGCTTCGTCGACTTCGCATTCGAGGCTTCGATTCTGGTCTCCGGCAACGGCAAGGACTTCGTCACCTTCCCGATTGTGCGTAACGAGCACCGCAACAACATCCTGCATATGACCATCGCCCCCGCCGAGGTGTCCGAACATGTGGCTCGCGAAGCGCATGAACTGGCGATTCGCCTGGCCAAGGGCTTCGAACTGGCTGGCACGCTGGCCATCGAACTGTTCATCACCAAGGACGATCAGGTCATCGTCAACGAGCTCGCCCCGCGCCCGCACAACTCCGGCCACTACACCATCGAGGCCTGCTCGATGGACCAGTTCGACGCCCACATCCGCGGCATCGCCGGCTGGCCCCTGCCCAAGCCCAAGCTGCTCTCGCCGGCCGTGATGGTCAACGTACTTGGCCAGCATGTGGAACCGACGCGCGCGCTGATCGCCACCCACCCGGAGTGGAATGTGCACGACTACGGCAAGGCCGAAGTGCGCCACGACCGCAAGATGGGCCACATCACCGTGCTCACCGACGACCCGGCCAAGACAGTCGCTGACCTTGAGGCCACCGGCTGCTGGGACGACCTGAAAAAGAAGGCGTGACCTTACCGATGGTTGAACATATCGAACGCCAGACCAAGCAGAAGGACGCGATTCGCGCCGCCTTGGCCGACTGCGAGGAGTTCATCTCCGCTCAGGACCTGCACCGCAGGCTGGAGGACGAAGGCTCGAAAATCGGCTTGGCCACCGTATACCGCCAGCTCAACGCCTTGGCCGATGCCGGTGCCGCCGACACGATCCGCCTGGACGGCCAGCAGCTGTTCCGCCTATGCGGCGACGACGGACATCACCACCACTTGGTGTGCAGGCGGTGCGGCAAAACCGTGGAAATCGACCCGCCCAGCGAGGCTTGGCTGCGCAAAGTGGCCGACGGCCACGGCTTCACCGTTGAATCCCACACCTTGGAGGTCTTCGGACTGTGCTCTGATTGCCAAAAGGAGCAGAAAGCGCAGAAGGCTCAGAAAGCAGTGAGCGAATAACAAATGGGATCGGCTTCAAAGCCGATCCCATTTGTTATTCCGCTGCTATTCCACTGACTTCAGCGCGCCGAGCATGCTGTTTCTTCGAGGTCGTGTTCTGCACGATGCCTTTCACGCCGTCCAGCTTCATGAGCTTGGCGCTGCGCGACTCCACATTGGAGGTCTCGTGGTTCTTGAGCCGCACCATATAGGCGTTCGACTGGTGCTGCTCGCCGAACACGTGCTTACAGCCACCCGAAGTCATGAACATGAAATGCCCGAAGTAGGGAAGCCGGCTTGTCACGCAGCTCGCGCTTGGCCGCCACCCAGGCCGGTATCACGGCGCTCGCCCACGCCACCAGGGTGATGGCAGGGTGGAACGCCAGCATGACACGCCGATGTAAATGCAAATGATAATAATTCTCAATACATGTTATTCTGTCGTGTTGGTGGCTGGGCGATGATGCAGCAACAGCAGCATCGCCCGGCCAAACAGCTGAATTAGAGAGGAAAACCCAATCATGTCCATCATGTCCAACGCCAAGCGCGCGCTCGCTATCGCGGCCGCTGTGGCGACCCTGTTCTCGATGGCCGCCTGCGGTTCCAGCAACGCCGCCAGCGGCAAGTCCGATTCCAGCGGCGCCGCGTCTTCCGGCAAGATCGAGGTCGTCGCCTCCATCAACCAGTGGGGTTCCGTGGCCGAAGACCTCGGCGGCAGCAACGTCGAAGTCACCAACATCATGACCAAGACCAACGTCGAGGCGCACGATTACGAGCCCACCAGCCAGGATGTCGCCAAGTTCGGCACCGCCAAGGTGGCCGTGGTCAACGGCGCCGATTACGACCCGTGGGCCACCAAGGCCGCCCAGTCGACCAAGGCCACGCTGGTCACCGCCGCCGAAACCGCCGGCATCAAGGAAGGCGACAACCCGCACGTCTGGTTCTCCGCCAAGGTGCGTTCCAACACCGCCGACGCCATCACCGCCGCCTACCAGAAGGCCGACCCGAGCCACAAGGACGACTACGCCAAGCTCAACAAAGAATGGCACGCCAAGGAAGACCAGCTTGAGTCCAAGATCAAGGAGACTTCCGCCAAGACCGAGGGCCTGCCGTACGCCGCCACCGAATCCGTGGCCTGGTACCTGGCCGACGACCTCAAGATGACCGACGCCACTCCGAAGGGCTACGCCCAGGCCTCCGCCAACGAGAGCGAGCCGACCCCGGCCGACATCAAGGACTTCCAGGACACCCTGAAGGCCGGCTTCATCAAGATGTTCGTCTTCAACAGCCAGGAAGCAAACTCCACTACTGACCAGATCACCGGTGCCGCCAAGGACGCCAACGTGCCGATCGTGGAGCTCGCCGAGCAGATGCCGAAGCAGTACACCAACCTGCTCGACTGGATGAGCGCACTGGTCGACCAGTTCGCCGCCGCCGTGAAGTAATGCGGTAGTAGCCGTCAATCCGCAACAGCGATAAGGGGAATAATCAAGTCAGATAGCGAGGCGTTGTCTAGGGGAGAACAGAACACTTCGCTATCAGGGAAGGCTCCTTATATATCAGGGTGCTTCGGGGATGTCCCGAGGCACCCTTTGCGTTAGGGTGAATAGTTAGGAAACGGTAAGAAAAATAGTGGAACTATGGATTTTCCAAGGTTCAGCGGCAACAATATGCCCATTGAAAAGTCACATACGGAAACAGGCGAATGAACGAGAACACTAGTAGTACCACCACAGTGAAACCCCATTTCAAGCTTTGGGCCAAAAAGGTCGAAGCCAATGAAGTCACGCCCCAACACCCCCACAAGCCCTTCCCCGGCTGGGTGTACGGCGTGCTCTTCGTTATCTTCGACATCATTGTCGTGACGGCGCTCGAAGTGGGCGTTTCGTCCAGCTCCACCCGTGTGCAGCTGTCCAGTCCGACCGTCGGATTCGGCTTCGTGAGCAAGATGTGGACCGACGGCAATTTCGTATTCGTGCTCAACGTGATACTTGTCGCGTTGCTGTACCTCATGTTGCTGATGCTGTTCAACCGGTTCTGGACGGCAAGCATCGTGATTCTTGCGGTCGGAATCATCGTGGCCGCCATCGAACATTTCAAGGTCGAGATCCGTTACGAGGCCATTCTGCCTGCCGATCTAGGCTTCCTTGGCTCGAACACCGGCAACATGCTCACCTTCATTCCGGCCGGTGCGCATGTGACCATCCTCGTGGCACTCGGCGCGTTCGCCGTACTGCTCGCGCTGATTCTGGTGCTGCGTCATTTCGATGGGCGCAAAGGTCGCATGATTCGTACGGATAACCTGAGCCTGAACCTCACCTCCCGTCTGATTCTTCTGCTGCTGCCGATTCTGGTGTTCGCGTTGTACTGCATTCATGTGAGCACCACCGATTCGCTGGCCAACAAGTTCTCCCGCGCCTTGGGAGACACGCCATCCATGTGGGATTCCGTGTATGACGCGCAGCGCAATGGTCCGCTCGTGGCCTTCACCCGCCAGCTCAAACCGAAGATCATGGACAAGCCGAGCAACTACTCCGAGGAGACCATGAAGAAGGTCGCCGCTCGCTATCAGAAGGAAGCGGAGACAATCAACGCCTCCCGCACCAACAACCTCACTGATTCGACAGTGGTGTACGTGTTGTCCGAATCCTTCTCTGACCCGAGCCGCGTGCCGGGACTGAAGACCAATAAGGATTCGATGCCCAACATCCGCAAGATCAAGGCGGGCACCACCTCCGGCCTGATGCTCTCCTCCGGCTACGGCGGAGGTACGGCCAATCTCGAATACATGGGACTTTCCGGCCTGAGCATGGCCAATTTCGAGTCCTCCCTGTCCAGCCCGTACCAGCAGCTGGTCCCGAGCCAGCATTGGACTCCCACCATCAACCAGCTGTGGGGCGCGCCCGTCAACTCGCTCGGCTACCACCCGTACGAATCCAGCATGTACTCGCGTGCCACGAACTACAAGAAGTTCGGCTTCTCGCACTTCTACACGTTGACCGGTCCGGACGTGATCAAGTATCAGGACAAGATCGACGAGTCGCCGTACGTCTCTGATAAGTCTTCCTATGATTCTGCGTTGGAAGGCATCAAGTCCGGCAAGACGAACAAGTTCATTCAGATCATTACCATGCAGAATCACATGCCCTACCACGAGTGGTATGAGAATAACGACTACACCGCCGAATCCACCACGGGTACGCCGCTGGGTGATGATGAACAGCAGTCGATTGAGACCTATCAAAAGGGTGTGGAGATTACCGATCAGGCCACTCAGGAGTTCCTGAATGAACTGGATGCGCTGGATAAGCCCGTCACCGTGGTGTTCTATGGCGACCACTTGCCGGGCATCTACTCGTCCGCCAGCGAGGATGACAACAACTCCTTGGCCCTGCACCTGACCGATTACTTCATCTGGTCGAATAAGGCTTCCAGCTCCCAAGGCAATAAGGCAAGCGATGCAGCCTACTCCTCGCCGAACTTCTTCGTGGCGCAGGCCGCCGATCACATGAACGCCAAGGTCAGCCCGTATCTGGCGTTCCTGACCGAAATGCATTCCAAGATCGCCGCCATGGAACCGCCTGTGGTCAACAAGATCCAAGGCTGGGATCGTATCCCCGAAGGCCAGAACATCTATCTTGATCAGAACGGCAACCCGATGTCCACCGATGACTTCGACAAGGAAACCAAGCAGTTGCTTGCCGACTACAAGCTCATCCAATACGACATCACCGCCGGCAAAAACTACCTCAAAGACACGGACTTTATGACGCTGCCGTAAAGCAGACAGCCTAGTAGGCTGTCTGTAGGCAGCGTGCGAGCCGACAGACGAGCCAGCAAGGCGCGGGGCGTAGCCCGTCCAAAATTGCAGTAGCGCTGCCGTAAAGCAGGGGGTGCTTTCATGACGAACCAGACTTTCGAACAACTGAAGAAGACTTACGAATCCGGTCGTACCCGGCCGCTGGCATGGCGCCGCGCGCAGCTGAACGCACTACGCCGTCTGGTTACGGAGAACCGTGATGCCTTTGTCTCCTCGGCTATGGCTGACTTGGGCAAGCCCGCGGCTGAAACCGTGCTCATGGAACTGAACCTGGTGGCTGGTGAAGCACAGTTCGTGCGCAATCGTCTGAGCCTTTGGACCGCCCGGCATCCCAAAGCGATGCATTGGATGTTGCAGCCGGCTGCCGGATGGACGATTGCCGAGCCCAAAGGCGTGGTGCTCATCATTTCACCGTGGAATTATCCGGTGCTGCTGGCCTTGGAACCAATGGCTGATGCGCTCGCTGCCGGTAACGCCGTCTGCTTGAAACCGTCCGAGCTTTCACCGAATACGTCCAAGCTCCTTGCTGAGTTGGTGCCGCAATACCTTGACTCCGAGGCCGTGCGCGTGGTCGAAGGCGGGCCCAAGGAAACCGGCGAACTGCTGAAATGCCCGTTCAACCACATCTTCTATACCGGTGGCGGCCACGTCGGCAAAATCGTCATGCGCGCGGCGGCCGAGCATCTGACGCCGGTCACGCTGGAACTCGGCGGCAAGTCGCCATGCTTTGTGGATCGCACTGCGGACATCAATGTGGCTGCACGCCGCATTGCGTGGGGCAAATTCACCAATGCCGGGCAGACTTGCGTGGCACCCGACTATGTGCTCGCCACGCCGGATGTGGCCGAGGCTCTGGCCGAGCGCATCGCCGTAGCCATCACCGAATTCTATGGCGAAGATCCGAAGGCCTCGCCTGATTTTGGTCGTATTATCAACGATCGTCATTTTGAACGACTGTGCAAGCTATTGCCGGTCGGCACCGTGCCGCCTGAGGAGCCGAGCTCGCCGCTGGTGCAGGTGGCATCGGCGGTAGGCGCGGCCATGGATATGGTTGGGCGGCGCTTCAATGCCGTGACTACTGGGCGCGGTGGCGCGGGGGAGATGGCCGGCAGCGCGAACAATGCGGCGAAGCCGACGGCCGGTTCGAATATGGCAGCCGCTGATGATGGTGCGACTGCCTCGGCCGCTGTTGAGCCGAGCGAGATTCACAAGGTGCCCGGCGTGTTCGACCTGGCCGGTCGAATCGTTTGCGGCGGCAAGGTCGATCGTGCCGCCCGGTATATCGCGCCTACCGTGCTGTACGGTACGTCGCCAGATGCGCCAGTAATGAAGGAGGAGATTTTCGGGCCGATTCTGCCGATTCTGGTGGTCGAGGATGCCGAGTCCGCAATCCGATTCATCAACAAGCGGTCCCGGCCGTTGGCTGCATATGTGTTCTCGCGCGATCACGAGGTTCGGCTGACTTTCGAACGTCAGACCAGCTCCGGAGCCTTGGGATATTCGCTGCCGTTGGGCCATCTGCTGTCCAGCCGGTTGCCGTTCGGTGGCGTGGGCGCGTCCGGCATCGGCACCTACCACGGCAAAGCAGGCTTCCTCACCTTCAGCCACGTCAAAACCGTGGTTACCAAGCCGCAGTTCCCCGACACTCTGCGCCTCGTGTACCCGCCCTTCAATGAAGCCAAGGCCAAACTGTTCGACATCATCGCCAAATTCAGCTAGCGTGATATCGCTCGCTGATATTGGGTGATGGCGTTGTCATAGTGACGTTCGCTGTCCCGGTAATTACGTCAATCGATTGATTCGTGTACCGGGCCAGATTTTTCTGTCCTAGTATTTGATTTCGGGTCATTTTTGCTTACCGGGACAAAACTGACGCCGGAAGTATCGTCCGCGTATTACGAAAATGGCGGAATAGTGCGGTTTCGTATGGAAGGGAATTTCAAATATTCCTATATTCGAGGGGTTCAGCTGTCCTGGTTTGCGAAAAAGAGCCGAAATTGGCTACCGGGACAGAAAAATCTGGCCCGGTAGCCACGTCAATCGATTGACATGTCTGCTAGGCCAAAAATATGCAGCAGATGCGTCGCTTCTGTTACTTCAGGGCTTTGAAGCCGATGTCGTGGCGGTAAAACAGTCCGCGCAGCTCGAGCTTGTCGATGATTGCGTAGACCTTGTCCTGGGCGGACTTGATGTCCGGAGCGGAGGTTTCGACGAGCAGCACGCGGCCAGAGTTGGCCACAAGGTTACCGTGCTCGTCAGAGGCGACACCGGCGTAGTAGACGTGCGAATCCTCGTCGACTTCGATTTCGGGCACACGGGCACCCTTGATGACGTTCTCCGGGTAGCCGTTGGAGGCGATGACCACGCCGAGGGTGGCGTTGGACTCATCCCAGGTGAATTCGGGGGTTTCGCCGTCGAGAATGGCGGAGATGCCGGCACCGAGGTCGGAGGTGAGCTTCGGGAGCACGACTTCGGTTTCCGGGTCGCCGAAGCGGGCGTTGAATTCGATGACCTTCGGGCCGTCGGCGGTGGCGATCAGACCGGCGTACAGGATGCCGGTGAATGGCGTACCTTCCTCGGCCATGCCTTCGACGGTGGGGCGCACGATTTTCTCGATGGCCTCGTCGACCACGGACTGCGGAATCTGCGGCACCGGGCTGTAGGCACCCATGCCACCGGTGTTCGGACCCTCGTCGCCATCGTGGGCGCGCTTGTGATCCTGGGAGATGGGCATCGGCCAGAAATCGGTGCCGTTGACAAAGCTCATCAGGGAGAATTCCTGGCCGTCCAGGAAGTCCTCGATAACGACCTTGGCACCGGCGGAGCCGAAGCGATGGTCGATGAAGATGTCTTCGAGTGCGCGCTGGGCGGTGTGCTCGTCCATGGCCACGGTCACGCCCTTGCCTGCCGCCAGACCGTCGGCCTTGATGACAATCGGGGCACCGTGCTCGTGTACGTAGTCCTGCGCCATCTCGAGATCGCTGAAGGTCTTGTATTGGGCGGTCGGGATGTTGTGTCGGTCCATGAGCTGCTTGGCGAAGTCCTTGGAGCCTTCAATCTGGGCGGCGGCCTTGGACGGGCCGAACGCCTTGATGCCGGCGGCGGCGAAATCGTCCACGATGCCTTCGATCAGCGGGACTTCCGGGCCTACGAACACCCAGTCATAACCATTGTTCTTCACGAATTCGATAAGTGCGGCGTGATTCGACTGGCTCAGCTGCGTGGTGTGGATGCCGTCCTTGAGCATGCCCGGGTTGCCGGGAGCCACGGTGACTTCGTCGATGCTCGGTGCCTTGAGCAGCGTGTAGGCAATGGTGTGCTCGCGCGCGCCGGAGCCGATAACCAATACTTTCTGACCCATGTTGTTCCTTTCCTGCGGAAAGCGAGTTACTTCAGTACGATTTGCGTGCCGGTGGTGTCGGCTGCGATCTGGCCGAGCACGTAGGCGGGCTCGTTGTTGTCGGCGAGCAGCTTCAGCGCCTCGTCCTTGCGAGCGGGGTCGATGGCCAGCACCATGCCGATGCCCATGTTGAAGATGTTGTACATCTCCTTATGATCGATGTTGCCAGCCTTCTCCAGCACGTCGAAGATCGGGAGCACGGGCCAGGTGCCGAGCTCGATTTCGGCGGCCAAGCCGTCCGGAATCATGCGCGGGATGTTCTCGATGAAGCCGCCGCCGGTGATGTGGGCCACGCCTTTGACCACGCCCGCCTTGAACAGGGGAGAGAGGGCCTTGACGTAGATCTTGGTGGGGGTGAGCAGCACGTCGCCGAGCTTTTCGCCGCCCAGCTCGTCGAGTTCGGTGTCCACGGTGTAGCCGGCCTGCTCGAACAGGGCCTTGCGCACCAGGGAGAAGCCATTGGAGTGTACGCCGGTGGAGGGCAGGCCGATGAGCACGTCGCCTTCAGCGATGGTGGAACCGTCCACGATGGCGGACTTTTCGGCAACGCCGACCGAGAATCCGGCGAGATCGTATTCGTCTTCGTCGTACATGCCCGGCATTTCGGCGGTTTCGCCGCCGACCAGCGCGGAACCGGCCTGTACACAGCCGTCGGCCACACCGGCCACGACCTGCTCAAGCAGTGCCGGGTCGTTCTTGCCGCAGGCGATGTAGTCAAGGAAGAACAACGGCTCGGCGCCCTGGGCGGCGATGTCGTTGACGCACATGGCCACGCAGTCGATGCCGATGGTGTCGTGCTTATTGGCCAGCTTGGCGACCATGAGCTTGGTGCCCACGCCGTCGGTGCCGGAGATGAGAACCGGCTCCTTGTAGCCCAAGGAGGCCAGATCGAACAGGCCGCCGAAGCCGCCGATGCCGCCGACGACGCCGGGACGGTTGGTGCGGGCGACGTGCGATTTGATGCGCTTGACGACCTCGTAGCCGGCTTCCACGCTGACACCGGCGTTTTCATATGCTTGTGGCATGACGTACCTTTCTTGGATGATGCTTGTTGGGTTGTGTCGGGATTGGGATTGGTCTGTGGTGCTGGAACGCCGTTATTGCTGCGTCGGCGCGGTGGTGTACTCGTTGCCTTCGTACTTGCTCTTGTAGAGCGCGAATTCGGGCAGACGGACACGGTCCTCGGGGGTGAGGGACTTGAGGAAGTCGGTCGCGTAGTCGTCGAGCGCGGTCGGGTAGTCGCCGTTGAAGTAGGCGACGC
>ENA-OOWK01001668-OOWK01001668.1-human-gut-metagenome-genome-assembly--contig:-NODE-1668-length-10114-cov-2.238095_pt1 | contig 10114 bp, 13 predicted proteins | sample MGYA00241405_ERZ501317 | MGnify/ENA primary metagenome ERZ501317 (study PRJEB25962, sample SAMEA1972440) | human gut metagenome | biome: human gut; feature: human-associated habitat; material: faeces... | reverse complement strand
CCGCCTGTTTGCCAGTCCGCCCCGCGCCGATGGCAGCGAGAAGTGGGTGGACTTTGTAGATGCTTTTTGGCACTGCGAGTGTGTCTGCGGTCTGTCTGAGAAGACCTTTATCACCAGATACCAGAAGTGGTGCAGAAAGCACGGCTACAATTTCAACGAAAATAAGGCATTGGATATATACGCCTCTGCCTGTGGGCACTTCGGTGTCATGCCAAAAACGGATACAACAAAACTTTTGGTAGAACAGGCTATTTCCCAACTCCGGGCAACTTCTGCCGCGTTAGCTGCTCTCAAGCAAGAGATGCAGTCCCTGGCAGCTTCTCTGCCGGAGTATCCTGTGGTAATGGGGATGTTTGGCGTTGGTCCCTCTCTCGGCCCCCAGCTTATGGCTGAAATTGGCGATGTCCGCCGTTTTCATTCAAAAAAAGCACTGGTGGCCTTTGCGGGCATTGATGCCCCGCCCTACCAATCCGGCCAAATGGATGTCCGCAGCCGCAGCATTTCCAAGCGGGGGTCTGCCTCACTGCGCAGGGCACTCTTTCTGGTGATGGGAGTCATCCTGCAATGCGCTCCAGGGGATGAACCGGTTTATCAGTTCATGAACAAAAAACGCTCTGAGGGTAAGCCCTACCGGGTCTACATGATGGCCTCAGCCAACAAATTCCTGCGCATCTATTACGCCTCTGTGAAAGCCTATTTGGATTCCTTAGAACACGCCTGATTTTTCTACGTTATACCACCTGGCTGGCCGCCATTTTAATTTTGAGATGCTCAGCGGCTTGATTTTGTGTCGCCTTTTTCACTTCCCTAAAAAATCTGAAATTCCTACTTGACTTTTATTAGCAGGTCTTCCCTTAATATTGCGTTACTTTTTCTTTTGAAAAGCAAAAAACGAAGAGCAAAAGCATTAGCTTCCGCTCTTCGTTTTCTATTCCATAGTAATTTTTAATGTTTTTCCCAAACTCTGCGCCATTTTCTGCAAAAAAGCCAAAGAAGGATTATAATTTCCACTTTCAAACCGAGAAATATTAGCTTGCGCCGTTCCCATGCGCTCTGCTAATTCTCTCTGGGTCATTCCAAGTGCTTTACGACATTTAATTTCAGCGCAGATAATTTCATACTGAGGGCCAAGAGCCTCATATTCCTCCTTGACATCCGGACGCTCCGAAAAAATTTTGGCCTTATAATCATTGAAATTCATTTTAAACATACCTCATAGTCATTCGCAATAGTATCGTTTTTATCGCTCAGACATTACTATGCACTAACTCATTTATTGATAATATAAGTCATGCATCTGTATTTTTATATAAACTACCACTTGTGCAGCAATAGTAATTTTCATGTTTTATGTAAGCTATTGCATTTTTAGCAACAGCATTTTCATGAGTTTTATCAACAGTATCAATTAGGTCGTTTGTATTAGCAATTATGATATCATCGTAGCATTTTTTAGATTGTGTTTTTGTTGGAACTTGTCATCTATCTTTTTGTGGTCTTCTTTTTTCTAACTCTGCCCACCTGCTTTTCGCGATTGCAATTTCTGCGCGCGGTGTTTTTTGGGTTTTCTTCGTAAAACCATGAAGCAACACTACCGTATTTTCATCGCGGACTGCATACAGAATACGATAGGCATTTGTAGAGAATTTAATGCGTAGTTCCCAGATTGGACCTTCCAAGTGCTTTGCATTGGGTTCTCGAAGTTCCAATCCCACCTGTCTCAGTAGATCGATTCCTCGAAACACCTTCGCCAATTCCTTGTCAGGTAATGACGATAAAAATTCTCCGATGACCTCATCACCTGCCGGCGTACTGTAAAACTCAACTTCCATTTTTTTCAGCCCCCCTTTCTTATGAAAGCAAAAACATAATATCATATACGATATGCACTTGTCAACCGTTGCTTTAGTCCAAAATATTTCTCACCTCCACGCCATATCGTTCAGCAAAATCAATGGTGTTTCTTGTTCCCCCCGGCTGGCCATTGTAAGCCGCGATCACAAGCATTGAATGCCGTACCATCCACTCATTTCGTTTCTGAAAGCATCCCCTGTAATACCTGTCACTAATAGCCACCCGGAAATCGGCTTCTCTCGCAATTTTAGTGTATAGCAGGCGCCACTTTTCTTGCCAGCTCCGTTCAAAACCTGGAAATGGAGTCGCACAAATCAAATGTATTTGCTTATATCTTTCCTTTTTCTGCAGTACCATTTCTGCCGCCCATAAATCAAACCCACGTGCCATTCCGGTAATAAACGTGGAAATTCCTCCTTCTATAGCATCATCCACTGCAGAAGACAGCAACATCTTTATTTCCTCCTCTGTAACTTCCAGTTTTTCTGGCCGATGCCCTGTGAAGCAGCATCTATAGCGCCGCATTTCGTTTTCTGTGTAGTTCATGCCATAGCCGCCTTTCTACCCACTATCTATCGGGCAAATACAGTTTAGCATAACGGTATTTACCCGACAACTTACAGGTATTTTCCACCCATATAATCAGGTACACTGTTGTTAAGAAAGGCGGTACCGGGATGGATGTGTTGGAAAGACTTCGTAAGCTATTGCAAGGACGCGGATGGTCGGAATACCGTCTTGCGCAGGTATCCGGTCTGAACGAGTCCACTATCTCCAATATTTACCGGCGCAACACGCTGCCCACGATTCCCACATTAGAAGCTATTTGCAAGGCATTCGGTATCACACTTTCCCAATTTTTTGCTGAAAGCGATATGGTTGAGATGACGCCGGATGTGAAGGAATTGTTGGATGCTTGGGTATCCTTAACGCCAGAGCAGAAACGCATTGTACTGCAAGTTGCTAAATCCTACCACCAAGACATATAAAAAGCAGCAAATTCTGCGTTCGCCGCCGCTTTCATTTTTTACACTTATTACACCTATATTGACCTCGCGATATTTGGATTTCAATGTCCAAATTTTAGTACTCCGACTCTGCTATAATAATATTTATATCCCATCAAGAAACTTGTCACATTCTTACTTAGTATATGGCCATTATACAAAACGTGAGAAAAATTGGTGCTTTTGGTGATAGCTTTTTTCCTCCCTATATAGTATGTTGTTGTGCTAAGAAGGAGGTTTTCCGCATGAAAAATCATCAAGAGCATTTTTCCAAGAATAATTTTGATTATCCGAATAGATTTTGGAAATACTACGATCTTTATAGACGAGGGATAATCAGTCTAAAAGATTTCCAGAGAGATTCTAATCTGTCGTTAGAAGAAATCTTAGAATGTCTCCACCAACTAGAAAACGAAAGATGTCAACCTGAACATTTTGTGTTATAATAATAGTATATTTTGCTATACAATCTGAAGGAGGCCTAGATGGACATCTCAACCTACATTCCTGAAGATCTTCTGCCTAAATATGAGTTTCATAACTATAATCACGCTCTTGAAATCATCACCCAAGCTTTCCCGGAAGAATGGAATGAACTTGTCACTTGCCTTCGCAAATTGGATATTTCCATTGCTGATCTGCAAGCAGCCGGCGGCAATGAAACGAACATTCCCAAAAAATTTGACGATGTGCTATATCCTTTTGGTTGGCGAGAGATTCGCATTTCGGGCGATCTTCACATTAAATTTTACCCTCGCCAGGCAGATCAACGCGGACGTTTTTCTACCGAGTTCTCCGACGAGCGTGTTATTGAACAATATATTGACGGGCACAACATTGACTTTTTAAAGAATCGCGTCGCATTTGACTTGGAATGGAATAGTAAAGATCAAACCTTTGATCGCGATTTGCTGGCAATGCGTACATACTATGATTGCGATATTATTAGTGCCGGCGTTATTATCACTCGTTCTCAAGAGTTAAACGACGTGTTCAAAAGCGTGCTTGATCGTGACGGAAAACCAATCATGAGAAAATACGGTGCAAGCACCACATGGATGGGGAAATTGCTGTACCGTTTAAATTCCAGAAGAAATGGTGGCTGTCCAATACTTGCTATTGGCATTCGCAAGCCTTGCATTTCAGACTGGGTCGAAGGAGAATAACATGGAAAAAGTCCTAACCACGGGAGAAAACTTACTGAATTTCTGTGCTGGAAAAAAGTACGCCACGATCTATGCAGATCCTCCGTGGCGTTTTCAAAACCGAACCGGTAAAGTTGCCCCCGAGAACAAAAAGCTGAATCGTTATCCTACCATGTCCCTTGAAGAGATTGAAGCGTTGCCTGTAAGTGAAATTGCTGCAGGAAAAAGCCATCTATACCTTTGGGTACCTAATGCTTTGCTTCCAGAAGGTTTAGCAGTCATGAAATCTTGGGGCTTTGAGTATAAGGGAAACATCATTTGGGAAAAGGTACGAAAAGATGGCCAACCCGATGGTCGCGGAGTCGGATTCTATTTTCGAAATGTAACTGAGATTCTTCTCTTTGGCATTCGTGGAGAAAATAATCGAACATTGGCTCCTGCTCGGTCTCAAGTCAACCTAATCCGTACGCAAAAGCGCGAACATTCCCGTAAACCGGATGAAATTGTCCCGATTATCGAACGGTGTTCTCCCGGCCCATTTTTAGAATTGTTTGCCCGAGGAGATCGGGACGGCTGGGATATGTGGGGTAATCAGGCGACCTCCGATTATGAACCCACTTGGAACACATACAAGAATCATACCGTTTCTAAAGAACACTCTTGAGCTTGTAACTGCATTTGATTCAAATTGCCAATGTTACTTTAATAAGTAACATCGGCAATTTTTTATACTCTTTTTCTGGCGCCCCTATGCTTACAAAGATCAAAGATGTTTTTGCCCTCTAAATCTAGAAAATCTTTTATAAACCGTGATCCACCACTTTTCTTGCCCTATCCCTTCAATTTCCTTCCTTATACCTTCTGCTATACAATCGGGCAAAGCCTCTTCGGTACTTTGTTCCATATTTTCGAAAACATTTTTATGAAAATCAGCTATTATCCTTGCTTCGTTGCATTGTCTGCTATAGTTAAGTAGATGTGGCCCCAAAACTTTTGTGCAATTACCTTTAAAAAGGCGCGTTGCATATTTTGTCTCATTTATTATTTTATCGATTTTTTCATATATCGGTTTATATTTTGGCGAATCTGGGTCACCACTTATTATAAGGATAATCCCCTTATTTTTCAGATAAAATGCTCCTCGTTTAATTTGTTCCCGGTAGTGATCCACGGCATCTTCTGTCGTTAAAAAGTTGCTATAAATGATAATATTGTAACTCTGTTTAACTCTTAGATTTATGGGCCTAATCGCCCAAGGAGAATATTCATAACGAACAATTTTTCCTTTAAAATCCAGTTCCTCCGCATCATAATAAGTTCCGTGGTGAAACGGAACATATGTAAGACGCCCTTCTTGTAGCAGAATTTCGCTGTAATGGTGCAAAAAATCTCTAAATGATGATGACTTTTCTGCATAGTCAATGGTACAACTTCTGTTACCGAACCATTTCCTTTCGATTTGACTACTGTCCGATCCAGAAAACATTTCATTAGCCACAAAAAGGTCCGAATAAGCGTATTGGCAAGGCCCCGGTCCAGTTCCAATATCCATTAATCGAATATTTTCTTTTAGCGGGAGCATTTTTTTCTCCAACAAATATTCATATGTAACCCAGGACCGATAATACCGATCCAAAAAATGTAGAAGCACATACGCAAATACTTGGTTATCGTCGTACTCTATTTCATTGCACCGCTTTGTTACGTCTTCTAAACAATCTTGAATTTCGTTCCAAGATCCCCTTCTCAATTCCTTCGCCCATTCTAATAGTGCTTTTTTATGAAAAGAAACATTTTTACAAGCGATATCCTCATTTTTTAACCATTCTAAAAAAGCCCCTGAATTCACAGTCTGGCTCATATTTCACACCTCACTAGTAGGTTTACTATATTGATAGATTTCTTACGGAGTTTTTGATGCGTTGCCAGGTGTCTCTCTTGCACCTAGTACGCTTTGTAACTGTTGTACGCTCACAGTTTGCTGGCTAGCTTATAATGGTTTGAAAAAGGAAAAGTGTGTTTGCACCTATGTTGGCTTATTTGAATTCACTAACATCAAGATTCATTTTGTCCATCTGCACTCTCCGGCCAGCAGATCTTCCACTCAAAGTATTCCTTTTCGGTAATCTCCCCCAGGCGAAGCTTTCGCTGCACTTCCGCCCAATCCTTGAGAAAATCGTTCAGAATCGTCGAATTGAACCACATAGCCACAGGGCTGTCTGGCGGCCAGTCATCGTTGTCATCATAGCGTAGCGAAAAATCCAGATTGGCGTTGTACCGAGTCTCAGACCGTTGTGTCCGGACCAGGTTGATAATCCCCGGCACTTCCTCATCCAGCCAGAATAGTTGCTCCATCATATCGGTAGCTGCACCGTTTCCGCCTTCCGACAAGGCCATTGCTGACACATTCATCGCTTCGGCCATTTTTTCCAGCAGCGGCTTTTTGGGAATCCGGTACCCCATCTCATACTGGGCGATGCGGTTGGCGCCGCCTGCGCCCAATCCGATCTTTTCTCCCAGTTCCTTCTGCGTCATCTGCCGATGGCGGCGTATGCGTTTGATTTTCTCGCCGGTCGTCACGGTTTTGCTCCTCTCCAAGCCGTTATCGCGTCCCCGGATTTTCCGTGGGCGCGTCTTTTTGTATTCATTGTACCCTACCCGTCCCCGTTTTACAAGAAAATTGTAACAAATTTGCGAAATATATTGACGTTCGCATTTTTGCGAATTATAATATTCTTATCAAATTTGCGAAAGTTCAATAGAGCGTTCGCAAAGCACTACAGAAAGGAGATTTTTATATGATTATCCAATCCGTACATTTTCATTCCACGAGGGTCGCATGTCTGCGAAACGCCTCATCCCGGAAAAAGAGCTGAAAGCCTGCTATGGCCTGCTGTTTGCCGACTATCCCGACGTGGTGACGGTCCGGCAACTGCAAACTATGCTGGGTATCAGCCGTCATGCGGCGTATGATCTGCTGGGAGAAGGGGAAATCGGAGCCCTCAAACTGGGCAACGCCTACAAGATTCCCAAAATCAACGTCATCCGCTATCTGCTGACCAATGCACAAGGGGCGGGTTTTGCCGGGCAAGACCTGCAAAGTGAATCATAGCATGATTCACTTTTGGGTTTCGAGCGCCTGTTCCACCCGCTGAGTACCCAGCTGGAAGTATGCATCGGTAAGTTCGATGCCCACCGCTTCGTAGCCTTCCTGCACCGCAGCCAGCACCGTGGTGCCGGAACCTGCGAACGGGTCGAGGATTCGGCCACCGGGCGTGCAGATCTGCACCACATCCCGCATGAGCTGCAGAGGCTTTTCGGTCACATGGATACGGTTGGCAGGGTTTGCCTGACGAAATACCCCCGGCAAACAGCCCACATTGCGCTCCAGCGGCATCTTGCCGTTGGACCCCCAAACGATAAACTCGGCCTGCTGACGGAAGCGCCCCCGCTGCGGTCGACCGGACGGCTTATCCCATACCGCGATACCACGCCAGGTCCAACCGGCCCACTGCAGAGCATCGGTCATGGAGGGCAGCTGCCGCCAGTCGATGAACAGGCAGACCGGCGCTCCCGGCCTGCAGGCTTTCCGGGCGTCAGAAAGCCATTCCGCCATCCATCTCGTCCAGCTTCTCTGGTCCCGGTTATCCCCGTCAAAATCCGGCAGGGCGTTCTTCGGGTCCATGCTGCTGTATTTCTGGTTGGTGGTACGGTTTTTCTCCGAGGGTTTCCAGCCGCCCGAAGCATAGGGCGGATCGGTGATGAGGGCGTCGAACACCTGCGGTTTGAATGCCCGGATGATCTGCAGGGTGTCCCCATGCAGGATGCTCCAGCCATCCCCGCCGCTGTGTTCCATGGGCAGAATGGTTTCATCAACAATTTGAGACAGTTCTTTCGTTTCGTTCAGAGACATCTTCCTTTCCTTGTTTGCTTATCGCTCCCGGTCGGAGCGTTTTCTCTGTTTGGGCGGCACTTTTTCCGACAATTCCGTTTCCACATATTCGCTGATGATGTTCAACGCTTTGTAATAATCCCCGGACTGGTAGACACGGCTGCTCATTTCTTTGGCCAGTTGCGGCTGTCCATTTTCTTTCAGCAGCCGGGATGCCCTGCCGAGAATAGCGAAGATATTTCCATCCTGTCCCACCAGCTTCATTTTCGGGCGCTTAAAAGCAGATTGTTCCTTCTTTGGTTCGGCTGGCTGTACCTGTTCCACTTCAAAATCGAAGGGTTCTTCTGCGAAGTGAACATACAGCACGCCATCGCCGGTCTGGATTTCCTGCTGCTCGAAGTCCTCGCCCCAGCCATCGGAAAACTGGCCTTTGAGATAATCCTGAAGATCCTGCATTTCTGCTTCTGTGAGAGACGCCTTCAGCTTTACCGTGGTACAGCCCATGAGTTCCCCATCCCGGATTTCCACCGTGGGAACGGCGCTCAGTACCTTTTTCTTGACGCCGGGATTTCGATCCTCGTCAAAGTAGGGCATTAAATTCCCGCCGTCATCGTTGTCGCGCTGTTCCACGGCTTCCCGGATGCTTTCCTCGTAGTAGGCCATGTCGACGCCTGAAAACAGCGTGGGGTAATCGGCCACGCCGTTGTTCCAGCCATATTCGTCTACATCGTTTTTGTAGAAATCTCCGATCAGCGGGGAATAGAGTTTCAGCGTGATTTCATTTTCTTCGATTCGACAGCTCTCCCTTCTAAAGAGAATAAACCGCCCTTTGACGGGCGGCCTGTTCTTCCTGCTTTTCTTTTGCTAAATCAGCATAATCGCAGCCTTCTTTTTCCGGAAGATTCCTGACCATGCGGTACTTGCCCTGATAGGCTTTTGCCAAATGTTCGGCTGCCCATCGTCCGGCAAAATCGTTATTGGTGCAGATTTCGATTTCCTCAATTTCTGGATGCCGATTCAGGAATGTTTCCAGTGCGGGCGGCTTTTTAAAAGAAAAGGACTGCGTTTCTTCTCCTTCCTTGGGGGCGTAGATCCCGCCAAGGGACAGCCGCCATTTATCCGAAGTCCCTTCCATCGTCAAATGGGCAAGGGTTTCGATGGCTGCTTCATAAACCGCCAGCCGATTGGTTTTTCCTTTGGGCGGGAGGCAGAAGCAGTATGCTTTTTCGCTGCCGGGCACCTCTGCCTTGAAGGGCTTTCCTTTGGTGTAGGTGCCCCGCAGAAAGGCGTACCGGGCCGTGCCGCATTCATCCTTTCCAACGAACACGGCGTTGTGGTAGTCGGCGCTCTCATAGAGTATCCCGGCCCGGACACAGGCTTCGATGACCTTGCGGCTGATCCCGCGCTTCATCAGGTAGGCAAACACCCTGCGGTTATTCTCCGCTGCCGGAGGAAGTGCAAACTCCTTTTTCTGCTCCGGCTGGGAAGATGGCGGAATATAGCCGGGGCTTTCTTCGCACAGGGCCAGCACCGCGTCTACAAACTTTATCCCTTCCACCTTGACCAGATAATCGAGGGCGGTCTTGCCGCCAACATCCCGGCTTTTCCAATGCCAGAAGCTGGTTTCTTCGTTGATTTTGAAGCTGTCGTGCTCCCTCAGCTGGAACTCACCACGGCTGCCGCTTCTGACCAGTTCATTGGGGCGAAACCGGCGCAGGAACTCGATGGCAGCTCTTGCTCCCAGGTAGGAGCCGCCGATACCGATGACGATCAGTACCTCGGAGTCGCTCTGAATCTTCTCTGCCGCCTTCTGGATGCGCGCGAACTCTTCTTTATCGTAATCTACAGGGAGATTTACCCAGCCAATATAGTCGTTGCCGGCTCCTGTTCCGCTCACCAGGACGTCCTTGGCGTTTCCTACGATCTCTTTCATGGAGTCTATTTCATGCTCTTTGATAAATGTCATTGCCTTTGAATAGTCGAATGTAACTTTACTGCTCATGGTAAACCCTTCTTTCTCTCTTCGTTATTGTATACTTATGATACACGATACAGCTCTTAGGCAAGGCAGACAGGCCCGCTTCAGCTCATATCAAGTCTATTTTACCAGTATTACCCTTTATAATCAAGCCAAAAACTCCTCCAGTATCTCCCGGATGCGGACCTCCTTTGAGACCTCGTCCTCCTCTTTTCCGGTCCTCGTCCGGGCCGCTTTT
>ENA-OOWK01001658-OOWK01001658.1-human-gut-metagenome-genome-assembly--contig:-NODE-1658-length-10149-cov-1.552804_pt1 | contig 10149 bp, 8 predicted proteins | sample MGYA00241405_ERZ501317 | MGnify/ENA primary metagenome ERZ501317 (study PRJEB25962, sample SAMEA1972440) | human gut metagenome | biome: human gut; feature: human-associated habitat; material: faeces... | reverse complement strand
ATCGGAAAACGTCCCACGCTCAAGATCAACGAGGAAGAAGCAAAGTTTGTCCGATTGATGTTTGACCTGTATGCAAACAAAAGCATGGGGTGCCAGCAGATCGCGGATGTGATGAATGGCATGGGAGCAAAACCACACCGTGCTGCACAGTTCGGCCGGACTGCCATTCGCCAAATACTTACTTCCCCTGTCTATCTTGGCAAAATCGTATGGGACCGAGTGACCTATATTCATCCAGGCATGCAAGGTAGTACAAAACACGGCAAAACCGACTATAACTCCAATAATAATCATTACTACTGCCGCTATAGGAATTATTGCAGCAGCGAGATCATAAAGGATGTTAGTTCCAACCATAATAAGTCCGGAGACAATAATAAAAATTACAATATATAATATAACCTCCATGTTTATCCCTCCAGCTCATCAATGATTTTTGTAAGTGGCTTCTTTGCGTACTTTCCCTTTACCCATAGAGAAGTCAATTTTTTATCCGTTATGGTACAGATCCACTCCATAGGTTCCAATACACCAACGGGGTTATAAGCTCCTGCATCTCTTGTGTGCCCAATAGCACTTGCAGCAAAGAACCTATTGTTCTTAAATTTCATTTCGATAGCATTGACAAAACTCTCCATTTCGTTTTCTTTCAAAAACTTTCTGCAGAGGTAGTCAATAGCATCACTTCTGTGAATTTCGGTTTTTGTATTAAGATATTCGATTGCTTCAATCTTATCGTCAGAGAATTCATCACGCAAATTAGCGGAATCAATTTTTCCAATAACTATCGCAATCGGCACTTTAGACATTTTTCTGTCGGAAAGTCCGGTTACTTCTCTGAGCTTGTTTATAAACACATTTATAATTCCGTTAATATCGGCTTTGCCAATGCCTGCTCTATCTTCAGGGGCAAGCAATGTTTCATACTTTGCTCTAACAGTTGGTATGGCAAAAGGATCAATAATAAAGATGATGCCTTGACAATACTCATATTGTCGTTGTACTTCGTTCTCATTATTGTCAGTAAACACTTCACCGGCAATGTCATATATGTGCATCAGTCTTTCAGGTTTAAGATCTTTATGTTTAACAAAAAAGCTAAATGATATTGAGCTTGATTGAGTGATGTCTTGAGGTCTTACGGTCATTCTAGTACTTCCGTGTGCGAAGTCTGCTTTAATTTCCGAATAAATTGCTTCTTTAGCTCCATTGTAAAACTCAATTTCAAGATTATTCTGCGGAGCAACGAACTCAACAAATTTCTTTGAAAAAGCCGTAATATATGCCGTTTTACCAACAGAACGACCACCGACAACAGGCACACAAAGCGGTCTGCTTTCACGGTCGTTCAAGTAAGTCGTTTTACCCTCCAAAAGACAATTGGGGCAAATTGCTTTGAGCTTCTTTCTGCCATTAAAAAAGGTAGTTGGAAGCTTTTCGCCGCATTTACAAGTTCTGTTAAGAATCCCGTAAGCTCCAGGAGTCAAGTTTGTGTGGTGGGCTCCACATTTAGGACAAATATATGTAGGAATTAAAGATTTGCATTTACACTCATTACAGGCAGTAAAAATCTTTTTCCTTGCAAGATATGCTCGATCAAAAATCCAAGCAGCAGAGAAGCCAATATACACTAATACAAAGAATAAAGATACAAAAGTAACCATTACGGCACTAATCAATGCAAAAAATATAGTGCCAAAGGAAACTACAGATAAGGCACAAAACAAATTATAAACGCCCTTTAAGGACATTAATCCTTTTTCGCTGTACTTGTCGTAATAGGCTTTTGCAGTCTGAGCATTTTTAAGCCAAGAAGTCTTAATGGCTGTTCCAATATCTTTATAACCTTGCCCAAAAAAATAACTTTTGTGAGCTGGCTGCACTTTATTTTTTTTCATCTTCTAAACCCCTATGAATCAAACTTTGCATAAAAACATCTTGAGTTCTTATTCCAAATAAACTTAATTGCAGCATACCGACCTACAGACGATGCAACATTAACTAATTTTTGACCGAGGTATTGATCCTCCGGTTCAGGAATAGCTATTCCGTCAGCAATTTTTGCTCTAACAACCTTTTGTTTGCTCTTAGCATATCTTGCAAAAATTTCTTCAAGTTGAGAAAGGTTGTTAGCGTAGCAACGGTTTCGTATATAAAACGAGATATCTTCACGAGGACAAACCGGAGTTGTTTTTATGTCCCAATCGTGATCTTTGTTTATTGAGTCATCATTCACGCAAAAATACTCGTATGAATACTCACCAGTTTGTTCTTTGTGGTTTACATCCCAAGTTGCATCTATGTGATAGAAATTATCCGCAATTTTGATAATATTCCAGGCGTGTTCAGAAAAGCCTGATGTTCTAAATGTTGCTTTGCCACTTACCATCGCACATTCAAAACCCATCCTTTGGGCGAGCAGAGAAAAAGCCGATGAAATACCATCGCACACACCTTTCTTATTTACTAATACCCCATAAGCGTTGTGTGACATTGGATTTACACTTCGTCCTAAACAGCAGCAGGCTTCGAGTTCTTTTGAGTCGTAAGTAACATTATCTTGCAAATACTCATAGATGCAGATAAGTTTGTCGTAGTTGGATAACGGATTAAGAAGTTCTATTTCTTCGATAGCTTTTGTTAAAGCTGTTTCCAACTGCTTTTGCATTGTCCTCGCCTGAGATGAGGGGACCGCACCACTAAAATGAACTTGTTTTCCGCCAAAAAGCGATGCGGAAATGCGGATCTGCGTTTTGTTAAAGTAGATTACTTGAGGATTATCACCGAGAGCAACTTGCAGAACTTTCATTACATCCACATTGCGGTCAATGCCGTTACTATCAACAGTAGAAGAACAACAGTTAAATGCCCGTTCAAATTGTTCATATGCTTTTTTCTCTGCTGCTGAGAGCTGCTTGTAACCTATTCTGCTCATTATTGTTTATTCACCTCGTTATCTATGTCGTCTTAAAGTTAGCACCTTTTCAGGATCTTCATTCCCGTCATCAGTTTCAGTTGTATCCGCCTCTTGAGATTCTTTGTACCTAATCAGTTCTTCTCGCATTTGCAAAAGTTCTTCTTTTTCCCTCTGAATATCCTCAAGCGAACGCACTTCACTTGTATATTCTTCACATTTGCTATCAAGTTCTGCTCCAAAGTCAGAATCCATACCTTCGGTTTCATCCAAACTTTCATGGGTTTCGTTTGCGTCTGTGATTTCACTAATATCTGACATACCGTATTCTCCTTATCCAACACAATATAGTACCAATTTGTACCGAGTGTTTTTCTTTTCAGTTGCTATCTTGTGAAGCAAGATACTGATAAATGCCGTATCTTTTGTTTTCTTGTCGACAAAATCAGCATATATATCCAGATTGTCATAGACAAGATCACACCACTCATCACATTTCTGACGGTATTCCTTATTGATGTCAGCCTTCTTTTTGACCACCGGCGGCAGCTTGTCCTCAAACATCCTGAAAATATCTTCACAATTTAGCAACTGAGATACAAGAGCTGAAAAAGCCTTGTTTTTCTCTTTTGTTTTCCATACCTTTTGATATTCCATCAATAGTTTTTTATACCTTGTTTTAAGATATTCTGGTGCTTTTGAGCTATTGAATATCGTATTAAACCATGACATATTAAAATCTTTAGACTCATCTTGAGCAACAAGTTCAGCAAGTAAATCCCCAACAAGACGAACCTGATGTTTTCTATCATTAACGGGTACAGACTTAATTTCATAACGATCACTACATTTATCAATTTTAGTCAATACAGCTTCAAGCCAATTGTTTTGATATATTGCAGCAACACCTTTATCGAGTTTACTCAATTCAAGAATCTGATCCTCAGTCAGACCTATAGAACGACCTACCGCCTCACAGTCATTTGCTTCAGGTAGTCGCATAATAATCTTGGTATTAGTATTCTTAATAGCAGAAATGTCAACTGCTGTAGGAGATTGATCGACAATAATAAATCCTTCTCCATAGGTACGCATTTCTGCTATAGAGTTGCTGATCATTTCTACCGACTTGCCTTGAACATTTGCAGATTCCTGACCTTGTTCGGTCGAAGTCCGCTTTAAAAGATTGTGTGCTTCTTCAAGAATAGTAATATGTTTTACTGGACAATTGGTGCCTGTCGCTGTAGATTGTCTGTATTCGCTTAGTTTTAACACGAGGACACCCATTAAGAGAGCTTTTGTTTCCACTGATCCAATTCTGCTTAAATCAATTATTGTATTTTCATCAAATAGCACAGCATCTTCTATCGCATTTACCGTAAAAATTTGTCCTAATAAGCCATTTGTCAAGGATTCAACACGAGTAACCAGTGAACCAATATAGTCACCTTTTGTTTGTGATGAAAATTCCGACTTGTCGAGAAGTACAGGAAGAATCTCAACTATATCCCTGAAAGAAGGATATTTTCCGTTTCCTCGATCCACATATACAGAATGGTTCAAATCCCATCCGTGATTTATGTATGCCTGCTCAAAAGATGCCTTAAGCAAAGCTGGCATTGCTGCGTAAAGCGGCCAACACGCACTAAATATTTCAATCAAACGGTCAAGATGTTCAAGCACATGGACTTCTTCGTGAAATTTAAATGGATTTATGCTGAGCATATTGTAATACTTTGGGTTTGTTGTAAATACATTTATGCCGGGCATACCGCCAAAAGCAATCTTATATTCTCCCTTTGCAGGTTCGATTACTAAGAATTTAACATCATTCTTGCTTGATGTTAATTCATCAATAATCTTATATGTGGTGTTTGATTTACCTGAGCCAGTAGAGCCAGTAATAAAACAGTGTGCAGAAAGGCTTTCAAGATCCAACCTAACACGATTGCTCTTAAACACTTCGCCCATGTGGAAAATAGCACCAATATCAATGTTTCTGTAACTCTTAGTCATACCTTTATCAAATACGTTTCTGCCGAACTCCGCTGAAGATATAGATGTAACACCACTTACGGACTTGTGTGGGAATCCCATCAGTACTGGAAGTTCCAATCCACTAATTAGACTTGCAGGCGTAATAATCTGCTCAGTATAGTTACCATTTTGCGGTTCGGGAAGATACTTAAATCTTGGGTGCATACCATACCTGAGATAGTTCATAACCATTAGACTTTTTTCAGAATTCTCGTATTCGTTATCCCACAAATTTATGAAAGAATTTTCTACTGATGTCTTTTCGCCTGCAACAATCGCTTTGAAAGTGTTAGCAGCTACTAAAGATGTTTCGGGATTCTCGGCAATAAAATAGCAAGCACTATCCCACAAACCATAAGATTCACAGCTCTTAATTCGTTCAAGTTGCTCATCAATTCTGCCAAGGAGAGCCTGAACGGTTTTATTTTGCTTAGTTACAGCAATTGTTGATGTGCTACCTGTCGTAGTAGTTGTTGTATCTGAGGTGGTTTTTCCGGTTGTTTCTGTTTCGGAGCGAGTGTCCGTGTGTCCTGTCGAAGTACCACTTGAAGTTGTTGATGTTTTAGCTCTACCACTTCCTGAGTTATGTCCAACCCCAAACATACCGAAACTACTACCGTGATTGTGCGAACGAGACTTAGATGTGCTTGTCCCATAATTTGTTCCGGTAGTGTCGCTTATGCCTTCATTGATTGCAGTTGAAAAACTGTCACTTATTCCTTTTGCGATAGCTTCGCTGTCGTTCTCACTATATGTCAAGTTCACTTGGGCGCATTGAGAAAGTGCAGAGTATAAATCCTCATAACCTCTCTTTTTCGCTTCAAGATCAGTCTTACTTAAAGGCGAAGAAACAAATACGGCAGTGTATTTTTCGCCTGACATTGAATCAATAAACTTCTCCAAACCTTGAATAAAGTGCTCTTTATCTTCATCTCTTGGACTGGGAACGATAGAAACAGAAGATACCGCCATATTTGAATAAACATCCGGGATATGACCTTCAAGTAAACGAGCAACTTGACTTGATGCCTGTTCTTTTATTTCTATACCAGGGAAATTACCTCGCAAACTTTTCTGTAGTATTTCTTTTGCGACATTCGGTTGATTTGTATCTCTTGTTCCAAGATAAAATTTCACACCATCAGAATCACTAAACAACACCAATAATGCGGTACTTCCAAAATTGGAGAGGGCGCTATACACACTTACTAGCTTATCGTTGATGTTTTCGTCACGGTCATATACAATCTTGCTAATCTCATATAAAGACATATACGAAAATGATTTTTGACCCGCATCCAAAGCCACAGGTTGACATTTATCAAGGTCAATCAGATAGTTCTTGTTTACAAACAAGTCAACTAACTCCATACCACTATTCATAATCTCTGTGGCTCTAATCATCAGCTCGCCAGATTTTTGTTCATAGCTCATAATACCTCTCCTTTCTGTTCTATTTATCTGATGTTGTCATCATCGTCAATTCTCTCACGACCATTGCGAGAAGCTTCTACATCTTCCATGCCTTCGACATCTTCACTATCTCCGGTGTTTTCAGTTTCACCTTTCTTTCGTCCGGTTTCCGGATCATATTGAGCACCAATTTCCGCTTGCTGCTCTTGTATTTCTTTCTTTTGATCTTCTGTTAATTCCCAAGACTTACCCATTATTCATTCTCCTTATAATGTGTTCGACATCATCAACCATACATTGATGAGTCATCACTAAATTCCAAACCTTTATGACTGTTTTCTTAGTCCTTTTTTCTTTTGAATAAGTTAGAAAGGTTATTCAAGATCGGACTTGTAGATTCAGCTACATCTTTAATTTCATTCCACTGACGAAGTGCAGTTCTATCACTATGATAAATATCCTTTACCGATTCGTCCAAATCAGAAAGCTTTTGTTTGCTAAGTTTACAAAGGACTTTGCCGATTTTCTCCCGTATTTGAGAATTACCTTTTTTAAATACAAATCCTAAAAACTCGCAGAAAATGCCATAATCTTTATCTCCCTTACTCTGCTTTAAATAAATCTTTGCACAAGAAGTAAAGAACAGAGAAGCCACATCACTTGGCATTTCAAATAGATCATATAAGCTTTCAATATCGCTTGTTCTTTCACAAAGGTCACATACTTCAGGTAACAACCAGTCAAAATATCTCTCTGCTGAACGCTCTGTAACTCTTGACATATCCGCTTTAGTATTTGCAGTAAGTCGTTCAAGACTTTCAAACGCATCGTGTAACTGACTTGTCTTTTTGCATTTTTCAAGCACCATAGCAATTACTAAAAGTAATAATTTGCCCGTGACTGGTTTGCGAAGGTTATTGTAAAGATACTCAAATGCCTCCTGGATAAGTTTTCCATTTTCTCTAGACGGGCTTTCAAAAGGAATAATCTTAACAATATCTTTCACTAAACTTTCTGCAAATGGCACATCAATTCTTGCGGAAGAAACAATACTGAACAAATCTAATTTTGCATCGTATGCAGACTCACTATCAGAACTTTCCAATCTACGGTAATAATCGTTCAGTATTTGATCGCCATATTGTTGCGAATAATCTCTATCACGAGTCACAAAAGCTTTATAGTGTTCATTAAATATACGCTGGCTTTCCGCTATTTCGATAGCATTTGACATTGCAAGCGAATACAACATATATATCTGCTCGTATCTTTGATAACTTTCCAACACTGAGTACGCCGTTGCAAAGTCATCCCGTTGACATTTCACCATGGTTTGACCAAAGTATTTCCACATAGATGCAACCTCTTGATTTCCATTAGGCTGATCAAAAAGCATCCCTTCGATGTTAAGTGCCATATTCACCAAGTAGTTACAATCAACGGAGAACTCATCAAGAATACGAGTAACAAGAAAGAATCCATTTTGGGCATTCTTCGAATAAACTGCCTGAACTAATCCGTAGTAGGTTTGTCCAAGAGGCTCATCGATCAGAAGGTCATTTACCGATACTCGCTGATCCTTAACGAATGTTGAAACCACCTTTACGATAAACGAAATTTTCCAAGTTGCAATATCATTATTCATTACTGCAAACAACTTTTCACGGTTGCTCTTTCTCATTAGTTCTGTTGCAACGCTGAATCCACTATCTCTGCAAACAGAATCGACTTCATCATAGAAAGATGCAAATGCATTCTCTCCACTTTCATTGTTAAGAAATTCATACAATACTCTGTCAACCATCAAATTCTTAATAACTGTATGATAATCTTCAGAAAGTACTTCGTACTTTGAAATTGCATAATGCATTACGCAAAGGAAAGACTGTATATCGGTTCTCAATAAATAATCTTTCTGCTCAAACAGAATTTGAAGAATACGAAGTTGTTCCGCAGGCAAAGCATATTCACTTGCAAAATCTAATGCAACCTTAATCTCGTTTTCGGTTAATCCAGAGATGCCATCAGACAGAAGGGAATACAATCTGTATGCTGCATACATTTTTTTATCTGCTTTGTCATAGGAATAACCTTCCAAAATAAAGCGATGAAAGTCCTGCAAACTATCATATGAAAAAGACATAGAGGTATCAATAAAATCAAAATAAAACTGATCTTTCTCAAATTCTGCACAACTATTTTGGTAAAGGTCAAATACAAAATGAAGTCTTTGACTTTCTGCTGTGTAACGAGTGCCTTTAGGAATTACGCCACATATTTGCGAAGCCGAAAGTGAAGGATCAAAATCATATGTGGAGAAATTGATGCCAAGTGCGGTCTTCAACGGTAATGCATATTCAATAGCTGCAATCCACAGAATGACATTTTCAGGCTCATCACAAATTACCACTCTTTTTCTTTCCGTTTCAAAGGCAAGAACAGCGTGGAGCATATTTTTGAAAATCTCGATACGATCATCAACACTCAAAAAGTCAATGACTGTATCAATATCTACGGTAAAGCCTCGTTCAAGCACAGGTTCAGGAAGAAAGTCAGGTCTGTTAGGATTGTTGACTTCCTCAAACTCCATATGATCTCTCAGCAAACTACTACCGTAAAACTCACACGGATAGTTTTGCATATCACTTTCATCTGCAATAATAACGTGACTAAGATGATTACCAAAACGACCTGCGCTGCCCATATAGTCCCTACCAAGATAGGTATTTAGTGCTAACGCACACGTTCCATTGTCTAATTTTCTGTAGGTGAAGGATTTAGGCAATGTAAGAGCAATTTCCTCCGTCATAACTACACCGGATTCGAGAGCCGGCGGTTGATAGGAAAATAGGCTTTTTACCTCGTCGTTGTTTGCGTCCTTAAACGAAGCATCATACGAAAAAACTTGTTGACCATCATTAACTCCGTTAATACCACGCATACAAGATGTGTATATTATTTGATGTAGACTCATCGTTTGTACCTCTTTCAAAATATTATTATGGGAAGTCAAAGCCTCCACCGTCTATGTTACATCGTTTCAAGCGACATATTCCTTTTTGCAATCCTTTAATTAAGCCGTATTTCTCAATGGCAAGAATCATATATTCAGAACAAGAAGGCTCAAATCGACATTTATTTCGTAGTGAGTCGGGCGCATATCTTTGATAGATTCTAATAGCACATATAAACATCCGTTTTGTTGTAAGTATGATATACGCCAATAGAATGATTGCTACAATAACAACTGTGGTTGTTGTAGATAAGCCTAAATATTTTAGTACAACAATAAGTGCAGTCAGAACTAACGCAGGAAAAAGTATATAGAAAAGAATTATTCTAAATACGCTTATTTTTGGTCGTTTCAGCTTTCTAATATAAGCTGTACTTCTTGGATCTTGCTCGTCTTCGAACAATTCCTTGCCAATCTCATTGAGATTGTGTAGTTGTTCTTCGCTAAAAATAACCTCTTTCAAAGTTCTTCCTCCCAAATATATGAAATCTCACACATAAGAACTGCCAAATAACAAATCACATATCCTTAACGAAAATCAACATATAGTAGTTCATAGGGATAGGCTGCTGCATACAGCCGGGTTTTTCGGTAACAGTGATGGTTTCCATAGAATGATATTCCCATCCGCCTGCTGCCTCACGGTTGATAATCTCTGCGAAAGTGTTAAAAGCGGACTGTGTGTCGCCCTTACCAACATTTATATTCTTAGGTCCTGCTACTGCTTTATACTGTTTCATGTTATCCAACATCCTTTCCTGACATACTTATG
>ENA-OOWK01001653-OOWK01001653.1-human-gut-metagenome-genome-assembly--contig:-NODE-1653-length-10161-cov-1.956066_pt1 | contig 10161 bp, 9 predicted proteins | sample MGYA00241405_ERZ501317 | MGnify/ENA primary metagenome ERZ501317 (study PRJEB25962, sample SAMEA1972440) | human gut metagenome | biome: human gut; feature: human-associated habitat; material: faeces... | reverse complement strand
GCGAGAGGGACTCTTGGGTGGCCCGTACCGCCGTTGACCGCGAGACGCTCCGGTTCTTCCGCCATGCCGTTCCCGAGAGCGTGAACATGCTCATCGACGAGCGCCGCCGAGAAGAGCCTTCGATCACCAAGCTCGGCAGCGACATGTCCGTTCCCGACGACCGTCTGCGCGATGTCATCTCCCTCTACCGCTCGACGCTGGCCGAGGAGGGGCTCGAGTCGGCCGCATGGGGGCATATCGGCAACAACCACCTGCATGTAAATGTCCTGCCGCGCAATGCCGAGGAATACGCGAGGGGCAAGGCGCTCTTTGCGCGCTGGGCCCAAGATGTCACGGCTATGGGCGGCGCGGTTTCGGCCGAGCACGGCGTGGGCAAGCTCAAGCGCGATTTCCTCACGACCATGTACGGCTCAGAGCATGTGCGCGAGATGGCGCGTCTCAAGCTTGCGTTCGACCCGGCGTGCCAGCTGGGGCGTGGCAACCTGTTCGATGCAGCGATGCTCGACGAGGTCCGCAGGGAGGGTGCGGCGGTGCCCGAGGGTGCTGATGCCGCAGATGCTGGACCGGATGCCGCAGGTGCCGGCCCCGATGCTTCGGGCGCCGGACCGGATGCTGCGGCTGTTGGCGCTGATGCCGCGCCTGTTTCGCTGGCGGCTGCACCGGCAGAAGCGTTAGCTAAGGCGATGAACACCGGGGAGGTGTCCTGATGCATATCGTGGTCTGTGTGAAGGCGGTTCCGAGCTCGACCGAGGTCAAGATGGACCCCGTCACTCATACCATCGTGCGCGACGGCCGCGAGTCGGTGGTGAACCCCTTCGATGCCGCTGCACTCGAGGTGGCGCTGGCTATCAAGGATGAGCGTGCTGCTACGGGCGAGGGCTGTAGGGTGAGCGTGCTTTCCATGGGCATTCCGGCTACGGAGGCGCTTTTGCGCGACGGCATCGCTCGCGGCGCAAGCGATGCGCTCCTTCTTTCTGATCGCGCGTTTGCCGGTGCGGATACGCTTGCCACGAGTTATGCCCTGTCATGCGGTATACGCGAGCTTGGCTCGGCGAGCATGAGCGACGCCGCCGCGTCCGGTGCTCCGGAGCACGGAGAAGCCGCCCCTGGCCCCTCTCTTCCGGATCTCATCCTCTGCGGCAAGATGGCGGTCGATGGCGACACGGCGCAGATCGGGCCGGAGCTCGCAGGGCTCTTCGATATGCCCTGCGTCACGGACGTGCGCGAGCTGGTTGCGATTGAGCGGGGCCGCGTTACCGTGCGCCATGCGACCGATGCGGGCATCGAGCTCGTCGAGGTTCCGCTGCCGGCGGTGCTTACCGTGGCCAAAGACATCGCACAGCCTCGCATGCCGAGCATCGCGGGGGTACGTGCGGCCGCGGGTGCGCCCGTGGCGGTGCTCAGCGCAGCGCGCGTGCAGGCCGACCCCGCGCGATCGGGCCTTGCCGGTTCTCCGACGCAGGTCGTGCGGTCGTTTGTGCCCGAGCGTTCTGACACGTGCGAGGTCTTGGAGGGAAGCGTGCCCGAGCAAGCGGCGCGCATCATCGCGTTAGCTGAGGAGGCGGGGCTATGAGCGGGCTTATGGTGGATGCCGCACGCTGCGTGGGTTGTAAGCGCTGCGAGCGCGCGTGCGCGTTCGGCGGCATCGTGGTCGAGGGCCGCTTGGCACGCCCGACCGACGCCTGTACGCTCTGCGGCGGGTGCGTGGAGGCGTGCCCGGTGGATGCGATTGCGATTGAGCGCGACGAGGCTGGAGAGAGGTCCGGGCGCAATCTCTCTGCTTATCGTGACATCTGGGTGATTGCCCAGGTTGATGCGGAGGGCGCGCTGCTGCCGGTGGTCTTCGAGCTGGTCGGCAAGGCGCTCGAGCTCGCCGAAGCGCGCGGCTGCCAGGTGGTGGCGGTGCTTGGTGAGGCGGGACGAGCTCCTCGCCAGGCGGAGCGTCTTGCCGCGACCGGTGTTGCCGAGGTGATCCATACCGTGGATGAGCGCCTCGCGTATGCAGACGCCGAGGTGTTCGCGCAATGGATTTGCGCACTTGCCGAAGAGCGCCGCCCCGAGGCGATGCTGTTCGGAGCGACGGCGTTCGGCCGCGAGCTTGCCCCACGCGTGGCGGTGCGCCTGCAGACGGGCCTTACCGCCGATTGCACCGCGCTCGACATCGACCCCAAGACCGGAGCTCTGCTGCAAACGCGCCCTGCGTTCGGCGGCAACCTCATGGCTACGATCGAGTGCCCCGCGCATCGTCCTCAGATGGCGACGGTGCGGCCGGGCGTATTTGCGGCGCCTGAGCACGTGACGGCTGGGGCGGGCACGTGCGTTGATCTTGCAGCGGGCATCATCACCCAAGCCCCCTGGGCTCCCGAGGTTGGGCCGCGCGTTGCCGTGCTTGGCATCGAGCCTGTTACCGGCGGGTCGATCGCGCAGGCAGAGCGGCTCGTGGTCGTGGGCAGGGGCATCGGGTCCAAGAAGAATCTCCCGCTCATGGAGCGCCTGGCAGAGCTGCTCCACGCTGAGCTCGGTTGCACGCGCCCGCTCGTGGAGGCCGGCTGGCTCGACTATGCCCACCAGGTAGGTCAAACGGGTGCGGCCGTCGCACCGAAGCTCTTGGTGAGCATTGGCGTTTCGGGTGCTATTCAGCATCTGGCTGGAATCGGGGGTGCTGAGACGGTTGTTGCCATCAATGAGGATGCCGCTGCTCCCATCTTCGGCGTGGCAGACTATGCGGTCGTGGGCGATGCCGTCGAGGTCGTGACCGAGCTCATCGCCCAGCTCGAAGCCCGCGACTGAGATGCGGAGCCGCGCGGCCACGACGGTCGTGTTGTTTGGCTCGGTTACACGAACACGAGGTTCACGAGCACCATATAGAGTGCGGTGCTTGCAAAGATGGCGACGAGCATGTTCTTCCGCCAAAGGTAGAGCCCGCCGGCAACGAGAATACCGAGCGCTTCGGGTATGCCATGCGTGCCGGTGAGCACGTCCACGCTGCGTAGGCAGTAAACCACGAGCAGGCCGAAAATCGCTCCAGGGAGCGCATTGCCCAGGTAGCGGATGTAGCGCGGCGCTGGACGGTCTGCGGGGAAAGCGAAGAACGGCAGGGCCCGGGTGAGCACCGTTGCAGCCGCGGCGGCGAGGATCGTAAGGATGATCTGCGTGGTCGTCATCGCGCATCGCCCCCATGGTGCGCACCTGCGGCATCCGGCGTAGATGCCACGGGTCCGTTCTCGCAGGTATCCGATGCAGAAGCCACGGGCCCGCTCTCGCACGCATCGTAGACCGGTTCGAGATGGCTTCGCAGAACCGTTATCGCGGCAAGGATGAGCGCGAGTGCGGGGATCATGAATCCGTCAGGCCCAAAGAGCGCGAGTGCGACGAGCGAGGCCAGAATGCCCGCCACGGCGCTCGCATGGCTTGGATCTTTGGTCCATTGGTCGAGGAAGATCACCACGAACAGCGCCGTCACGGCGAAGTCGACGCCCGCCACGTTGAGCGCTGCCACGCTGCCCAGCACGCCGCCGAGCGTGCAGCCAACCACCCAGTACAGCTGGTTGAGCAGGCTCACGAAAAACATGAACCATCCTTCGTCCACGCCGGCCGGCGGGTGCGTCGAATAGTTGATGGAGAACGTTTCATCGCATTGCGCGAAGATGAGATACGGGCGTTTGTGCCCGAGGCCACGGAATCGCTCGAGCATCGAGAGCCCGTAGAACAGGTGCCGCGCGTTAACGATGAAGACGGTGACGAACGCCTGAAGCGGCGCGAACGGTCCCGCGAGCATCGAGGCCACGACGAACTCGGCAGAGCCCGCGAAGATAAGGCAGGCCATGAGCGTGGGCGTCCACCACGGCAGCCCGAGCGAGACGCTATAGACGCCGCAGGTGATACCGAGGAAGACGAAGCCGGCGAGGATGGGAAGCGTCGGTGGTATGGCGGCGCGAAGCGCAGACGAGATGGCACGAGGTCTATCGGTGTGCATCGCGCCGCTTGATGGAGCTGGGTGCAGTGGTTGATGGGGCACGGGGCGTTGCTCGCGTTTCTATTCAGTGCATGGTCAATGTCCCGTATCGTACATCATTTATTGCAGGGAGATACTGAATGAAGGGCCGCGGGGCAATCTGCTGCAGACGAGCTATGCGCGGGCCAAGATTGAGAAGGCTATGCTCCGTAAGTTTTTCGTAGCGCCGCGTGCTGCAGACACAATAATCCGGGGTCTTGGTCAAAAACACCGTTCCGGTGGTACTTTCAAACATAAGAGGCGCCCGTTTTGCCTGCGGGCAGGCCTTTACGCGTTCAAAATTCGCTCACATCGACGAAACCAACGGAACGAGATGGCCTTCAGCTTTCATGCGGCTGCGCAATCGCTCTATTTTGGTGCGCGGCATACCACCGAAACGATATTTTTGACCAAGCGTACGAAAAGTAAGCGCATTGAGGGCGCGGGAAGTTTAGAACACCGCTGCCACGCGGGCGGGGAGGCCGGTGGCGCCTTCGATGTGCGGCCAGCTCACAAACACGATGGCACCCGTCGCAGGCACCTTGTCGAGGTTCGCCATGACTTCTACCTGCAGGTGGCCATGGTCGAGCACGTAGCGCTCGCAGGCAAGATCGTCGGCTTCCGCCGCCAGGAACGAGGCATCCGTGTCGAAGGTCTCATGCCCGTTCATCTGGATATCTCGTTCCTCATAGAGGAAGCGGAGCGCCTCCATCGACCAGCCGGGGCAGTGCTCGCCCCCTTCCTCGTCGAAGTTGTTGAGCGCGTTGTTATCGGGCCAGCGCTGGTACCAGTCGGTGCGTAGCGCCACGAAGGCGCCGGCGGGGATGCGCCCATGCTCAGCTTCCCATGCTTGGATGTCTGCCACGGTTACAGCGGTGTCGGGCTCCTCGGCGGCGACCTTGCCGGTGAGGTCGATTACGCAGAGCGGCATGGCCATCTGCTCCACGCCGTAGGCCTCAGAGCCAACCTTGCCCGGTGTGAAGTGGCTCGGAAAGTCCACGTGCGTGCCGAACTGCCCGGGGAACTTGTAGGTGTGAATGCGGCAAGAGAGCATCTCTTCGTCGTAGTCGAAGACGGTCTTGCACAGTTCCACGGAGCCCTCGGGGATGCCCGCCCAGTACGGGCTGTCGTTCGTAAGCGGGTGAGTGAGGTCCACCCAGGTTCCTTGTTGCAGCTTCTTGAGTTCTGGCCAGAGGCTCATCTTGGTCTCCTTTCGACGGGGCGGGTGAGGGGCATGCGTACACGGCGTGTCGCATGCGGGGCGCTGCACCGCAAACGCATGCGATGCGATCGCGCATTTCCTCCATAGTACCTGTCATCGGCGCGTGAATACGCCGGTCCAGCCAAGTTCGAGGCTCGAGTCGGAAGGTTTTAACGAAGGTGCCGAGTAGACCCAGGCTTTGGATAGCAAAACCCCAGTTGGTATTTGTGCGAAACGGGGGTTTACTCGGCGATGTTCGAAAAGCCTTCCGACTCGAGCCTCGAGTTGTCAAAGAGCTGGAACATGCCGGAGCCCATCAGGCGGGTTCGAGCATATTCCCGTTATTGGATGCCCGGAATGGAGGGGATCGTCGCGAACCCGCGCTCGAGTTCCTCGTCGGTGGGGATGTGGTCCTCCAGCTCGCCGCGGTTGAACTTGTCGTAGGCGACCATGTCGAAGTATCCGGTTCCGATGAGCCCGAAAAGGATCGTCTTCGCCTCGCCGGTCTCGCGGCACCGCTCCGCTTCGCGCATGGCCACAAGGATTGCGTGCGCGCTTTCGGGCGCGGGCAGGATGGTTTCTAGCTTGGCGAAGCGCTCGGCCGCCGCGAAGACGTCGGTTTGGCGCACGGCGACAGCATCTAGGTAGCCGTCGTGCTTGAGCTTGGAGACGATAGGGCTCATGCCGTGATAGCGCAGGCCGCCCGCGTGGTCGGGGCTTGGAATGAAGCCGTTGCCGAGCGTATACATCTTGCAGAGCGGGCAGGTCTGGCCCGTGTCGGCGAAGTCGTAGGCATAGCGGCCCCGGGTGAGCGACGGGCAGCTCGCGGGCTCTACCGCGATGAAGCGCGTGGCCGGCCGTGCGCCTGTGAGCTTGTCGCGCATGAACGGTGCGATGAGCCCGCCCAAGTTCGAGCCGCCGCCCGCGCACCCGATGACCACATCGGGATATTCGCCCAGATCGCGAAGGGCCTCGTAGCTTTCTAGCCCGATGATGCTCTGATGCAGCACAACTTGGTTGAGGACGCTGCCCAGCTGGTAGCGCCCGCGGTTCTCGGGCACATGCAGCGCGCGCTCCACCGCCTCCGAGATCGCGGTGCCAAGCGAGCCGGACGAGCCCGGATCTTGGGCGAGGATGCGCCGACCGACCTCGGTGGTGTCGGAGGGAGAGGGCGTTACCCGCGCGTCGAAGGTCTCCATGATGTTGCGACGGAACGGTTTCTGCTCGTAGGAGCATTTCACCATGAAGATATCGAGGTCGAGCCCATAGTGAGCGGCTGCTTCGGCCAGTGCCGTGCCCCACTGCCCGGCGCCCGTCTCGGTCGTGATGTTGGTAATGCCCTGGGCATAGGCGTAGTAAGCTTGGGCGATGGCGGAGTTGAGCTTGTGAGAACCGCTCGTGTTGTTGCCTTCGAATTTATAGAAGATCTTGGCTGGCGTATCGAGCGCGCGCTCAAGGTTGTAGGCACGGCAGAGCGGGCTCGGCCGGTAGACCTTGTACATCTCTAGGACGGGTTCGGGGATGTCGAAGTACGGGGTGTCGTCGTCGAGCTCTTGGGCGATGAGTGCGTCGGCGAAAACGGGCGCGATATCTGGCTTGGTGGCGACAGCTCCGTTCGGCAGGCGCATGGGTTCGGGCTTTTCGGGCATATCGGCACGCAGGTTGTACCAGGCTTTGGGGATCTGGTCTTCGGTGAGGTAGAGACGGTAGGGATCGTGCTTGGATGCGGTCATGATGCGTCCTTTCTCATCCGGGAGCGCTGCCCGCCGGCAGTCGCTCCAAGCCCAGAATGCTCCCGCGTGCGCTGCGGCGATCGAAGAGGCTTGCTTTTCGCCTCGGCACACGTTGCCCGTTGCGCGCTATCAGGCGACATGCGTCGTTCGCCGGCAAAAAAGAAGGCCCCCGGATTACCGGAGGCCTTCCATGGTGTAGCGCGTTGGTAGGGGAGCCTGCTAATCCGAGAGAGACGGTATGCGCTTGTTCCACCACCAGGCAGCGGCCTGCTGCATCAGGTGCAGCGTATCGGCGTTGTTGACGATGGCGGTCATAGCGGAGCCTTTCTGTAGTCTCCATCGGATTGCGGACACTTTATCACGGTAAAGCTGCGATGCAGCCGGCAACTAGAAATGTTTCTCGAGCCTTTCCACCATCGATTGGCTCGGCGAGAAATGCAAAAGCCCATCAAACAGGACGCGGATGCAACTTTTGGGCACTCCACGGCGTGTGCCCTGAGTACAACCGCGATAGCTCATGAGATATTAGACCTCTGAGCTGCGCATTCTCTTGCTGCTCATCTGCCTATACTCGTTTACTGCGCCCTGGAGTGCCCAAAAGTTGCACTCATCGACGTTCCGGGTGCCTCAACGACCCAAATGCCCGGAGGTTAGCTGAGCTGGTCGTCGATCCAAGCGCGCAGGTGCCCGTCCATGCGGCCGATGAGCGCGCGAGTGGCACGGTTGGTGTACGGGCGCGCTATGCCAAAAGGCGTGCTCAGCAGCTCGAACAGATATCCTTGATCGACCATGATTTCGAGGCTTGCGGGGTAGACCAGTTCAAAGGCAAAGCAGGCGAGCCCCACCACGTGGTCCACGGCGGTCGATTGGTCGCTATAGCGGACGGTCTGGTGCGCGAAGAACGCATCCTCGGCAGCGGGCGAAATGTCGCCTGCGAGCAGTTCGTCTTCGGTTGCTCCCACGACGGTTTCGACGGTATCGGTGCATGAAACGCGCAGGATATCGATTTTGTCGGCATCGCGCACAAGATTGCAGAGCGCGCGCGAGCGAAGGTCGAGGTCGTCGGGAAGGCGAAAGTCGCTGTGGTGGCCTACTGCTGCACGGATGATCTCGTCGGCCGAGGGCTCTTCGATAAAAGCGCGAACGCTGCCAGCGGTGCGCACGTGGGCCAAGAACTCATTATCATGGGAGAGGGCTTCCGGCAGTGTGGCGTTCACACGGGCGAGCGAGCCGTCAAACAGGTGCCGCCCGTCCTCGAAAAGCACGTCGACGCCGATAGCCGCATGGCTGGCGGACATACTGTCTTTGAAGGTGCCCCAACGGCGAAGCTGCTCGAATCGGCCGATGTCGTGCAGGAGTCCGCAGAGCCAGGCGAGGTCCGCGCCCGCCTGCGTGAAGCCCGATGCGCGAGCGATGCGGTCGCAAAGGTCGGCGACACGATAGGTGTGCTCCGCTTTGAGCGCGATGCGCGGGTTCTCCCGGTCGTAGGGGGCGAGGTACGCTTCGAAGGCCGTTCGCGCCCGCTCACGATCGATGGAGACCGTTGCCTCGTCGCTCAAGCTGCTGGCTTTATCGTTTGTCATATTGGTTACATCCCCGTTTCGCTGTCATCAAGCAACCATTTCCATGCGGAAGCTTGCACAATGCGCCGTCCGTTGTTCTCGTAAATCGTCTCATGTCCGCTCCCGACCAGAAGAAGCCCCTCTTCAAGGCCCGTTTCGTCGAGTGCTTCCCACAATGCTCTGAGTTCCCGCTGTGCTGTCTTTTCGTCTTCCATTGATTCGGTGACCTGAATCAGTCGAAATGCTTCCTGCTCGAGCGCATCGCCAACCACGAAGTCTATTTCATAACCATGTTGCTTCGTGTGAAGCATCGAGATGCCGCCATCGCGCATAGAGGGATGGCGTCGTCTGAGTTCAAGGTATACGGCGTCCTCGAGCCGCTGCCCGCGTTCGCACGCTCCTGCTCGGCTGCTTGCTAGGGCAATGCCTGGGTCAACAGCGTAGATTTTTGGTCGCGTCGTACTCTTTTCTGAGAGGCTCAGCGAGAACTCTTTGACTTGGAAGACGAGATAGGCTTCTTCAAAATATGCGAGCAAGTCGGCAAGGTATGCGCGACCGGTTGCAATTCCCGCCGAGCGCAAGTCGTTCTCGATTTTTCGTAGCGAGATCTGCTTGCCGTTGAGCCCCATGAGCCTGCGAGCGAGCGCTGCCGCGACGCGTGGTCGCGCGATGTCATGACGTTCGACTACATCGCGTGTGACGACGCGCTGAACATATGACTGAAGCAAAGCGATTGCTTGGGATGTCGGGAGGCCCTGCGCCGCAGGGAATCCTCCACGCGTGAGGTATTCGTCAAACATCGCCTGCATACGTGCGCCCAAGCGCGGAGAGAAATGCGGGCCTTTCAGCAATTCAGCGCCATCGGGTGTCATGGTAAGTCGCTCGCGAAACGAAAACGGTAAAAGCTCGAAGTCGATGGCGCGACCACGAAACTCGGTTGAGATTTCCGTTGAGAGCATTTTCGATGAGGAACCGCTGATGTAGATGGTAGCTTTAGTGGTATCAACGATGCGGCGAAGCCAGCTACCCCATTGCTTCATCTCCTGAAGCTCGTCAAAAAAGAGGTAGATGCCGTCGAGGTTAGCGCCTGCTTGTTGGGCGAGGTATCGAAACGCCTCGAGAACGGCGTCTCCCGTCTGTGGCGTGGCAGGGCTGATGCGATTATCCTCGAAGTTGAAGTAGCAGATAGCTTCAGCGGGAACTCCTGCTTCGAGCAGCGCATCCATTTCTTGGAAAAGGCGATATGATTTACCTGACCGGCGCATACCGGTTACGACCTTGACGAGATTTCCCGCCCGTGGCGGCAGCGCGTTACCTAGGTTGAGAGAGCGTGGAACAATGGGACGGTATGTATCAAGATCAAATTCTTGCAATATGCCGAGCACGGTTTGGTTCATAGCTACCTCCGCAGAATTGGTAATAATATCTTACCAATTTCAGTATAACTGGTAAGTTCAAATTACCAATTAACAAGGTTTTAGCCGGGTGTTCTCTTGAGGGTTCGGATTACTTCGCTCCTGCAATGGGACATTCTAGGCAAACAACCGGTGTTTTTCTTAGGTTCACGCCCGCTCCAGCGCTAAACACCCTGCAGTTAGCCCATATCGCCAGCTTAGCTAGCACGATGCGCAGGGTCCCCGCCTTGCTCATGCGCAGTTTCGCAGAAAGGCC
>ENA-OOWK01001651-OOWK01001651.1-human-gut-metagenome-genome-assembly--contig:-NODE-1651-length-10169-cov-2.034902_pt1 | contig 10169 bp, 10 predicted proteins | sample MGYA00241405_ERZ501317 | MGnify/ENA primary metagenome ERZ501317 (study PRJEB25962, sample SAMEA1972440) | human gut metagenome | biome: human gut; feature: human-associated habitat; material: faeces... | reverse complement strand
AAGAATATCTGGTGGCGATATCATGCGTGTTATTGAGATGAAATATCCTAAGGCACGAAAGCTTGTAAATTATGGGCATGACAATAATCTGTTCGCCTCCTACATTTCAAGGGCTGTGGTAGTTGTGCCGGGCGACCTTGTTTCAATGATACACGGCGCACTGCGAATGCCTTACAGACCATATCTTCTTGGCTCGATAATGGGAGTGATGCCTGAAATGCTTGTGCAGACATATATTGGAGCACAGTTGAAGCATTTGACAATAAAATCAGTGCTTGTGATGATAGCACTCATAGCCGCAACGCTGGCTTTTTCGCTGATACTTAATAAAAAGGTCAGCAGGAGCGGCAAGCAGATGGACAAGGAAGATTTTTGATATATGTACAAAAAAGCGGACTGATAACAACAGCCCGCTTTTTTTATTATTTGTCAAAGCTAGGATTGAAAGCGTAGAAATTTTTGCTGTCAAGCATATCCTGAATAAGTCTTAGTCCTTCGCCGAAGCGCTGATAGTGGACTATCTCACGTTCACGAAGAAACTTGATAGGGTCACGGACATCGGGATCGTCAGCAAGCCTGAGAATGTTGTCGTAGGTCAGGCGGGCTTTTTGCTCAGCAGCAAGGTCTTCGTGTATATCAGCAATAGCGTCACCGGTACTTTGGAAGGTTTCCGCAGAAAATGGTACACCAGAGGCGGCTATAGGGTAAACGCCTGTAGTGTGGTCAACAAAATAGGTGTCAAAACCACTGTCTTTTATCTCCTTGAGGGAGAGGTCACGGGTCAGCTGATAGATAATAGTGCCGATCATTTCGATGTGGGCAAGTTCTTCTGTGCCGATATCGTTGAGTATTGCCTGCACCTCACGACATGGGGCTGAGTAACGCTGATTGAGATAACGAAGCGCTGCACCAAGCTCGCCGTCAGGGCCACCAAGCTGCGAGATAATGACCTTAGCCAAAGCAGGATTAGGGTTAGCGATCTTAACGGGGTATTGCAGCTTTTTTTCATATTGCCACATTAGTCAACACTCCTTTCCCACGGAAAAGGTGATGTTACCCATTCCCATTTCTTGGACGAATTGTTCTGCGTGATCGTCAATGGTCCGTATTTCTCATTGTATTGAGCAATAAGCTTCTCTTTTTCTGCCTTGTGGCGGGCAAAATATGCCAGACCATCTCTGCAGGTAGGGTGGCTGTCGAGGTAAAGATTAGCCTCTACAAGGGCAAAGCTGCACGCCTGTATCTTTCTAAGAAGCCTCTCCTTTTCACTTAGTATGGGCATTCTTTACAGCCTCCTCTCCTATAAAAGGTTTGTCTATGGATGGGAAGATAGTTCCTCTTGAAAGTCCTACATCTGCCTCATAAGGCTTCTCCCACATCTGAAAAGGCACATATGCCATTGCCAGCGGCGTATCCTCAGGAAATCTTCCTTTCGGAAAAGGGCAGGCAGGTGTGTTATCCTCTGTGTCGTCAGCAAGTATCCTGCCTAACGACAGGTTGTCAAACATATCCAAATAAGTTCACTCCTTATGTTGTCTGAATCTCATATACCACAGGTTTCGTGTGGCTGTTTTATCATATGCAGCTTATAAGTCAGTGGTGTATGTATGCAGGATATTATCAAAAAACTTGCAAATCGTTCATTGAAAATACACAAAATTAATTTTCTGTGAACGCGCATATTGTTTGTAACAATAAACATAGTTTAAATAACGTTAAATTTGTAAGATTTAATATTGACAAATCGGGCTTCTGCGTGTTATATTAATACTATTGAAAAAAGCATATGCAGTGACATATGTGAACGAAGGAGAGATTATTATGAAAAATGTCAAGAGAATTCTTGCATTAACAGTTTCGGCTGCCCTTGCAGTTTCTTGCTTTGCAGGTTGCGGAAACGGTGCAAAAAAGAACAGCGATACTATCGTTATCGGCTGCAGCGGTCCGCTCACAGGTGACGCTGCACAGTACGGCGTTGCTGTTAAGAATGCTATCGAGCTTGCTGTCAAGGACGTAAATGACGCAGGCGGAATAAACGGAACAAAGCTCTCATACGTTTTCGAGGACGATGAGGCTGACTCAGGCGATAAGGCTGTAAATGCTTATAACGCACTGAAAGACAATGGTATGCAGGTAATGGTCGGAACAGTAACAACAGGTTCTTGCCTCGCAGTTATTGAAAAGACAAAGCAGGATAACATCTTCCAGCTTACACCTTCTGCATCTGCTCAGGACGTTACCAAGAACGATAACTGTTTCCAGGTTTGCTTTACTGACCCTAACCAGGGTAAAGGCTCTGCCGACTATATCGCAGAAAACAAGCTTGCTACAAAGATAGCTGTAATTTACGACAGCTCTGACGCTTATTCATCAGGTATCTTCAACACATTCAAATCCGAGGCTGAGGCTAAGGGTCTTGATATCGTTGCAGAGCAGTCATTCACAAAGGACAGCAAGACTGACTTCTCAGCTCAGATAAGCGCAGCTAAGAATGCAGGCGCAGACCTCGTGTTCTTGCCTATCTACTATCAGCAGGCTTCACTTATCCTTACACAGTGCAAGTCAGCTAACTACAACCCAACATTCTTCGGTTGTGACGGTCTTGACGGACTTCTTTCTATCAAGAACTTTGATACTTCACTTTGCGAGGGCGTAATGTTCCTTACACCATTTGCTGCCGACGCTCAGGATCAGGCAACTCAGGACTTCGTTAAGAAGTATAAGGACGCTTACAACGGCGAAACACCTAACCAGTTCGCTGCAGACGCTTATGACGGCGTAATGGTACTTGCAGAACTCATGAAGAAGGAAGGCCCAGCCGATATGTCTGCTTCTGATATCTGCGATAAGCTCAAAAAGGCTATCTCTGATAAGGACTTCTCATATGACGGACTTACAGGTACAGGCATGAAGTGGGGCGAAGACGGTGCCGTATCTAAGGACCCTAAGGCTGTTATCATCAAGAATGGTGCTTATTCAGCACTGACAGCTGATGACATTGCCGCTTCTACTGCTCAGTAATAGCTGAAATGAAGTGCGTACAAAGAGTACGCTTAATATGAAAAAACCGGCAATTGCGAAAAATTGTCGGTTTTTTTTGATTTATTTCATTAAAATGTGTTGCAAAAACTACGGGGTTATGTTATAATTTATTGTATATTGTGTTTATGACAAGGACAAATGTAATATATGTGATTACATCTTGTGTTTTGTCTATTCCAAAAGGAAGGAATGTTTGTATATGGGTTTTCTTAATAACCTCATCAACGGAATAAGCCTCGGCAGTATATACGCAGTTATAGCTTTGGGCTATACGCTTGTATACGGTATTGCCAAAATGCTTAACTTCGCACACGGCGACGTTATTATGGTGGGCGGATATGTTATATTCACCTGCATGACCACATGGGGACTAAACTCTTGGCTTTCCATAGTTCTTGCAGTTATTGCCTGCACACTTCTCGGTATAGTCATCGAAAAGGTGGCGTATAAGCCGCTCAGACAAGCTACTTCGCTTGCGGTGCTTATCACTGCCATAGGCGTCAGCTACTTTTTGCAGAACATCGCACTGCTTATATTCGGTGAAAAGCCTGTAAACTTTACATCAGTTGTAAACGTGCCGAGCATCAAGCTTTTTGACGGACAGATAGTTATTTCCGGAGAAACATCAGTTGCAATAATCGTATCTATACTCATTGTAGTTGGTCTTTCATTGTTCATCAACAAAACCAAGAGCGGACGTGCAATGCTTGCAGTATCTGAGGACAGAGGCGCAGCTCAGCTCATGGGCGTAAACATCAACCGCACTATCTCTCTTACATTCGCTATCGGCTCAGGTCTTGCCGCAATTGCAGGCGCACTGCTTTGCTCAGCTTATCCTACGCTTCAGAACACCACAGGCGCAATGCCTGGTATCAAAGCGTTCGTTGCGGCGGTATTTGGCGGTATCGGCTCTATTCCTGGAGCATTAATTGGTGGTATTTTATTGGGAGTAATCGAGATTTTAGGAAGAGCATATATTTCTTCTCAGTTATCCGATGCAATCGTATTTGCCGTATTGATTATCGTACTTTTAGTAAAACCTACGGGACTTCTTGGCAAGCAGGTTCAGGAGAAAGTGTAGGTGGCGTAAGAAATGAAGAAATCAAATATGAAAAGTATAAACAAACAGACAAAAAGTATGTTGATTACCTACGCTATGGTAATCGCAGTATTTATTATTGTAGAGATTATGATATCTACAGGAATGATGTCGAGTCTGATGCAGGGTCTTTTAGTTCCGCTTTGTATTTATTCTATCGTAGCAATCGGACTGAATCTTTGTGTAGGATATCTTGGTGAGCTGAGTCTTGGTCATGCAGGATTTATGTGTGTTGGTGCATTCTCCAGTGCGGTATTTTCCAAATGCATGATGACTTCAGGAATGAACGAGACACTTCGTTTTATTTTAGCACTTCTTATTGGTACCGTTGTTGCAGCGGTATTTGGATGGTTAATCGGTATTCCGGTTCTTCGCCTTCGCGGTGACTACCTTGCTATCGTAACACTGGCATTCGGCGAGATCATCAAGAACGTAATTAACGTTATGTATCTTGGAAGAGACAGCAAGGGATTCCATTTTTCCATTAAGGATAGTGCATCTTTAAATATGCAGGCAGATGGAAAAATGATTATTGACGGAGCAAAAGGTATCGTTGGTACACCAAACCAGTCTACCTTTGTCGTGGGTATTATTATTATTTTAATCAGCCTTTTTGTGTCCTTTAACCTTGTGAATTCAAGAACAGGACGTGCGATTATGGCAATTCGTGATAATCGTATCGCGGCAGAGTCTGTAGGTATTAATATTACAAAGTATAAACTGATGGCATTTACTATTTCTGCAGCTATTGCTGGTGCAGGTGGTGTTCTTTATGCACACAATCTTTCTACATTAACAGCCCTTCCTGCAAACTTTGGTTACAACATGTCCATCATGATTCTTGTATTCGTTGTCTTAGGTGGAATGGGAAGTTTCCGTGGTTCTATTATCGCGGCCGTTGTTCTTACAATGCTTCCGGAAGTTCTTCGTGGACTTGCTGATTACCGTATGTTGATCTACGCTATTGTATTAATTATCATGATGCTCTTTAACTGGGCACCAAAGGCAATTGAGTGGAGAGAGAAACACTCCTTTAAGAGAATGTTTGGCAAAAAAGAAAAAGCAGAGGAGGTACAGTAAAGATGGCATTACTTGAAGTAAAGAATTTAGGTATCTCTTTTGGTGGCCTTCGTGCCGTAGATCAGTTTGAAATTAACATTAAAAAAGGCCAGCTTTACGGTCTCATTGGCCCAAACGGTGCCGGAAAGACAACTATATTTAATATGCTGACTGGTGTATATAAACCAACAGATGGTATCATCAAGTTAGATGGAGAAGACTTAGTTGGAAAGAAAACGATTGAGATTAACAAAGCAGGTATTGCGAGAACATTCCAAAATATCCGTCTGTTTTCTCAGCAGTCCGTTCTTGATAATGTAAAGATTGGATTGCATAATCAATACAAATATTCCACTTTGACAGGTATTTTACGTTTGCCAAAGTACCGCAAGATGGAAAGAAAAATGAACGAGAAGGCAATGGAGCTTTTAAAAGTATTTGAACTTGATGATAAGGCAGATTTTCTTGCATCGAATCTTCCATATGGAGAACAGCGTAAGTTAGAGATCGCCAGAGCACTCGCGACAAATCCAAAGCTTCTTCTGTTAGATGAGCCTGCGGCTGGTATGAACCCAAATGAGACAATCGAGCTTATGGATACTATCCGTTTCGTTCGTGATAATTTTGATATGACAGTATTATTAATTGAACATGATATGAAACTGGTTTCAGGAATCTGTGAGGAACTTACCGTATTAAACTTTGGTCAGGTACTTGCACAGGGTAAGACAAAAGATGTTTTAAATAATCCGGAAGTTATCAAGGCATATCTTGGAGAATAGGAGGAAAGAACTTTATGGCAATGCTTGAAGTAAAAGACCTTGAAGTATATTATGGGATGATTCAGGCCATCAAAGGGATTTCCTTTGAGGTAAATCAGGGAGAAGTTATCGCTCTTATCGGTGCGAACGGTGCCGGAAAGACAACAACTCTTCAGACGATCACCGGTATGCTTCAGGCAAAGAAGGGACATATTCTGTTTGAAGGACAGGATATTACAAAAGTACCAGGACATAAAATCGTAACAATGGGAATGGCTCATGTGCCGGAAGGAAGACGTGTATTTGCCAACCTTTCTGTATATGAGAACCTGAAGTTAGGCGCATACACAAGAAAAGATAAGAACGAGATCGCACAGTCTCTTGAAATGGTATATGAAAGCTTCCCTCGTTTAAAAGAGAGAAGAAATCAGTCCGCCGGAACTCTTAGTGGTGGAGAACAGCAGATGCTCGCCATGGGTAGAGCGTTAATGTCCAAACCAAGAATTGTTTTAATGGATGAGCCTTCTATGGGTCTGTCCCCAATTTTTGTAGATGAGATTTTTAAGATTATTCAGAAGATTTCTGCGGAGGGAACAACCGTCCTTCTTGTAGAGCAGAATGCGAAAAAGGCATTGGCAATTGCAGACAGAGCATATGTTTTAGAAACAGGAAAGATTGCTCTTAGCGGGGATGCAAAAGAACTTATGAATAATGAGTCTATTAAAAAGGCATATTTGGGAGAGTAGGTGTTACAATGAAACATACAGTAATTACGATTGCAAGAAGTTATGGAAGCGGTGGAAGAACTTTAGGCAAGCTTTTAGCAAAGGAACTCGGTATTCACTGTTATGACAGGGAACTGCTCCGTATGGCTTCCGAGCAGAGCGGCATCAATGAAGCTTTGTTTGGACAGGTAGACGAGAAGGTGAAGTCTCTTCCGCTGTTTGGTATCAGTAAGAAGATTTACAAGGGTGAAGTATTCCCGCCGGAAAGCGATGACTTTGTATCTGACGATAATCTTTTTAACTATCAGGCCAAGGTAATTAAAGAAGTGGCAGCAGAAGAATCTTGTGTTATTATCGGACGATGTGCAGACTTTATCTTAAAAGATAATCCGAACGTAATCCGCTTATTTTTCTATGCCCCAAGAGAAGACTGTATTACCCGTGTAAAGACACAAAACGGCGGTAAAGAGAAGGATATTATCCGCAAGATTGAAAAGACAGATAAATATCGTTCAGACTATTATAAATATCATACTGGTAAGGACTGGAATGATTCCAGAAACTATGATTTCTGTTTAAATACTGCAAGCATGAGCTATGAAAAGCTTGTGGCAGTTGTAAAAGCATATATTGAACAGTATGCTTAATTTCCATGTATAAAAAAACAAATTCCTCCCATACTGAAGAAAGGAAATATTTTCAAGATTCAGTAAGGAGGAATTTTTTTATGAAAAAAGGTTTTAATATTGAAGATGTACATGGACTCGAAGTGTTAGATTCGAGAGGAAATCCTACGGTAGAGGTTACAGTGCGATTAGAAAGCGGTGCGATGGGAAAGGCTATTGTGCCATCGGGAGCCTCGACAGGACGTTTTGAGGCAGTTGAGCTTCGGGATGAGGAAAAGCGTTTCGGAGGGAAAGGCGTGGAGCGCGCCGTCACCAACGTAAATACAAGAATCTGTGACCGTCTATGTGGCTGTAATGCCTTAGAACAGAGGGAAATTGACCGTATTTTAAGGGAGGCAGACGGCACAGAGAATAAGAGTCGATATGGTGCTAATGCTATTTTAGGTGTTTCTCTAGCTGTAGCGAGAGCGGCAGCAGATGGGCTTGGTCTCCCGCTTTACCGCTATGTTGGCGGAGTAAACGGCAAAGTATTGCCGGTGCCGATGATGAATGTCATTAACGGCGGATGTCATGCGAAAAATTCAATTGATTTTCAGGAATTTATGATTATGCCGGCAGGAGCAGAAACGTTTTCCGAAGGAATTCAGATGTGTGCGGAAATTTATCAGCAGTTAAAAAAGACACTTTCTGAAAAAGGTTACTCTACCGGTGTGGGGGATGAAGGTGGATTTGCTCCAGATTTAGATTCCGCACAGGCGGCATTGGAAATTTTGCAGGAGGCAACAACACTTGCCGGATATGAGCCAGGAGAAGATATCTTTTTCGCGATGGATGCGGCGGCTTCTGAATTATATGATGAAAATACAAAGCGGTATTATTTTCCGGGAGAAAGCCGGATGCGGGAAAAAGAAATTTGCAGGAATGCAGAAGAAATGGTGCAGTATTATGAAGAACTTGTAGAACAGTTTCCATTAATTTCTATTGAAGATGGGCTGAGTGAAGAAGATTATGCTGGATGGAAAGTACTTACTTACCGTCTGGGTGAGAAAGTACAACTTGTCGGGGATGACCTGTTTGTAACTAATGTAAAGAGATTATCGGACGGTATTGAGAAGGGAATCGCCAATGCAATTTTAATAAAGCCAAACCAGATTGGCACATTATCAGAGACATTAGATGCGATTTTAATGGCACAGAAAGAGGGCTATCGCACGATTATTTCTCATCGGAGCGGAGATACCGAAGATACAACCATTGCAGATCTGGCGGTAGCAGTAAATGCCGGACAGATTAAGACAGGCGCACCGTGCCGTGCAGAACGTACCGCAAAGTATAATCAGTTAATGCGGATTGAAGAAGAACTTGGAAATAATGGAAGCTATGGCAGATAGGGAGAGAAAAAGGAAATAAAGAGAACGAAAGTTGTATTACAAAAGCTAAAAAATGAAGGAATTGTGAGAAAAAAATTATTTTCTGTCTATTTCGACTTTACTTCTGAAAAAATGTAGTCTAATATAGAAATGTATTTTTTCATAAGCAATAGATATAGGAGGAGAGAAAATGAAAAAATTACTGGCATTTATTTTAGCCGCTGTAATGACAGCATCACTTTGTGCCTGCGGATCTTCCAAAGGCGGAGCAGAAGGTTCCACATCAGCGAAAGGAAGTTCGGCAGCAGGAGAGGCAGTAGCCGCATCCGATATTAAGGTTGGATGTATCATGATTGGTGATGAGAATGAAGGTTACACTGAGGCACATTTAAAAGCAGTAGAAGAGATGAAGAAGAATCTTGGACTTTCTGATGATCAGGTAGTTATCAAGACAAATATCAAAGAAGACGAAGGCTGTTACGATGCAGCAGTTGACTTAGCAGAACAGGGATGTAACATCGTCATTGCAAACAGTTTTGGACATGAAAGTTATATTCTTCAGGCCGCAGCAGATTATCCGGACGTACAGTTCTGTCATGCAACAGGATATCAGGCAAAGAGCAGCGGACTTTCTAACATGCATAACTTCTTTACCAGAATCTATGAATCCCGTTATTTATCCGGTGTTGTTGCTGGTATGAAGTTAAATGAGATGATTAAAAATGGCGAAGTTTCAAAAGATAAATGTAAGATCGGTTATGTAGGGGCTTTCCCATATGCAGAGGTTATCAGTGGATTTACTTCTTTCTATCTTGGAGTAAAATCTGTTTGTGATTCCGCTACAATGGAAGTAAAATATACAAATAGCTGGGCATCTTTTGACCTTGAAAAAGAATGTGCAGAACAGTTAATCGCAGATGGCTGCGTACTTATCAGCCAGCATGCAGATACAACAGGAGCACCTACAGCTTGTGAAGCAAAGAAGGTTCCTTGTGTAGGATATAACATTGATATGATTCCTACAGCACCAGATGCAGCACTTACTTCTGCAACAATCAACTGGGGGCCTTATTACACATATGCAGTTCAGAGTGTTATTGATGGAACGGCCATCGAGACAGACTGGGCAAAAGGTGTAAAAGACGGAGCAGATGCAATCACAGAGCTTAACGATAAGACAGTTGCTGAGGGAACAAAGGAAGCAGTAGAAGAAGCACAGAAGGAAATCGAAGATGGAACTCTTCATGTATTTGATACTTCTAAGTTCACAGTTGGCGGTAAGACTCTTGAAGAACTCGTAGAATCTGGTGACAAGGACGCAACAAAATTAAAAGATTATATCAAAGATGGATATTTCCACGAATCTGATGTAGAAAGCGGAATGCCTTCAGCACCAGCATTCACATTTATCATTGATGGAATTAACTCCATTACAAAGTAATTTAACAATACAATCAATGACAAGGGCAGAGCGGTCATTATGGCGG
>ENA-OOWK01001632-OOWK01001632.1-human-gut-metagenome-genome-assembly--contig:-NODE-1632-length-10246-cov-2.400844_pt1 | contig 10246 bp, 6 predicted proteins | sample MGYA00241405_ERZ501317 | MGnify/ENA primary metagenome ERZ501317 (study PRJEB25962, sample SAMEA1972440) | human gut metagenome | biome: human gut; feature: human-associated habitat; material: faeces... | reverse complement strand
CCTCCCCCCCCCGATAGAATTTCAGATATCTTCTTTTTCTGCATAATTTTCCTCCCTTACTGTACAATTACTTCTGTCATAATGGTCTCGCTATCTGGTTGACTTGGTACAACCTTAAAATCCGCATATGATTCCTTCGAACTATTCTGTTTGTATCCCGATATTTTTTTGAATCCATACACATTTGCGGTTACGGTATTATAGTGAAAATCAATATTTAGTTCGTCGGTATCATTATTTTTTGTTATCCTTATTTTGTCTATAACAGTGGACCCAACAAAATTATGGATTCTCAAACTTGCTTCCATATATGCGGTAACAACACTGAATATTATAGAAACATTACTCCCATTGTTGAACTGTCCAGCAATACAAAACTCTCCGCAATATCCATATGCACCCTGATTTGTATTGGAAATCTTATAAGCCCTGCGCCATCCACCGCCATCAATACCTTTATATATAGAATCTATCTCATACCCCCCCCCAGCAAAATATCTTTTATTCCTTTAAACTTCATCTTTTCACGCTCCTTATATTGAATCAATCTGTTCCGATTGTCGGCTATATTTATACCACTTTGTTCCAACAACACCAGATGCGGAACCGCCACGTATGTACAGCCCACTTCCTGTATAACTCAAAAAAATCTGTGAGAAATCCGCACCTACAACAAATGTGATGAGGATGCCCCAACTTTTCTCTGTTCCCTTTGGATATCCGGTCAAACAGGTTTCGCCAACCTTTGTAGAAATTCCAGCTTTTAAAACATTGGCATTCTCACATTTCAGGATTCCCCAGCCTTCAATAGCACAATATACCCCCCCCCCAATGTGGAAAGACTATCTTTAAAATTTCTAAATTTCATCCTCTTCCTCCTGCGGTACAATTTCAAAATAAATACCTACAAGCTGATCTGGAGTATGCCATACTGGGATATCTGTATTCCGGTTACATTTATACAATACATCGTTGTAGGTATAGTATTTTCCTTCATAGTACTGCATATTATTGGTTGCCGGGATAGGATGCTCCTTACTTCCGTCCGGTTCTTCCGGTTCGGGATCAGGTATGATTACGCCAGATTCAGTAAACTTATCCCACATCTTGTCTATCTTTTCTTTGTATTCCTGCCATTCTTTTTCTTTATTATCTTGGGCGATCTCGGATTCTTCTTTTTCCCCATTGGCCGGAAGTTCTCTTGTCATTTCAAATAATTCCGTAAATTGGTCTGCTGTAATCTGTCCGGTTTGCAAAAATGCATTTAAAAGATTTACCGCTTCTGTAACTGTATACATCCCGTCTTGTATTGCCTGCTTCAATTTTTCGTACATTCTGTATCAACCTCCTTATTCTACGATTAGTGTCTGTAAGTTCAGCGATTCGTTGTCAACTTCGAGTTTGTTGACACGTGCATCAAGTGACTGTGATACCAGCTCTTCCAATGCAATCTCGTTCCGCTTGGCCGTGCAATACGCTGTTGTGTTTAAAGCCCCGTCCTCATTTCGTGGCAATAAAAACTGATTCTGGATTTCCGCATCCGACGGAACACCGACAATCGTCAGCTCCGTTTCCTCATCACATGCCATGATGCTGTATAGGGCTTTCATGGCTTCGGATGAAAGGGGTTCTTCGGTTGGTGTGGCTAGTTCATAGACACAAGAAACCGGATTCTCTTGTAACCACTCTTGAAATCCGGCTATAGTATTATTGTCTAAGTATCCAGATTCAAAATATATATTAATGTCGTTTCCAATCCATATCGATGGCGGTTCAACAGAGGTAGCATGTTTAAATCGATTTGATACTATATCGGCATTTACTTTCTTTTCTTTGTATTGACTAGTATAAAATTGATTTGTGTTGGATTTACCTTGCACCCAACCCTCATCTTCCGAACCATCGAAAACCTCCTGTTTCCATTTCCTTAACAGCTTATACTCCCCATTACGCCTTACGATCTTATCCCCCTCAAACAGCGGATAATCGACAGGGATATACGTTACGTTGGACTGATAAGGGACGAATTCGTTAGTGGGTTCCGACAACCCGGCATAGACATTTGTAAATATCGCATATGCGTCAGCATCCACCTGCGACGATCCGTCATTTACATACATATTTAAAGCCAAATCAGATGCTTCGTTTGTATCCAAGTCATCTGGTATTTTAACACTCATCACCTGTCCGGCCTTGCTATACGAATATGTTAAATAGGTACGTACAGATGTATTACCCTTTATCGTCATTAACAACATTCGGGGATTATAATTACCGGATCGCTGGATAGCATCAGCTTTGACGTATATTGTTTTTCCTAAAAACTTTTTAATGTCACCTAAAATGAACCAAACTCCTGGAGCTGTCCTGCCGTCTGTAGTTGGATTTATTGTTACTTGGTTGTCAAAAATAGTTTCTCTTCCGAAGCTGTATAGTATTTCTCCGGTTAAATTAAGCAAATTCTTTCCCTTAGATTTGACACATACGGCGTATTTATCATTGATTAAAACAAGGATACTTTTCGTTGCTTCTACATTCGCTACACTAGATTTTTCACTTATTGAAAACTTAAATCCGTAGCAGTTTGTGGGAGCTACAGCAGTACATCTTTTTACATTCTGGAATAATTGCGATGAAATAAAAGAACCATCTTTATTCACCCATATAATCCACGTTGCACGAAATTGTACTCCGTATTCAATTATTATCTGATCGTTCGGTTTACAAGGTATGATATTTGAGCCAGATACATAAAGGTCATTGTCGGGTGAAAACGTGCCATTAGAATCATTCCAAGCTCCGAGCACAAGCTCCCCATCAAAGAATCCCATATCCCCGACACCATGAACAATCTGAGGATAGTCAGGATTCGGGGAAGGCTGTCTTCCAGTGTAGGGTTCAATCGAAAGAGGAGAATCCCCTTTATTTATCATCGGATAAATCTTTATATTGCCATACTCACCGTTGGCAATATAACATTTTATAGTAGTATCTGTTTCAAATGTGTATGGTTTGTTCCATAAATCGTCGCCGTTGACTAATGTGTGAAAAATTTTATCTTTTTCATTAAAATAATATGTTCCAGCGCTTAATTGTATAGTAAAATTACGATTGCTACCGGTAATTTCTCCGTCAAGCGTTACGCTTCCATCATTATTACACGTGAGTACTTTAGATTGAATTTGTGATGATAAAACAGTTTTCGCATCAAACAACTGTAACCCTTTTGTCGTATCCTGTTTGATGTACCCCTCAATCTGTTCCGGGATGGCGTTTCCATAGGCGGTAGGACTCGCTTTCACCGTATCTACAAACGTCTGCGTAGTCGTGTGGAGATAACTGTCTTTCGTGATCTGGTCTATCACTCCACGGGCATCCTCGGCAGCGTTGGCGGCCTCCTGTGCCTTTATATCTGCGTTGCTGGCCGCGGCATTGGCCTTTGATGTAGCTGAATTTGCTGCCGTTGTTGCCTCATTGATATCATCAAGAAATCCTTCTTTGATTTCATCCGTAGCTCCATCAATCATCTGCTTACCATCTTCATAAGTCATAAGCTGTTTTGCTTCTCCCGGCGCAAAGGCAAAGTATAGTCCTTTCCCATCTGAACTTTTTGGGTCGCCACTTGTTACAGAAGCAAACTCATTCGGGAGGAGTTTTGATTTCTCGATCTGAAATTTTGAGTATGTACCATAGCGCTGTTGCATACGTTTATTTTCTATCGCCATTTTGCACACCTTCTTTCATATTATGAAAATATAAATAATGTTATCAATAATCGTTATTACGCCTCCGTAGTTAATACGCCAACTCTAATATTTACAGTAACGCTCCCGGATATTGTGCATTTTAATTGAATTGTTATTTTTTTATCTCCTGATTTTAAACAACTATAAAAATAAATATTATTACTTCCCGATTGTTCCGGAATTACCGCTAGTATTTTGTTTCCGCTCGGTATGTATGACGATATATCAATGTCTTTCGTTATAGTATTGGTAAATGTAAGATTCGAAATTGGCACGCTAACGTAGCCAACCACTTTTCCCTTTACAACATCAACAAAATCACTTACAGCTACCTTTTTTACTGTTGACGTTCCAAACATTAAATAGTCAGAATCGGTTGGTGTTCCGGATGTTAAGTCTTTTGGTGTTAATATAGCCATATCTATTTCTCCAATCTTTCTTTTAATTTCTGGATTTCCAACTGCTGTTTCTGAATAACCTTTACAATAGGCGCAATAAAATCAGAATATGATAATGTCAGCAATCCATCATCCATTGTTTCTACCATCTCAAATGGTTTATTTTGAGATGCTTCTTCAACTTCTTGAGCTATAAATCCAGATACATTCCGTTTTTCTCCTATATAGTTAAAATATACAGGATGTAATGCGCTTAAAAATGTTTCTGCCTCTTCTACTGTAATATCAGAAACATTTTCTTTCACTCTTTTATCAGAGGTCTGTGTCACATTTGCAAACCTTGCGTTTCCAGTCTCTGAATTAATACTCCAATTTTGCGAGTAGGATGCATCGTCATTCCATGCATCTCCTCGTAATGTTCCTCCTGATATATCAAATCCTGTCATTCGAGAATAAGTTTGTTGGTCATTCGCTCCAGGTCTATCATTTACCGAATAAGAATACCATGTCTCATACCCGCTCTGCTTTAGTTTACTTCTCATTATTCCGTAAACACTTGGATTTGAATCATCAATGTATTTCATAGTAATCTGGCTATCTTTGTTATCGGCAGTGATGTCAATTTTCCCACTTCGAATCACCATTTCTCCAGTTTCCAGATTCCAATAATTACTTCCAGTTTTATCACTTATCGTGCCTATTCCCAGATATGACGCATTAATGTACAGTTGTCCATTTAATAAATAAACTCCTTGTAATTCTCCATTTGATGTAAAAATGTCAAAAATATCTTTCTGTGTTAAAGATTCCACATCAATTACAATCGTTGCTGACTGTCTATCTATTAGGCTTGTAAATCCACCCGCTTTGTACAGCGAACACCGAATCATTTTCACATTTTCTTTTGGTGTGCCCATTGTATTTCCAGAATACCCGATTGTATTCCCACTATATCCGATGTTGTCGTACAGATCAAAAGAAGTTTTCGTTTCGTCTGCGCTTGAACGGTACATTTCCTTCCATGTTGACCCGTTCGAGGATTCTTCTATGATGAATCTTCCTGCATATGCTGTCGGGGTCACATTTGTTCCTGTTGTGTAAACTGAAGAAAATTCTAATTTTTTCGGGAATAATTCTCCTCCTGCACCTTTTTTAATTACGTTTGCAGACGTTTGCAAATAGTACGTTCTTCCATCTTTTCCTGACGTTCCTTGTAGTCCCTGTTTCTGCTTTACTATGCTAAAACGTTTTGTGGCGATAAGTCCTAAATATGTTGATTGTATATCTACATAACCGGAATCTTTTGACAATGCTGTGACTGTATAAGTTCTATTTTCATCGTCCCATTGTCCGGTTACACCTGATGATGCTGTTACTTTATATGCTGCTGACGTAGATATATCTAAAGCGCCGAAGAACACCTGCACCTTAGTTTTACACTCTGGGAAACTGTTATAGTTCCCGTTTGCATCAGTTGGTATCCCCTGATATTCATTGTCTAAAATTATATTAAGTGTTCTTGCTTTTTTAGATTCCTCCAACGCTTCATTTGCTTTTGTATCATCCGTATATTTATTCCTTTTTTGCCAGTCACTTGACACATAACTACCTGATGCCCTAGATGTAACACAAGTCATAATATCCGAAGTAGATGAATTAAACCACAAATCTCCTTTTTCATACGGCGGCTTCGGTGTGGATACGAATACTTGTGCTTTTCCATCAATCTTGTCGAACACTTCGTCCGGTGGCGTCGTTTTCATTTCCTGCCACGCTGTACCGCTCCACCGATAAGACTTCTGTACGGATGATGATGTGTTGAACCAGATATCTCCTTTATGCTCATTCTTAAGGTCTGTTGTTGTCCATGCGGTAGACGGGTCTGTACTTTGATACCATGTTTCAGCCTTTTTATCTGCCTGTGTTTTTACCTCTTCTATTGTTTCTTTAAAATCTCCATTTACAAAAGCAGTTAATGCGCTATCATCTGTATATTTAACGGCTTTTATCCAATCACTCGAAACGTAATTTCCAGAACTTCTTGTTGTCTGGCACCGCTTCAAATCAGAAGAAGAATTCCCTACCCACAAATCTCCCACTTCATACGGAGGTATAGGAGTAACTACAAATACTCTGCGTTTTGCGTCCGCTGTATCCTGTGCTTCTGCCGCCTGCTGCAATGCTTTTGTAACATCCGTATCTTGTACCATCTGCCATGTCCATGTAGAGCCATTCTTAAAGAATCGGTATGCATATCCTTTAGATTTCCAATAGAATAAATCTCCTTCATGTTTCGCTCTGTCAGATTCTGTTTTCCAGTTAGAAGCCGGTATATTGCTTAAAGTAGGCTGATAGTCGTAATACCACGTTTCTATCTGTCCATCTATCTGCTTCTGTAATTCTGCTATTTTGGGGTCGTATACGGATGATACAAAGTTATTGACCTGTTCTTCCGCAATCTCTTCTACGGATTTTCCTTTCAGCGTAAATGAAGTAGCGACAATACGGACATCTCCTGTCTTGGCATTTACATATAACGTCTGCTCACCGGATGGGGTCTGAATAATCAGGGTTCCTCCAACGCCCCAGTCAAAGTTGATACCGATAGTGTTCATAATTTTTGCTATTAATTCACCATCCACTGTTAATCCTGCATTGTATGTCTTTCCACCATCTGTAGACACTGCCATTGCTTCTGCGGTCATTTTCCATACAATCATGGATTCTTCAAGAGTAGGTTTATTGTGCATGTAATAAATATTACTGCCATCCGGTTGTAATTCTTTTGTCATATAAAGCCCAGAAGAATTATCCACACGGTCTTTTAATTCTTCCATTGCTTTTTCCCATTCGATTCTATTACGCTTCGCTTCTTCCCTTGATTTTCTATATACTTCTGTTGCCTCGCTATAATAAGACGAATTATTTTTTTCCGGGCTTTTTGTTGCGTTTGCCAGCGAACTATTTCCTAGATAATTAAACACGTGCTCAGTAATAAATGACTGATAAATATTATCTTTTTTGTCTACTAAATAAACAGGATCCATAAACTGAATTGTAGGATCTGGAAAAAATTCTCCTGAAAACGGTCTTACAATAATACCTATCACAATATCTCCTATAAGTTTGATTGCCGCTTCTTCTTCTCCCTCAATTAAAGGATTTGTAATTGCCAACGCATAATCATCCGTACCATAAAGATAGGTTACTTCTTCGTCTTCTTCTTTTCCTGTTGCTGATATACCAGTAATCACAACGTCGTCTGTCGCTATTTCCGGGTCAGAAGCAAATTCGGAAAGTAAATGATAAGAATTGTTTTCTCCGAATTCTCCTCCAGATATATAATTCTGCAAATTATCCCCAAATGTACCAGCAGAAATTTTATCTGTAATGCCATCCCCCATCTGTCCACCTGTAATAAGTTCATGTTGCTCAAATACAGAATAATCATATGTTTTAATCAATAGCCGATTATTTTCATCAAAAAGAGCATTTCCACCCGCTATCTGCGCAATATAGCCAATAACCTGTCGGCCTGTAAGTCCTTCCGGTCTTTTCTGTACTAAAAAATCATCATTCGTGAAAGAAACACTTCCAAGGTTAATATCACATTGCGTACACACTTCCTGCAAAACTCTTAAAGCCGGTAATGGATAATCAAGTTTTGATGTGTATTCTTTATCTGATTTATACATATCATCACTAGCCGTAATCTCAATAATATCTCCAGGCGCCAATGCACTTATTACTGTAAAAGTTCCTTCTTTAATTTTTTCTATCTTTCCAGATGGTAGATCTGTCTCAGTATAAAGTGTGATTCTTGCATAATAGAAATCGTATTTTGAAAACCTTTCATCCGAATTATCAATCCCAATATCTATCGTCTTTGCAAGTGCAGCACCTAAAGGGAATCCATCTCCACTAGATTCAGTATAACTATTCCCATCGATATAAAAATCATTTTCAGAATCCAAAGATAATTCTGTACCATCGGAAAGCACCATATCCGCATAAGCATAAAAGGGACCGCCTTTTTTTATAATTTCTTTAAACTCATTACTTACATTTTTCATATTTCTACCACCTATACCGGATTTACATTTGTAACTTGAAAACTTAACTCACTGCACATTTCTTCTCCTTCAATTAAGGAATAGTAACCTGTACTGATATTCGCTGCATAAAATGTACCCGTTTCCCATTTTGCTTTATATGTATTGAAATGATAAAATTGAAAACTTGATTTTCCACGGATGCGCCTTTTTATTTCTGAAACATCTTTTGCCGATATATTTGTCCATTTCAAGTTATAGGCCTCTACTGTAAAAAGAACAGTATTTTTCATTACTCCTCGCATTGTACGAGTGGAATTTGAAGAGGACGTTGTGGCTTCGTCTTCTTGATAACCATCTTCGTCAACCATAGGAGCTGTATAATCGTCAAATTTTAAATATTGCTGTGCCATCTTTCCCCCTATGCCAATTCAAAAGGATTTCTTCCGGTCTGGCTCTGAATTACTTTTCCTTCTTCTAAAACAAACTTTGTGATCTCTCTTCTTCCCATCATCAAAGAAACGTTATACCTTGATTTTCCACCACCGGATTCTTCACGCACAATACGTCTTATCAGACTTTCCGGCGCTTCAATGTTATTTCCGTGTTTTTGATCGCCAAGTACTGCCATAAACTCACGATTAGGAGGAATGACTGCTCCAGAAGCCAGATAAGGGATTTTTCCTATTGTCGGTATACTTACAAATGGCAGACGATTTACACCACGAATCAAGGTATTAATTCCACTAATTGCACCGTTAATAATTGATATAATTCCATTAATCGGTGCTTTTGCGATAGCCTTCAAACTATTGAACACACCAGAAAAGATCTGTTTCACACCTTCCCAAGCCTGTCTCCAGTTTCCCGAAAATACACCTTTAACAAATGTAATAATTCCATTAAAAACTTGTTTGATTGAGTTCCAAATATTTTTTACAGTTGAAAAAAATGCATTAAGTGGCTCGCCCAGTATGCCAAAGGTTTTTGCCCAGTCTTTCGAAAAAACTCCTTGCAAGAAATTGTCAAACGGCTTCAGTATATTATTTTCTATAAATTTAAATATTGAAAGAACTGCTTTTTTGAATCCTTCACCAATTTGTTTTAATCCTGAAAAAGCTCGTTCCCAATCACCAGTAAACACGCCGACAATAAAATCTATCAACCCGCTTAATATATCCGCGATACCACCTATCACTTCTGCAACTGTTCCAAAAAAATCCAAAACAGTGGTTCCTAAAAATTCTATAATTGGCGCTATAATTGGAATAATATTTTCAACAATCCACGATAGGAAGGGAATCAATACCTCTTCCCATAATAGTTTTAAAACGTCAATTACTTTTCCGATCAAATTAAGGATTGAATTTATCGCTTCTCCCACTGGACCGTTTAACACTTCATCGAATTTAGCCGCCAATGAATCAAGGACTGGAGCTATATATTCATTATAGGCATCAAGAAATACACCGACTATTTTACTTATTCCCTCCACAACAGAATCTATAAACGGCTTCAAGTGTTCGTTATACAGAGCCATAATTTTATCAGCCAACCCCTGCACAAAATCTTCGATAGCCTGTGCGATTATTTCGATCGGGGCGATCGTCTCAAGCAAAGCTGTCTTAATCGCTTCTTTATTTTCGATTATCGACTGTGCAATAAAATTCAGAAGATCTCTTCCGAGACCTGTGGCAAGCTGTGTGATGGCACCGAAGATAGTGGCAAATATGCCGATCAGGTCTCCAGTGAGATCCTGTGCAACCTGCGATCCAAATACAGTCGCAAATATGTCTGCTACTGATGCGGCCAGATTTCCGAGAGTGTCTAACACCTCCGTGCCGATGTCGAACATGGCGAGCAAGTAGTTCTTAATCCTGCCTATATTTTCAGATAAATAGCTTTCAATCCCGCCGACAATGTTCACGGCAATGGTTAATCCAACCTTTGCGAATGATCCTGCTATCTTTCCGAGATTATAAATAAAAGATGTAGCGAATCGTTTTGCGGCCGCCATCACATCTTCGTCTGTAAAAATATCAGTCAGATA
>ENA-OOWK01001631-OOWK01001631.1-human-gut-metagenome-genome-assembly--contig:-NODE-1631-length-10246-cov-4.962516_pt1 | contig 10246 bp, 8 predicted proteins | sample MGYA00241405_ERZ501317 | MGnify/ENA primary metagenome ERZ501317 (study PRJEB25962, sample SAMEA1972440) | human gut metagenome | biome: human gut; feature: human-associated habitat; material: faeces... | reverse complement strand
ATACATGCCTGTCACGCATGGGGTCACGGGTTCGAGTCCCGTACGCACCGCTTCTCAAGAAAGAAAAATTAGGAAAAGCTCTGATTCACAACAGAATCAGGGCTTTTTTCGTTTCCGGGCGGAAGTAGAATATAGCATTTCTACGAAGTTTGTCAGGTGCAAATTCAGGGTCCTTTTTTAGGGACAATAAAAAAGCACCTGAAATGATAATACTTCATTGATTATCATGTTTTTGCGTAGGATTTTCCTGTTCCTCATTTTCTAATTTTACAACGTAAATAAAGTGGTATGAAACAGGAATCAATGAAAGTTCTGTTCTTTATCCGTAAGAGCAGACTAAAGAAAAACGGTGAGGCACCAATTTTTCTGCGGGTGACAATTAACGGACAATTGGATGAAGTCCGGATTCAACGTTCTGTTCCGTTGAAGTTATGGGATAATGTGAAGGAACGCAGCAAAGGAAAAGACCGGAGTTCAACGGAACTGAACAGCTATATCGAGGCATTGAAAGTAAGGCTGTATCAGATTCACAAGGAACTTCTCTGTCGGGAGGCCCTGATTACCCCAAAGAATCTTCTGATAAAGTTATTCTCTAAAGAGGAACGGCATCTGGTTTTGCAGACCATGCGGAAATGTATTGATGACTGGACTTCCCTGATCGGTACGGAGTACCAGCCCTCCACCATTTCACGTTATAACAACTGTTATGAATCGTTGCAGACAGTCATTAAGGATTTCTACAAGAAAGAGGATATTACATTTCATGAACTGAGTGGGGAATTCATCGACCGGTTTGAGATGCATCTGAGGACGGTACGCAAGCTTTCCCAGAATACCCTGACCAAGTATATGAGCTGTTTCCGCAAATTTCTCGGACTGGCCAGGGAAAACGGATGGCTGGAACTGGACCCGTTGGCCGGAAAACGCAAGCGTCTGTTCCGTAAGGAAGAGACGTGCCCTACGTTTCTGACCCTGGAAGAATTGAAACAGATTATGGAGAAGGATTTTTTCCTGTTTTGCTGTCTGACCGGCCTGTCATATATTGATGTGAAGACCTTGTGCCCGGCACATCTTTATAAGGATAATGAGGGGAAACTGTGGATACACAAGGCCCGCGTAAAGATTACTACTCATAAGGAAAGCTGTACCTGCAATGTCCCGCTTCTGGAACCTGCTCTTGTCATTCTGGAGAAATATAAGAACTGGAACTCAGAAAATCCTGAAGGTCCTTGTTTCCCGATTCCGTCGAACCAGAAGATGAACGAGTTCCTGAAAGAGATAGCCACTCTGTGCCGGGTAAACAAGCGGCTGACCGTCCATGTGGCTAGGCACACGTTCGCGACGACTGTTACCCTTGCCAATGATGTCGCCCTACAGAATGTGTCAAAAATGCTCGGCCATTCTTCAACCCGCATGACACAGCATTATGCCCGTGCGCTGGACAATAGTATAATGAAGGATATGAAGGATGTCGCCCTGGTCTTCGGATAATTAGAAAAGGCTATACTTCACAACGCATAGTGAGGTATAGCCTTTTACATAAGGAAGAGTTGTCTGCTTGTATGGATTGACCACGTTTTTACCGGGATTATCTCTTCTTCCCTTTTTCAATCAGTCTGATAACATCCTGTCTCCGATAATAGGTCTTTCGGTCTATCTGGGAGAAGGGTAAGGTACCGTTGCTTCTCATGGCCTGTAGTGTTCTCTGCGATATGTTCAGTGTCATGCACACTTCCTGATTGTCCATCCAGTCATCCAGACTCTTTGAGGTTTGCCTGCCTTTGAGGTTTTCCAGTTTTTCTTTCAACATTTGGATGGACGTTACCATTTCCTTGAAAGTACCAGCTTCAATGTTTACGATTTCCATAAAGTGTAGTTGTTTGATTTGAGGCAAAGATAGACGGTATGGCCTGGCTAGCCAACAAGGTGTCATCAGATGGCAGCACAAGTCATCAGATGTCTTAATGTTTCTGTTGCTAAAATTGGTCATTCAAGAATATCCGATTGTTGAATTCAGAAAGTACAGCCGTGTTCAGGAAAGGCATGTATTATACTTCGCAATATTGCGCAATTTCGCATAGTGTTGTATTCCAGTGTATTTACTAAGTTTGCACCAAAACAGAACGTATGAAAGGAAACACACTGAATGTAATGTTCTTCATCTTGAAGAATAAGTTGTTGAAGAACGGTGAAGCACCGGTCGTTCTTCGGGTGACAATCAACGGACAGCGGGATGAAATCCGTATCCAGCGCTCTATATCGGTGGAGTTATGGGACAATGCGAAAATGCGTAGTAAGGGAAGGGGGCGGAGTTCGGCAGAGCTGAACATGTATCTTGAGACACTGAAGGACAGAATATATGTCATCCACAGGAATTCCGTGTATGATGGGGAAAGACTGACTCCGAAGAAAATCTTGGATATTCTGTATGCCAGGGAAGGGCGGCATTTGGTTCTGAAGGCCATGAAGGAATGCATAGACGGATGGGTGGCTTCTCCCGGGGATTTGCATCCTGCCACGCTGGCACGTTACAACAGATGCTGCGGATTGGTGGAGACAGTCATACGGGATGTTTACAATAAGGAAGACGTCGCATTCTCCGAACTGGACAAGAAGTTCATCACGGCATTTGAAAGATATCTGAAGGAAACCTGCGGGCTGGCCCGGAATACGGCAGCTAAATATCTGGAGTGTTTTCGTAAGGTTCTCAAGGTGGCCCAACATAAGGGCTGGATGGAGGATGGCAGGTGTCTTGAGGAACTGGGACGGCTGTGCGTGAAGGAGGAGACTTTCCCTTCTTTCCTGGACTGGGATGAATTGAGAACAGTGATGGAAACGGATATGCCGGCCGGACGTCTAGAACGGGTGAAGGATGTGTTCGTATTCTGTGCGCTCACCGGACTTTCCTATCAGGGGATAAGTACTCTTTGTCCGTCGCACCTGTTTAGGGATGACGAAGGAACACTATGGATTTGCAGGACACGTGCTGAAGGAGCGGAGGTTGGAGACAGCTGTACAAGCCGTGTTCCTCTTCTTAAACCGGCAATGGTCCTGCTGGAGAAATACAGAGGTTGGAATCCGATGAATCCGGAAGGTCCGTGTTTTCCTGTCCCTTCAGTCCAGAAAATGAATGAATACCTGAAAGAGGTTTCGGTACTATGTCGGATTTCCAAGAGGCTTACCACCCAGATGGCCCGCAATACATTCGCTGCGACAGTCACCCTAGCCAACCGGATTCCCAAAGAACACGTCGGGGAAATGCTTGGCTATTCTTCCGACTATATGTTGCGCCATTATACGCAGGCTCTGGAGAGGAATTCCCAAAAGGCATGAAGCGGATATATACAAAATATGATAAAAAGTGAAAGGCTATACTCCAATGGATGTGGTGGTATAGCCTTTCCCATAAACGGAACTGGATGTGAGAACGCTTCTTTTCGATTCAGCTCAAGCAGACATAATTGACAAGAATGAGTACCACTAAGATGCGGTTTATACTGAAATAATGATCCTTTTGGCAAGCCCTGAACCTATAGAAGCAAAAACTAACCAGTAGCATCACCGTCAGAACATTCGGTTCAATATGCCTGTCTAATGTGATATTAGATATAGTCTGGGTACTCAAATCAGGCTTCTAACCAGCCAGTGAGTGATTTGCTGATGCTCACACATCATCTAGCAGTCGATATAAACCCAAATAGCAGTATACCCGTTTATATGAAGCCATTTGGTAGCGAAAATCCGAACAGCTCTACACATTCATCTAGCTTCATGACTTTTGTAGATAAGACCTGATATCATCATAGAATTCCGAATCAAAAGGTTGAAGGTTAGAATAAAAGAATCTGACTTTAATATCCGATTTGATGAGGTTCGAATTTACAGAGTTAAGATAATACTTCAGTTCAGCCAGTTCTGCAAACAACCATTCATGTTTTTTTTGTATCCAGATACATAAGAAAGGGCATTTCTTACCTGTTCCGTCAATTCGGACCAAGTCCGAATTACACCTTCTGTTGTCTTTAAATAATTCATATTGGATACACTCCTGCTGTGTGCCTTCTTTTTTTAGAGGATTGCTGCTGCTGTTACATAGTCCTTTAGTGGCACGGATATTCAAGCAAGGTTCTTCATTTACAGCCATCGCAGCCATAATTTCAGTATTCAAGAAGATGTCCACATAAATATTCTCCTCAATAGGGTGTTCGTCCAATGGAACATCTGTTATCGGTTTAAACTCGACATCCAATTTATATCCGTCCGATATGAGATGCGAAATCCAGTGAAACCGGGAAAGAAGGCTCATTTGAGACCGGTTCTGCTTCAGAAGATAGTAGTCTATTCTATCATTTGCCAGATCCAACAAGTCAGCCATACGTATAAGAATCATCATATATTTAATACTGACCAACTCTTCCTTTGCCTCAGACTTCAGGCTATACACGTGTATGCTATCCCAACCATGACTTTCTGAAACTTTTGCAATCATATCGGCTTCAACTTCTGAAAAATGAGACAAGATTCCTTTTTGCCAGCTCCGGATGTATTTAGCACTGTCTTGCTGATGGGCGTTTCTGACCTTGTTCTCAAAAAAATTGAAAACCTTCTGGAAAGCTTCTACTTGCAATCTACCGATTTTTTTCCGTAATTGAAGTATTTCTGCTAGAGAAAAATGGTCTTCTTTAAAAGTCCTAGTGACATCATTCTCTATCTTTAACATTTCATCCATCCATTGGCTGATTAACACTTCTGAATCCGGATTTGATTCATTGAAAGACGCTATATTCGGATGAATCACCATACTGATGTCATGCAGATAACAGGCCTGGAATAACAAGAAATAATCCGTTGATTTTATGTTTAAAAAATCAATGTTGTTGACCATTCTCACCACATTCTTAATCAGATTAATGGCATGCTCATGGTTGTGAAGCGTATAAGCATTCAGGAACTTAGAACCATTGTGCCACAAACTTTTCACAAGTCGGTGCGTTTGGATGAGCCGGTCTATTTTCATCGGATCTTGTACTCGTTGCCTGAAAATAGTCAAAGCTTCTAAGATACCCAAGTCAATTTCCATCTTTTCATTCACGTCCTTATAATCTAATTGCTGTAGGAAGTGAAAGAAATCCTCACAATTGCATTTTCGGTTCCTTAAAATGGATAAAATACGTAATTCATAATATCTTACCGGTTTCAGATCCGTATGTAAGATAGTCAGGCTGTCTTCAACCCTGATCCTGCAAGCCAGCGAAAAGCAGCAGTTAAGTATTTTTCGTTTGAATTCCGATGAATTGTTAAAAATAAAGTCCACCCAATCAGGTAATTCAATCCAACATTCTTTCTTCTTTTTCTTCTTATCCTTATTCTCCTCCGCTGGAAGAAATGTTTGTTTTCCCCAAAACCCTTTTTCGTTTATAGTATGATCTTGATAGATTGCATCCAAGAACACCTCAATATTTTGAAAAGGGAAAGTGCGTAAAAGTAATTGCTTCAAGGAAGTATAGCTATCTGTTTGTTGCAGAAAATGGGTTTGTTCCAATAATTCAGTAGTCTTATAGTAATACAGCGCTTTGAAATTGCGTTCATTCGGACAGTTATAGCTTGCTAATTTCTTATCAAATGATTGGATATTGTGACAGAACTCCTTTAAATCATCGTAAGTCATTGCCTTGGCAAACATTCCTATTTCAGCCTGGAAAATTTCCTCCTCAAATTTATTAAAAATTTCTTTGACGGCTTTATCCTGATTTTCATTTGCTTCCATTCCCAATGTTGTAATATGGAAATGATTATAGAACTCTGTTTTCATGGACTCATCAAACTGGCCATTGATAATAAGTTTCAATCTCCGTTGCCGATAAATGAAATATTTCAAGTATCTGGATAGCCATTTTATTCGGGTTTCACCCCATTGCTTTTTATTAGGGTCCTCTTCTTGTTTCTTTTTTACCTCTAAAAGTTGGTTTTCTACTACCGTTTGGAGTGCATTGAGTTTCTTCAGGGATACATGTTCGTCCACTTCATCAATATTTCCATGTATCCAACCTCCCATCGAGACAGGTCGTTGCACCAGGAAGAGCCCTTCCATTCCGTTAAACGCCTCTTCAATGGTACAAATTGTACTTTTCTCGTCCTCATGAAATTTTATTTGGTAGTTGATTTTTTTCTGAAAATCCAGGTAAACTTGATTCAACTCCGGTTGTTTGTCACACTTGGCCGGTGATTCCTTGATAGTATTGTTTAGTCTAGTTATCAGCGCTTTAAAATTTCCTTGGTTAATCCCTTTAGCAAAAATAACCGAGTCATCCACATAAAAATAGGCATCTGATTGTTTCAACTCTTCGGTTGATGCCATTTTGTCCGCAATGTCAATCATACATAGATTCCCGAAGAAATAAGATTGAGGCAATCCCTGAGCAATTCCCCTGTTCATGAAAACTTCCTTAAAAGACGTTGTGTCCGTATTCGGATAATAAACATCCATCCACCCTCTCAGGGAATCTTCCTGAATCTTGAAATAGAGCAGTTTCACAATGGCCATCTTCAAGGTTCCCAAGTCGTTCTTATCGGGATATTTAGGAATTAATAGATTCAGGATGAAATGATACATCCTGGCTGGGTCTATGGAAGGAAAGAAATCTGCCAAATCAAAGTTGATTACCGTATCATATTCTCGTGTCTTTAAATATTCCCGGCTCTTGTCTTGGATAATTTTAGAATATTGTCGATACTTTTCTGTCCAGTTCATAAAAAGACTATCTACACTTTCACTCGGCATATTACCAAAAAAATTATGTGGAATCATTCTTGAAAGCTCCGATTTGTTCCGCACGCCTTTACTGTCATCAAACATCAGTGGAATCAATAAAGCGGCCATACAGATTTGGTCAATCAGACTTGCAGTATGTAGCGGTCTGTAAGTAACTATCTGTTTTCCGTTTTCTTCTTTTAGTTTCTTTATCTTATAGTATACTGAAACGGTAAAAAAATCATCATCTTCTTCGTTCAGTATCTTCTTCAATTTCTCCTGGCATTTCTCTATAACGTTCTTGATTGTTCCGTCAAAGTCAAATTTATCCTTCAGCAGATAATAGCACTTCAGATCCTCTACCGATAGAAGATTTCGCTCACAGATGTAGGAATCCAGTGCATAAATAGCCTTGTAAATGTTCCGTCGGTGCGTGATAGTATCAAATAGACTCATGTTAATTCTGTTTTAAGGTTGCATTATATTTCTTTTTTAATGATTCAACGAGGTCGTTAAACCAATTAACAGCTTTGTATAAACCACTATCTTTGCCTTTCCCGTCACCTTGACCAGATACCATAAGCTGAGTTTTTTGTTTCTTTCCTTCACATAAGTACAAACCAAAATGATAGTGGTAGTTTCCTGTCCGTTTTTTAAATATGGTATTGAAACTGTCTAGATTGAGAGAGGCACTGATGATGGTATCTTTACATAAGAATAAGCGTAAAATACCATCAAATTCTAGTTCTACACATTGTTCCGTTATAAAGCCCTGTAGAGCGGTTACGTCTCTCACTACCTGGTCTAGAAAGCTACACCAACCATTCAGAATCTGGTCAAAAAAATCTATCTGCTGCTCAAAAAATCCAAAGTTATAATGGAAATTCTTATTGGCCGTAATGAAAAAGTGCAGTCCTGTCATGTAGTCGAAGTTCGCATTTTTCCTCATCGAAATCTGTTCTTCCAGCATTGGATCAAAAAGCATCAGTGAAAACAATTCTTTCTGAGCTAGATACCGGGATTCATATTTGGTATATCCCTTTTCGTCTTGTGGATTTCCATTGGCTTGGGGCTCACCCTCAGCTGGAGCCTGTTCTAGCTCGATAAAGCTGATTTCAATGAGCCGGCTCAGCATCTCTCTGGAAAACTCTTTGAGTGAAGGCTGAATGACGTTTCTTTCTAATTTATCTTTTTCCATCGCCTTTTATTTTTTTAAGTATAGATAATATGCAGAATAATCCTTGAACAGCGCAGGAATCGTTGCGCATTTCAGGCGGCATCCGTATCTAAGCAGGCTACGGTGCAAGTGATAGAAAGCACTTACTCCAGCTTTATCATTATCATGGACCATCACCAAATCAAATCCAGATAATTTATCTAGTTCCGTTTCCGGGATAGTCGTTGCACTTTGAATGGCAACAGCAGGATATCCGGCCGATAGCATAGCCAGACAGTCAGTAATTCCCTCCATTATATATAATTTGTTTCCTTCTTGCAACTTAGCTAGTAAAACCATATTGTAAAGCTGTTTACGTGAATTGCACAGCATCTTGAACCGAGGTATATTTTCGTTTGTGCCCAAGTAGCGAGATTGTAAAGCCACCAGTTTGCCTGTTCTGTCAAAATACGGTATCAGTAACGAAGGAATATTGATGGTTAATTGTATCTTGTTGTTATCTCTTTTTAACACTTTACATTTAATTAAACGCTCTTCATCAAAGGTATTCATTAGAATCTCTTTCATTTTTGTCGAATCTTCTACCGATTTGATTTTCATCTTTTCCACCACTTGAGCCGACAGTTTCCTTTCCGTAAAAAGAAACTCCTTTCCTTTGGCTTCCAAATCAGCTAGGTTTATGATGGCCGAAGCCACGTCACCATCAAAATCAGGCCTACTTCCTTCCCTGTCGATAACAAGAGTTCTTCTGTGTCTGAGTTTAGGTCTCTTTTTTGTATTTTTCAGGTTAGTTGAAGGCATGTAAATATGGTATTGTTCGCAAAGCCACGTACATGCCTCTACAAACGAAAGATTACATTTTTCTTCCACCAGAGAGATAGCATCTCCACCTTTATCGCAAGCAAAACATTTCCATAAATTGTTCTTAAAGGCAAGGCTGGGCCTTTTGTCCTGATGCATAAAGCAATGAGCCTGATGCATATTGACTTCCAATCCTAGTCTTCTAGCCACATCCTCACAATTCAGTTCGTGCAGTTTTTTTATTGTTTCAGGAGAAATCATAGAAAACTTTTGATTTTAAAATTATATAGATATATATCATTTTTTCTTTAAATTGAGACATCCTTTCAGCGTGGACCTTTTTAGTTAATCACACATAACCCTTTATTTGATAATTTCTATATTTAACGTAAGTTCGATATAAACGAATAAATATTTCATTGAAAATTAGGAATATAACAACAAAAAGTGTTAAATCTATAGTACTCAATTATAACATTTAAACGATTACTGTTATGTTCTCAAAATTTAAAATTACAGAATTTTTTTGTATGGCCGATAATTTTTGCAAGGAATTTGTATTGCAGCAGGGAAAATATATGATTGAAGACAAGAGGGCCAGGCATCGTACCAAGAATACAGAGACTTATGGAGAAAATGAAAATGGCCATTAGGGTAGTCGCAATTCCCATATTATATAAGCGAAGTCGCATTCTCCATTCTACGAGAAACCTGTTATATGGCATGCTAAACAATTCATAATTTATGGATTGTGCAATAGATTCAGGTTGTGTACCTTATTGTGAAGCATGAACTGTTTTAGATTGGGCCTCTATTTCAGATTTTGGTTCTGTGCTATTGTTCATGATTTATTGATATTTGTAGGTAGCTTAGAGCCTGTTTAAATTTTCCAATAAAGTAATTCTATCAGGCTTCCTTTGAGCCCTCTTCTGGTCTTTTTCCTCGCTTTCATGCGTCAGATAGCCCGCTATCTTCCTTATGAAATCAAGAAAAAATCCTCGAAAGAGAATCTCAAATCAAGCCCGAGCAAAATTTAAACAGGCTCTTATATTTTAACATTATCTATCCCCTCCGGTTATTCAGGTATTATTACACCATCTTCTTGAAGCTGCAGGGAAGTGTTTCATAAAGTGTGTCCGAGGTAAATTTACCCTAGGAGTGATGTACAAATTTAATTTTTTATCTTGTATCAAAATCGTTGATTTTGTGATGATGCCGGACGAAAAAATGAGCTTTGTTGAGGAGTGGTGCGTTAGCAATATAAAGGTATCTGGGAGTCGTTATGCAAGTGTGTTTTTTACTACTTAGCAGACACACTTTTGGGAGCAGTATCCAATCGCAAAATTACAACTAGACTATATAAAGTAAGAATTAACTGAAGTACATCTTGAGTACATATTATAACAACATGAGGGTGCATCAAAATGTACATTTTGAAGTGCACCCTCTTTCCAATAAATAGAACCGGATGTCAGAACGCTTCTTTTCGGTTTTTTTCCAGCAGTCGTACGATATCG
>ENA-OOWK01001630-OOWK01001630.1-human-gut-metagenome-genome-assembly--contig:-NODE-1630-length-10255-cov-2.876863_pt1 | contig 10255 bp, 8 predicted proteins | sample MGYA00241405_ERZ501317 | MGnify/ENA primary metagenome ERZ501317 (study PRJEB25962, sample SAMEA1972440) | human gut metagenome | biome: human gut; feature: human-associated habitat; material: faeces... | reverse complement strand
ACCGCTACTGCCTGGTGGCGTGCGAGGCGTGCCGCACGGTAAAAGAGATTTTGCCGCAGTTTACGCTGCGCTTCAACAAAGAAACGCCCAAAGCCGTGTGGGACGCAGCCATGCGCTGCATTGGCGAGGGGCGCACGTTTCCGCTGCTGTACAACGACGAAGTGCTTGTGCCCGGCGTAATGAAAGCATTTGGGGTAGACCGCGCTCGCGCGGAAACCTATATGCCCCTGGGCTGCGGCGAAATTGAATTTGATCATTACAGCTTCGGCTCACCCAACGGGAGCGTTGGTACGTTGAAAATTCTGGAACTGGCGGTGCGCGGCGGGTACGACCCCATTGCGGGCGGCTACCTTGCGCCCAAAACCATTCCCCTGGCAGAATGCAAAAGCTACGAACAGTTTTTAGAAAATTACAAAACACTGCTGCATTACTTTATTGCCGCGCAGGCACATTATGAAAAATATCTGTACGAGAGCATTGGCCAGATGCACCCGTTTTTGATGGTTTCCATGCTGTACGACGGCTGCATGGAAAGCGGCAAGGCGCTGCTGAACGGCGGCTGCCGGTATTTGGCGGGCACAATGGAACTGTACGGCAACGTGAATGCGGCCAACAGCCTGGCGGTAATTAAAAAGCTGGTGTTTGAAGAAAAGACGGTTTCGGCACAGGAACTGGTGCAGGCAATGGACGACAACTTTGTGGGCCACGAGCGGCTGCGCCGCATGGTCGACTACTGCTACAACAACGTGCCGTTTTATAACGAGCGCCTGAAGGCCGCGGGGATTACCTCGGGCGATAAGATCAAGGCGCTTTCGGACATCCAGTACATACCGTTTACGACGAAGGACGACATCCGCGACCACTACCCGTTCGGCATGCTGGCGCGCCCGATGAAAGATATCGTGCGCATCCACGCCTCCTCGGGCACGACGGGCAAGCCGACCGTCGGCGCGTACACGCAGAACGACCTCGACAACTGGTCGGACAATGTGGCGCGGCTGTGTGCGGCGGCCGGCGTGACGGATGCGGACATCATCCAGATTGCGTTCGGCTACGGCCTGTTCACCGGCGCGCTCGGCCTGCACTACGGGCTGGAGAAACTCGGGGCGACGGTCATCCCGGCGTCTTCGGGCAACAGCGAAAAGCAGCTTATGATGCTGCGTGACTTCGGTGTGACCGGCCTTGTGGCGACGCCGTCGTATGCGATCTATCTGAGCGAGATGGATGCTTCTCCGGTGTTACTCCCGCACAACAGTTACTATCTGCCAAAATCGGTACTTCCGGCAAAAATGCTTTTATAAGTAATGCATTAGACACAACGCAAATATCTGTGCATAATCCAATAAGTTCTATAGACTCTATCTCTTTTTCTTTATGAAGTTCTTTTAAGAAATTCGCCAGCTTACGAGAACCAAACGTTTCCTTTTCAAAAACAGCAAGTGCTTTTTTAACATATGGCTGAAGTTCATTTATAATCTCATGCCCTGGTGTTCCTTTAATACAATGAGGAATCGGAAGATTCTGCCCTTCCTGTGTATTCATATAATCTTCCCCATGTGTATCCTTTGTAAAGATAATATCTCCATTAAAATTCTCAATTTTCTCTTTCACCGCTGGAACAATCGCCTGTGCTTCTTTTGTCCCAAGAGAACCATCCACGAAGTCTTTTTGCATATCTACTATTATTAATATCTTTTCCATAATCTTTTCCTTTCAGTCCATTATAACAATTTAAATAATAACTCTCTCCAGCCAAAGACAGCTCCCCATGCGAGAAGATATCTTCTCACATGGGGGTGAGCATCAACCTTGCCTGCTGCAAATTATTATTTCATCTGCAATCCTATCGGACAGTGGTCAGAACCCATGACCGTCTTATATATAATGGCATCTTCTATCTTTTCTTTCCATCGTTCGGATACTACAAAGTAATCAATACGCCATCCAGCATCTTTTTCTCTTGCTTTGAAGCGATAAGACCACCATGTATAAGCTCCTGCAAGTTCTGGGTTAAGATAACGGAAACTATCAACAAATCCCGCACCTAAGAGTTCTGTAAATTTATCCCTCTCTTCCTGTGTAAATCCGGCATTCTTTTTATTTGTTTTTGGATTTTTAAGGTCAATTTCTTCATGTGCCACATTAAGGTCACCCGTCATAATGACTGGTTTTTCTTTATCAAGTTCCTGTAAATATTCTCTGAAATCATCTTCCCATTTCATGCGATAGTCTAAACGCTTCAATTCTGACTGAGAATTTGGTGTGTATACAGTTACAAAGAAGAAATCTTCAAATTCTAATGTGATAACTCTGCCTTCCTGATCATGTTCTTCCATTCCGATTCCATTCCACACTTTTAATGGGTGTTTCTTCGTAAATACGGCTGTGCCAGAGTAACCTTTTTTCTCTGCATAGTTCCAGTAACATTCATACCCTTCTGGTGCAAAGTCAATCTGTCCTTCTTGAAGCTTTGTTTCCTGTACACAGAAAATGTCTGCATCCGTCTCTTTGAAAAAGTCTTCAAATCCTTTTTTTACGCAGGCACGAAGTCCATTTACGTTCCAAGATATTAATTTCATAAATAAATCCTTTCCTTATTTCTCTTGTCTTAATTGTGACATCCTCCCCCACCTCGGCAAGTTTAGTTTTCGACGAGTCTCGCACTGCGGACAATCCCACTCTCTTAACGCAAGATTTTTCATTTTTGCATTTTTGTAACCACAAACAGAACAGATCTGGCTGCTTGCCAGAAGAGGACAAAGCCTTACTTATACTCCATATCTATTGTTATCGAATTATCTTTTACCTTCGCTTCAGCCACGCTTCCACATACCAGCGGCATCATTGGTGGTAAATGTCCGATATCCAGATCCATAATTATCGGTACGTTATATTTTGATAAAATATCAATAACTGCTTTGTACTGATCTAAACCGAAGAATTCTTCTCCATGACAGTATGGTCTTCCAATCAAAAAGCCTTTTGTATTTTTAAACCATCCTGACTCATCAAGCTGCCATAATGCCCTGCGAATTCCCATTACATTAAGATCACAAGCTTCTAAGAACCAGAGCACACCATCTTCCTTATACTTTTCATTAAATTCTTCTACTTTATCGAACTTTGTACCACATAAAGTAGCAAGGCAATCGAGGCATCCTCCTAAAAGCCGTCCTTTTACAGCAATTTCTTCCCTTTCATTTATAATTTTATGAGGTTCACCTGCCGATACCTTATCACGAGATATTTTATTACAATCTGATACACTCTGAATTTCTTCTGGTTCTTTTCCTGTAGAAAGCCCATCCTCCGCCGTCCAGGTACGAAGCTCAAATTTTTCCGTCACATTATATGGTACTAATGGATTCTCTTCTGTCTTTAAACCTTCCCTTTCCCATTTGTCATAATTGTGTACTTTTTTACACATTCCTGTTAATATTTCCATCGAATTTTTTAACGATTCATGCCACGGTTCCATGCCAAAAGCTGCTGCACACGGGCCATAAATGCCTGCGGTATCACAAAGAGTTGCCAATAAAAAAAGGAGATTTGTGTTATCTGAATAACCCATAAACCATTTTGGCTCTTCCTGTCGAATCTTTTCAAAGTCTACATATGGGAGAATTTCGCACATCAATTCTCCGCCACCACAGGAAATAAGAACATCTACATCTTCTTTTTCATACCACTCATTGAACTCTTGGGCGCATTTTTCCGGCGTATTACTGATTCCTATGCCGCATCCTTCATAAACATTAGGGCCAAGACTCAAAGAATACCCCTCTTTTGTCCATACTTTCTGTGCGTTCTCAAATGCACTTTTATAAGGTTCTATGTTACATCCAAATGATGGTGCAACAAATCCTATTGTACCATTTTCTGGTAAAAATTTTCCGTATTTCATGCCATTTTTCCTCCTGTTTTTATCATACCATAAACTTCCATGTTGTTACTAGCTTAGTCTTAATTATTAAGGTTTTTAACATCATTTCGCTATAAGTGTTACAAAATTGTTAACTTTATCTTGACATTTCTTAATAATTATATTAATATAGGTCTTGTGCAAATCGAAAAACACGCAATTTATTAAAAAGGAGATATCGTTTGAAATATTTAAAATCAAAATTATTTACTAGTTTATTCGCAACTTTATTAATATTAAGCTTCTGTATGGCTAAGCCTGCACAGGTTCATGCCAGTAATGCAGATTCTGCTAAGATGGCTCGCTGGATGAGCATTTGCAGTTCCATGGCTGACAATATCGAAAAGAAACATTTCGTTTACAGCAATGGCGGAACAGCAAGAACTTACAACTCTGCAGTTAAAAGAAGCAGACGTTCTAACTGTGCATTATATGTTTCCTGGTGCTTACAGAAATACGGCGCATTAGGTTCAGGTCAGACATTCTACATCCGCCGTGGAAGTTCTTCTATCAGAAAAAACTTCGGACACTGGAAAAAGAAAAAAGTACAGGTTATCAGAGTTAACAAACGTGCTTCCCGCGTAAACTTAAAGAAGGGTGACGTTGTTCTCTGGTCCGGACTTGGACACACAAACATTTACGCTGGTAAGAATTCTTCTGGTGAACGCTTATGGTTTGACGCTGGTAAAGCTGCCACATATGGTCACCACTCAGGAAGCCGCTTTAACAATATCGGAAAGAAAACTCAGGGATATTTAAATTCTAAAACTGTTTCTTATATCATCCGAATTAAGGGACTTTAATATTTCATACATAATTTAGATTAAATATTTCAAAACCGATTATATATAGTAAATATAACCCCACGGAATTTTTCGTGGGGTTTTTTATTTGTAAAATACTACTTATTCATAATTGCATCAATCGCATCAATAAATCCAGCCCTGATTCCTGCATGCTCTAATGCATCCACACCACAGATTGTTGTTCCTGCCGGTGAACATACATTATCCTTTAACACACCTGGATGCTCGCCGGTCTCAAGCTGCAATTTGGCACTTCCAATTATCATCTGAGATACCATTTCATACGCCTGCTTTCTAGGCACTCCATATTTTACCCCGGCGTCTCCTAACGCTTCAATTATCAAATCTACAAAAGCAGGGCCACAGCCTGTAAGTGCTCCACCAATTCCCATCAAATGAACTGGCAGCTCAATTACAATTCCCAATGCTTCAAATAACTTTTTAATTTCTTCTCTTTCTTCTGGTAAAAGTGAATTTTTCTCTTCAAATAAAAGAACACCCTCTCCTACCATTGCCGGTGTATTTGGCATGATAAACTGAAATCTTGTACTTTTATCAAGATATTCCTCATACTTGTCATAATTCCAGCCTGCCGCGATAGAAATTAATGCCTTTCCTTTTAACTCTTCCTTAATCTCAGAAAGAACTCCTTCTATCTGATATGGTTTACAAGCCATCACTAAAGTATCTGCTTTTGCTGTTAATCCTTTTAAATCCTTGCATGGAACAAAACCAATTTTTTCTGCATTTGCCTCAAGCTTTTCATAATGCGGTGCGTAGGCAAATACTTCTTCTTTTTTCATTAAACCTTTTTGTAATATTCCTGCTGCTATTGCTCCTGCCATGTTTCCCATTCCAATAAATCCTAATGTTTTCATGTTGTCCTCCTGTCTGTCAATTCTATGATTTTAGATATACATATCTTTCACAATATTAAAATAAAATTATGAAAATGTATTGTCTATGGCTTCTTTATTCCAAGAAATAAAATCTCTCAGAACTTTATTTGCAGATAGTTTACCATATTTTTTGTTATCTCTCACTCTTTTTTCCTGTTTTTGTGATATGATGCTAAAGGAAACAAAAAATGAATTGTAAACTGTACAGCCTTGTTTCTTTTCTCATATCGTTTGCGTAAAACAACGGGCTGACTACAATCACACAATGCGTCTTTATGCAGGAATGATTTTTCAAACACTCTAGAACTACAAATTTATTACAATAGGATTTTGACTATGGATTTTACAAAAAATACAAATTTATCAATTGAGAAAATATCTGAAAACAAAACATCAGGCAATGAACTATCTGTTACTAAAATATCCGATAGTACAGCCGAAAAAACATTTACAAATAATGCTTTTTCTCATTTTGTTACAGATACTATGACTATTCTCTGGGAACCTGCCGATTCGGGCTGTCGGCTGCTTCGCTGTTTTGGCAACAGTCCCATATTGAATGTTCCAGATATGATTGACGGACGGACAGTCAGTGAAATGGGAGCTTACTGTTTTTCCCGTTCTCGCCCCAGATTTCCTGAGAAAATTTACAAAACTATTTTTATAGATATAGAAAATCAGGAAACTACACTGGAAAGCGGACAGGCTTTTAACCAGAAAGATTTTGATTTTTCAGCTTTTGGAACAGAGCTTGATGGTACCTTTCTTGAAGAAATCACTCTTCCTGACTGTACAGCAACACTTCACAATGCCGCATTTTATAACTGCCGTAAATTAAAAAAACTTTCTGTAGGAACTGCAATTTCCGGCATTGGAAGCGATGAATTTATGAATGATTCCCAGCTGGAGCATCTGATCATTCGTGGAAAAGATTCTGAAGCAACCGGTTTACCTCTTATTTTGGAGCGAATCGCAGAAAATATTACCGTTTCTTTCTGTCCGAATTCTCCCTCATCACCAGAGAGTATTGTGTTCTTCCCTGAATATTATGAATGGTTAGACGAGATTTCCCCGGCTCATATTTTTAGCAGAAGTATTCATGGTGAAGGCTTCCGCATGAGAAGGAGCTTTGAAAACGGTATTCTCGATTACAGAAAGTATGATTCCTGCCTTGAAAATGCTCTTACGGTCGAATCGCCGGAGTCTTTATGTAAAATTGCTTTAAACCGCCTTCGCTGGCCTTCTCGGCTGGAAGACATTTTTAGAGAAAAATATGAAAATGTCATAAAAAAATATATGGGCACTGCTTTTACCCTTGCCGTAAAAGATCAGGACTTTCCGATGCTTCAATTTATCTGCGAGCATTTTTCTCCCGATGCATCCGCTCTCGCTTCTGCCATCGACCAGTGCATAGAAAAAGAATGGGGAGAGGGAAATGCTTTTTTAATAGAAGCAAAACATAAGTCTTTTTCTAAAAAAACATTTGATTTTGACCTGGATTTTTAGGAGGTGATACAATGACACAAACTGAATGGGAAAATGAAATGTGTATTAAAATTCTCGAACTTATTCAAAATGAACTATACGTAGATTTTCGTTATCTTGATGTTGCCGTTTCCGCACTTACCTTAACACCAAATGATTCTCTTCGTTCGACAGCAACCGACGGAATCTCCTTCTTTTTCCCGCCAGAACAGATTCTTCGGGTATTCCGCTCCAACCCGCTTTTCTTAAATCGCGCTGTACTGCACAGCGTATTTCACTGTATTTTTCGGCATCTGTGGATTCGTGGAAGCCGCGACCCAGATTTGTGGAACCTTTCCTGCGACATTGCTGTAGAGTGGATTATTGATTCTTTTGAGAAGAAAAGCGTAAAGCGTGCTCTCTCTGGAATACGCACAAATATTTATAACGATTTTCGTCAATATAAAATTCCCATCACGGCCGCAAATATTTACAGGGATCTTTTACCCGATATCGCTGACAATCCAGACCGATTAAATCAACTTATGATGGAGTTTTTTACCGATGATCACCGTTTCTGGCCAAAAAAACCGTCAACTTCGCCTTCCGCCGTAAAGGCAGGACAATCATGGGATAAAATCAGCCGCCGCATGGAACAGGAATTAAATCTTCGTGGCGATGATTCCGCCTCCGGCATTGATGCTATGAAAACGCAGATCAAAGAGGGAAAAAGCCGCCGTTCCTATAAAGACTTCCTTCGAAAATTCACCGTACTTAAGGAAGAACTTCACTGTGACTATGATGAATTTGACTTAAATTATTACTCTTATGGTCTGCGGCTTTATAAAAATATGCCGCTGATTGAACCATTAGAAAGCCGGGAAGTAACTAAGATTTCTGAGTTTGTCATTGTCATTGACACAAGCTATTCGACCAATGGCCCACTTGTCCAGAAATTCCTTGAAGAAACATTTCAGATTATTCAGGAGCGGGACAGCTTTTTCCATAAAAGCCAGATTCGAATTATTCAATGTGACAATCAGGTACACTCAGATACCATTATTAAGGAACAGAGAGACATTCCAAAACTGCTCCATAACTTTGAATTAATCGGTGGCGGGGGTACCGATTTCCGTCCTGCCTTTTCTTACATTAATAAATTACTTGAAAATGGAGAATTTCAAAATTTAAAGGGCGTTCTGTACTTTACAGATGGAAAGGGCATTTATCCCGCAAAAAGACCACCTTATGAAACCGCCTTTTTGTTTTTAGAAGAAGAAGAACATCCTGATGTGCCAGCATGGGCGATGAAATTGATATTGCATGAGGAAGATTTTTAAGTAGTTATTCAACTTTATGAATATGACCAAAAATTACCTGTTATTATATTTAGCATTCTATAAATCTATCAACAACGAAAGGATTCAATCTTATGAATATAAAAAAAGCAAAAGAAGATATTAAAAATACCGTTCGGGCTTATCTGAAGAAAAATGATTACGGACAGTACAGTATTCCCTCTATCCGCCAGCGTCCCATGTTATTAATGGGGCCTCCCGGAATCGGCAAAACACAGATTATGCAGCAAATTGCACAGGAATGTAACATCGGCCTTGTGGCATATACCATCACTCACCACACCAGACAAAGTGCTGTCGGACTGCCATTTATTAAAGAAAAAACATTTGATGGCAAATCTTACTCCGTCACCGAATATACAATGAGTGAAATCATTTACAGCATCTATCAGTACATGGAAGAATCCGGCAAAAAAGAAGGTATTCTTTTTATCGACGAAATTAACTGTGTTTCCGAAACACTTGCTCCGACAATGCTGCAATTTTTACAATGCAAAACTTTCGGAAATCAGGCTGTCCCAGAAGGATGGATTATCGTTGCCGCAGGCAACCCACCAGAATACAACCGAAGCGTCCACGACTTTGACTTCGTAACCTTAGACCGTGTACGCAAAATTGATATTGAAGCAGATCTTGACGTTTTCAAAGGCTACGCCAGAGCAAGACATTTGCACCCATTCATTTTAAGCTATTTAGAACTCCGCCCGCAGAACTTTTACCGTACAGAAAATGATGTGGATGGCATTCAGTTCGTAACCGCCAGAGGATGGGAAGATTTAAGCAGCCTTATCTACACTTACGAAGAGCTTTCTATCAAAGTAGACGAAGACATCATCCACCAGTTCATTCAGCACGAGGACATTGCAAAAGACGTTGCCGCCTACTATGATCTCTACCAAAAATACAGAGACGACTACGATATCAGCCGCATCCTCACAGGACAGGCCGGAGCCGACATCTATGCCAAACTGTTCCGCGCTTCTTTTGACGAACATTTAAGCTGTGTCGAACTCCTCATCAGCGGACTGCATAACTATATCTCCGATGCTCTAACTGCCGATAATCTGACAACAGAAGCCTATGCCTTCTTAAAAACTTATCAGATTGAATTGAAAAAACAGATTCAAAATTCTTCCGATTCAGATTCTGCAGCTCCAGGCTCGGATATATCTGACACTGTCTCAAAAGTGAATCACTCAAATGGCAATATAGCTGCTACTTCTAATACGGCTCATTTAGATTGTGGTACACCTGATCCTAAATCCAGTATCCCAACTGAAAATGGACTCTACCGCGTCCTTCTACAGAAAAAAGCAGCAGAATATGAACAGGAAAATAAAGCAGGTCTCACCTCTCCAGAACAGAAAAACTTCCAATTAAAATTATTGGAACTCCTTACTGCCTGGACACCAGACTCCAGCCTTCCACCAAAAGAAGCCTTCCTCGCTGCCAAATCTGGATTTGATAAACAATGCCAAACCCGCATAGATACAATAAAAAAAGCATCCTCCGCGCTGGAAAATGCTTTCACTTTCATGGAAGAAGCCTTCGATGAAGGCCAGGAAATGGTTGTATTTGTCACGGAACTTACAATGGATCCGGAGGCATCACAGTTTATTACGGAAAATGGATGCGAACGGTACTTCAAATATAATAAAACCTTGTTAGTCGGCAATCGACGGGCTGCAATCCTAAAAGAATTGGACAGAGATGCTATATACTCTAATCCAAATGAATATGAATTCTGATTTGCCGCAGGCAAAATAGACGCCCACAGTAAATAAAAGAAACTATATTTATGACTTT
>ENA-OOWK01001629-OOWK01001629.1-human-gut-metagenome-genome-assembly--contig:-NODE-1629-length-10274-cov-1.534005_pt1 | contig 10274 bp, 11 predicted proteins | sample MGYA00241405_ERZ501317 | MGnify/ENA primary metagenome ERZ501317 (study PRJEB25962, sample SAMEA1972440) | human gut metagenome | biome: human gut; feature: human-associated habitat; material: faeces... | reverse complement strand
GACGAGCAGCTCAGACAGCTGAATGTCGAGCTGATTCGCATGGGAAGCCTGTGCGAAGAAGCAATCTCGATTGCAGCAAAATTTCTGGAAGGGGATAAAAAAGCCCCAGTCGATAAAGTGTTTGCCCTTGAGCATGAGATGGATCAGCTGGAACATGATATCGAGACACGCTGTATGCGTATGCTTCTGCAGCAGCAGCCGGTAGCAAGAGACCTGCGTATCATTTCCGCAGCGTTAAAGATGATTTCGGATATGGAACGTATCGGAGATCAGGCAGCTGACGTAGCAGAACTGACCCGTTATGTAGCAGATACTGTTGCACAGGGAAGACTGCATATCACCAAAATGGCAAAAGCCGCTGTTATGATGGTAAGCGAAAGTGTAGAAGCTTTTGTTCAGGGAGATCTTGACCTTGCACATAAGGTTGTTGCGGAAGACGATACCGTAGATAACCTGTTCATTCAGGTAAGAGGCGAACTGCTTCAGAAGCTGAAAGAAGAAACCGGCGATCCGGAAGCAATTCTGGATTTGATGATGATTGCCAAATATTTTGAACGAATTGGTGACCATGCCGTTAATCTTGCTGAATGGGTGGAATATTCCATTACAGGTCAGCACAAAAGTGATGAACATCACCAGGATTTATGATACAATACATATTGAGGTGATGAAAAATGATTTATGTGCTGGAAGATGATGAAAGCATTCGTGAACTGATTATTTACACACTCAATGGACAGAACATGCAGGCAAAAGGCTTTGGAACACCAAGCGAGTTCTGGGATGCTGTCCATGAAAAGACGCCCTCTTTGGTACTGCTGGATATCATGCTGCCGGAAGAGGACGGCTTTTCCATTTTGCAAAAACTGCGTGCAGCACCGGCGACCAAACGTTTGCCGGTTATTATGCTGACTGCAAAAGGAAGCGAGTACGATATTGTCAGAGGACTGGATATCGGAGCAGACGACTATGTTCCAAAGCCATTCCGCATGATGGAGCTGCTTTCTCGTATCCGTGCATTGCTGCGCCGCAGCGGTGCGGACAATGATCGCCAGGAAGAATACCGTGTGGGCAGCCTTTATGTCAATCCGGTTCGCCATGAAGTGCAGGTGGACGGAAAAGATGTTGTCCTGACCTTGAAGGAATTCGAGCTTTTAAATCTTCTGATTTCCAGACAGGGAATTGTGTTTACCCGCGCTCAACTGCTGGATGAGATTTGGGGCTATGGCTTTGACGGTGAAAGCCGTACAGTGGATGTCCACGTTCGTACCCTGCGTCAGAAGCTGGGTGAAGCTGGAAACTACATCGAGACGGTACGCGGAATCGGTTATAAGATCGGTGGAGAAAAATCATGACGCGAAGAATTTTTCGTGCGGTCTTAAGCGTTTCGTTTCTGGTTTGTATTGTGGGCATGGTAACGGTGTTTATGATCCTCTTCCACTATTTTGATGGTCAGCTGACCAAAGAATTGAGCAGTGAGGCAAAGTACCTTGCACTTTCCGTAGAAAATTATGGAATGCAGGCACTGGAAGATCTGCCGGATAACTCGGAAAGAGTTACATTGGTTGCTCCGGACGGAAGGGTGCTGTTTGATAACCATGCAGACCCTGATAAGATGGATAACCATGCAAACCGGGAAGAAATCGTGGAAGCCATGAAGAATGGTTCGGCAAAGGCGGTTCGCCGTTCAGATACCATTCAGAAACAGACAGTTTATTATGCTCTGAAACTTTCCAACAATTGTGTTTTGCGTGTATCCAGTACACAGTATACTGTGGTAGCGGTTTTGGCGGGGATGATTCAGCCATTTTTATGGATTACCTTTACAATTCTAATGGCAGTGGGGCTGCTGGCTTCTCGAATCTCCCGCAAGATTGTCGAACCACTCAACCAATTGGACCTGGAAAATCCAGACAATAACGAATCTTACGATGAGCTTGCACCGCTGCTGACCAAAATCAGTTTTCAGCAAAAAACGATTCAGCGTCAGCTCCTGCAGGCAAAACAACAGCAGGAAGACCTTCAGATGATCACCAATTATATGAAGGAAGGAATCCTGCTGATCGACAATAAAGGTGAGATTTTGTCGGGCAATACCAGTGCGCTGAAAATACTGGGAATTTCTCCAGATCTTCAGATCTTTATTGGTAAGCATAAAAAGAATATTCTGGCAATCAACCGAAGTGAACCATTCCGCAAAGCGGTGGATGCGGTGCTGGAAGGAAGACACTGGGAAACAATTCTGGAAGCGGATGGCGGATACTGTCAGATGACAGCAAATCCGGTAGTTCGTGACGGTGAAGTTGAAGGCGGAGTTTTACTGTTTGTAGATGTAACCGAGCAACGGCAGAATGAAATGCTTCGCCGCGAGTTTACTGCAAACGTTTCTCATGAGCTCAAAACGCCGCTTACCTCTATTTCCGGATTTGCAGAAATCATGAAGGACGGTTTTGTTAAGCCACAGGATGTGCCGCAGTTTGCTGGAAAGATTTTTGATGAATCCCAGCGACTGATCGCACTGGTGGGAGATATTATCAAGATTTCGCAGCTGGATGAAGATATGCTTCCTTATGAGAAAGAGGAAATTGACCTGTACGAACTTTCGGAACAGATTGTCAGCCGTCTGCAAAATGTGGCACAGAACAAAGGAATCACAATGACACTGACAGGAGAACCGGTAACGGTGAAAACAGTGCGCAAAATCGCAGATGAAGTGATCTATAACCTGTGTGATAATGCCATCAAGTACAATCGCCCGGATGGATCAGTCAAGGTAAGTATTACAAGAGAAGACCATCAGGTATTGCTCAAGGTGGAGGACACCGGTATCGGTATCTCTCCGGCAGATCAGCGCAGAGTCTTTGAACGTTTTTACCGCGTGGACAAGAGCCATTCCAAACAAATTGGCGGCACTGGTCTGGGTCTGTCGATTGTGAAACACGGCGCAGCATATCTGGGAGTCAAGATCGGACTGGAAAGTGTGCTGGGAGAAGGAAGCTGTTTCTCTCTGTCTTTTCCGGATGAAGAATCTTTGCCACAAAAATGCGACAGTGAAGATTTAGGACTTGAAACCTAGAAAAAGATATGATATAATATGGTAACAACCAATAGAACTTAATTATGGAAAGGAATGTTGTTACATGAAACACGTAAAAACTTTAAATAAGGCAAACCTGAAAGAAACTGCTGCAAAAGGTGGCTGCGGCGAATGCCAGGCTTCCTGCCAGTCTGCTTGCAAGACTTCCTGCACAGTTGCTAACCAGAAATGCGAGCACGCTAAATAATTGTGCGTTAGATTTTTGTATTTAAGGATAGGGGCCGCTTGGCTGTGTTCAGCCACGCTGTCCCTATCGTTTTGTCTGTCTGGAGAATGGGACAGGACTTTTTATTAAAAAAAGGGCAGTAAAACAAAAATGACGTCAAGCGGTCTTTGATCCGCATGGAATAATAGGAGAGAAATCATGTTACATAGTTTTCAGTTAAATGGATACAACATCATCATGGATGTCAACAGCGGCGCGGTTCATGTTGTTGACGAGATGGTATATGATATGGTGCAGCTGCTGGACGCCTCTTTCCTGGCAAACTCCTTTGACAGCAACACCAGTGAAAAACTCGAAAAAGAATATCCTGTATCGGTTTTTGCACCGCTGGAGGCAAGATATGACCGTGCAGCTTTGGAAGAAGCTTACGGCGAAATCTATGAAATGTATGAGAATGGTCAGCTGTTCACCAGCGATGACTATGAACAGTTTGCGGACATGATGGTTTCCGCACCAATCAAGGCAATGTGCCTGAACGTTGCGCACGACTGCAATCTGCGCTGCTCCTACTGCTTTGCAGCACAGGGCGATTTTGGCGGAGGACGCAAACTGATGACAGCAGAAGTCGGCAAAAAAGCAATTGACTATCTGCTCAAATATTCTGCAAACCGCCATAATCTGGAAATGGACTTCTTTGGCGGTGAGCCTCTGATGGCATTTGATGTTGTCAAAGAGGTTGTAGAATATGCTCGCTCCAAGGAGAAGGAATACAACAAAAACTTCCGCTTTACCATTACCACTAATGGTCTGCTCCTGACCGATGATAAGATCGATTTCATCAACAAAGAGATGCACAACGTTGTTCTTTCCATCGATGGCAGAAAAGAAGTCAATGACCGTATGCGTTTCCATGTGGATGGCAGCGGTTGCTATGACCAGATTATGCCAAAATTCCAGAAGCTGGTAAAAGCAAGAGGGGATGGACAGTACTATGTTCGCGGTACCTTCACCAAATTCAATAAAGATTTTGCAGAGGATGTTCTGCACTTCTACGAAAAAGGCTTTGACCAGATTTCCATTGAACCGGTTGTTACCGATCCAAAACTGCCTTACGCACTGACTGAAGAGGATCTGCCAGAGGTATTTGCAGAATATGAAAGACTGGCAAAAATCATCATTGAAAAACGCAAGAATGGTGAGTTCTTCAACTTCTTCCACTTTATGATCGACCTGGATCAGGGCCCTTGCGCTATCAAACGTCTGCGTGGCTGTGGCTGTGGCAACGAGTATGTTTCGGTTACTCCAGAAGGCGATGTATATCCATGTCACCAGTTTGTTGGTAAGCCGGAATGGATCATGGGCAGTGTACATGACCAGTCTCTCAATACTGAGATTAAGGATTCCTTTGCAAAGACCACTGTTTATACAAAACCAGAATGCAAGAACTGCTGGGCTAAATTCTATTGCAGCGGCGGATGCAATGCAAACAATCTTGAATATGCAGGTTCCATCAAGAAACCATACAAGGTTGCTTGTGAACTGGAGAAAAAACGTCTGGAATGTGCAATCATGATTAAAGCTGCACTGGCAGACTAAAATTAAGATAAAAATTAAAACTCCGAAACAGCTTTACGCTATTTCGGAGTTTTTTTATGATATGCTATTTTAGGTTACAGATAAAATCAATCAATCAGGCTGGTAAAACCAACTGCTTTGCCAAGAATACGAACCTGGGAAAGTTCTTCTCCCGTGTAGACCAAAGGCTCGTAAGCGGGATTAGCAGGGGAAAGAACCAGCTTATCAGGATATTTATAGACCCTTTTGAGCGTTGCCAAGTTTTCGATGCAGACAGCGGCAATCGAACCATTATCGACATCGGGTTGTTGACGAATGTAAACGATATCTCCATCGTGAATATGAACGCCGATCATGCTGTCCCCATGGCAGCGCAGTGCAAAGTCTGCCTTAATGTGCTGGGGAACTTCCAGAATTGCTTCCACGTTTTCTTCCGCGAGAATAGGAGTTCCACAGGCAATATCGCCGATCAGCGGAATCTGATAGGTTTTGGGTAAAGGGATCAGATTATCGATCGAAGAATGAAGGGGGGGATTCATCTGATCGGTCTGACATAGCAGCCATGCAGGATCGACCTGAAGAGCTTTCGCGATTGCCTCAATAACGGGCAGCTTCATCTTTTCAATTTTGCCTTTTTCATAGCGCTGTATCGTTGAGACGGCTACACCAACCTCTTTGGCGATGTCACCCAGATTCATACCCAATTCTTCCCGTCTGGATTGAATACGCTTTCCGGTTTGGATGTTTTTTTCCACAGCTTTCCCTCCTTTTTTCTTATTATACCACGTAGTTTTGCAGGACGCAACCGCAAAAATAAAAAAATTGCGCAGCGCTATTGACTTCTTGTTTGCATAGTGCTAAAATCAAATCAGAGCAAAGAAAGAAAAAAGACGGAATACTTGTAAAATTTGGGGAGAATCAAGGGGTGGATTGCTAAAAAGTGCAATTTTTTTGCTTGTAAAGTTGCACAGTGCAATCAAACTAGCGATAAGGAGGGCTAAAAATGTTTGCATTTTTTTATTTAGGTGCTGCGTTGTTTGGAGGAATGATTTTGCTGGGAGTTTGTGGGATGCTGGCAGAACGATATGTTGCAGCAAAAGAAAGACAAGAAGAATTTTTAATTGAGAGAGAAACGTTTGAGGTGGAGCTTCACTCTAAAGCATGTTAGTCTGGTAAGGGCAAAGTAAAAAGAGGATAAAATAAAAAGGCAAGTTTAGTTTAAAAAAAGTAAAAACAGAAAGGGAAAAGGAGAAAGAAAATCAAGGATAAAAAGAAGGGAAAAACAGGTAAAAGAAAACAAAAACAGAATAGGCAAGAAATTTGACCACTTGACCGACAGGTGATATAATAAATCTAAACCAAAGCTTCATGACACTGGAATATGATATCATCTTGAGAAAGAAGAGGTTCAAATGAAAGTTTATAAAACAAAAGAGTACCGTATCATGTCGGTTACATCAGGTAAATTACTGACCGCAAATGAAGACCAGCTGATTACTGTGGAAGCTGCGGATGAACAGAAAGCACAGAACTGGAAATTCTTCCCGGAAGAAAACGGCTGCTATCGCATCGTCAGCACAAAAAGCAAAAAAGTAGTGGACATTATTGCTGGCGGAACAGTGAATGGTGCATGGGTTCATCAGTGGGAAACAGTCAGTGCAAACAGTCAGCTTTGGAAACTGGAAGAAGATGGGGAAGCAGTGCGCCTCTCTTCGCTGTCCAGCGGAAAATATCTGGATGTTGCTTTGGAAGATAACCGCCATGTACAGATTTGGGAAAGAGGCGGCGAAAATCAGCTTTGGAAGATCGAAGTTGTAGAAAAGAAAAAAGAGGATTTGGCAGCACTGAAGAAAAAAGATCCATCCTCTATTAAAAAACCAGAGCCAACTGCAATCAAACAGAAAGAACCTTCTGCCATTAAACATAAAGAGCCATCCGCACTCAAGGAAAAAGAGCCGGCAGCAATCAAACCGGCTTCCCAAACTCCTTCCAAGAAAAGAAGAAGTAAGAAATAATAAGATGAAAAAAAGCTGTACCAAACGGTACAGCTTTTTTTGTGTGGATAAATCCTTTTATTTAGATGGAAGAAGGATTTCTTGAGGGATGACAAATTCTGGTCTGCCTGTGCTTCCTGGTGCGATTTCATATTTATCAAATACGATCACAACCTGATTGTTGGAGTTAATATAGAATTTTGTCTGATCATTGATGGTCTGGAATGCGTTTTCATCGGTAAAGAAGAGAGGGTATTCGCTTTGAGCGTTGCGCTCTTCGATCTGGGAACGAATTTCCTTGTTTGCAATCTCGATATAGTTATCACCCAGCAGCTGCTGAAGGGTCAGCTCTTCTCCTGTCTGCGCATTCAGATTATAGTAAGCGACCGTTTCAGAGAAGTTGTACCAGCTCTGATACATATAGAGAGCAAAAGAGAGAACGTCATCAGACTGTGATTTAATTTCGTAATTTACATCAACCTTGATATTTTTCTGCTCAAACTCTTCTTCTGTTCCGCCAGTTTCCAGAAAAGCTTTTTTGTATTCGTCAATCTGAGTCTGTGCGTCTGCAAGATACTGGTCAACAACAGCTTGAATCTGCGCGTTAACATCAATGTTTTCTGTTTTACCGCTATCATCGGCGACAGCAGGTTGTTTTACGGTAATTTCTGTGTTGTCTGTTTTTTCGGTGTAGTTGCGGATGGTGAGAACCTGGGACAATGTTCCTAAAATGGGAAGGTTTTGGATGCTGGCTGCAAAAGCAGGAGAAGCGTTGACGCTGACAACAAAAACGCAGCTAACAGCAGCCATAACAACAGCAGCTCGGGAAAAAAAGCGTTTTTGACGTCCAAAAGAATAGCGGCAGGTGCGGTTCAAGACAGCCCGTTCCCGCATTTTTTCTTTTGTTTGGTCGATTAACTGCTCAGAAGGGGATATCTTGGAAAAAAGATCACGGTAGGATTGATCGTTCATTTAATTGTCCTCCTCTAAAATAGATTTTAATTTTTGTCTGGTCCGTGTTAGCCTGGAACGAATGGTAGATTCGCGCTGAGACAGGATAGAAGCAATTTCACGGACCGATAACTGTTCATAGTAAAAAAGATGAATCAGGTCACGATCTTTTGCAGGCAATTTCTGTAAAGCACAGAACAGTGCGGATTCCTGTGGAAAAATTGTCTCCTCGGATTCTTCCGGCAGATGCTCCAAAGGAACGGTACGTCGCCGCCATGCACTGCGCCACAGCTGATTGCAGCAGTTGATCGTGACACGAATCAGCCATGCTTTGCGATGTTCTTCCGATTGAAAGGGAGTCGTACAATCGATGAGTTTTAAAAAGACCTCCTGAAAAATATCGTCAGCATCGCTTTTTGAACCGGTATGAGAAAATGCCAACCGGTAAACCATGTCAGAATAAAGTGAAATAACAGAGTCAATAGATTCGTTTGTATACAAGCGTAAGGACCTCCCTTCATAAGTAATATCCATCAGGAAAGGAAAATGCTGCAAAAAAATGAAAAAAATAAGAGGTACAGTAAAAATGTACCTCTTGATGGTTTTACAGATCGATTAATCGCCGCGATAGCTGTTAAGCCAACCCTGATCCGGCTGAAAGATGGAGATTTTTCCACCAATGTTGGAAGCAACATAAAGCTGGGTGGAAAAATTTTGATCGGTGACAACAAACGGGAAAGCGGATAACGTGGTGGCAGCTCCTGCATTTCCATAGCAGTCCATTGCGATGACGGAGATGCTTCCGCAGCTGTGATTGCATCGCAGGAAACGCTGTAAATGCTGCTGGAGAGCAGTTTCGCAGGCGGTCTGAGGGTCCATGCCGTTGCGCATTTTCTCTACAATAGAGAAGAAAGACAGCCTTTCATGATATCTTCCCCGACGCCGGTAGCTGCAGCACAGCCAACTTCAGAATCAGCATAAAGTCCTGAACCGATGATTGGGGAATCGCCGACACGACCGGGCATCTTTAAAAACAAGCCGGAGGTGGATACGCCGCACGCCATGGAACGACGATGGTCCATACCAATGACACAGACGGTATCATGTTCTTTGTAGGCTTCCAGCATCTCGGAATCCCGCATCTTATCTGTCTGGTCATAGCGTTTTTTACTCTCAGGGGAGAGCATATTCTGGAAGGCAAAACCTTTAGACTGAGCATATCGGGTAGCACCGATATCAGAAAGCAGGCAATTTCTCTGATAATGGCTGAGGTCAAAGGCAACTTCAATCGGGTTTTTGATATTCTTTACCGACATAACGCCGCCGAATCCCAGTGTATCACCGTTCATATAAGCAGCATCCAGTTCTACCTCACCGTTTAAGTTAGGAAGTCCACCATAGCCAACCGATGAAATAGCGGGGTCATCCTCAACCGTTTTGACCGCCATCAGGATCGCTTCGTGAACCGGAACGTTTCGTTTTAATAAAGGAGCTGCCCGCTTCATGCCAAGCAGGGACATTTTCCACGTAGAAATCATGCAGCAGTTTTTTATCATGATTCTTCCTCCTTTGTGCGTGGAGAAAATTTTTCACAGACAGGCTGTGTCGGGGAAATACGGGTACCCTCCCCGATTTTATAGTTGCGGCTGTAAAAGTTGCCCCTTTTGCGGCAGAAGAAGAAGGGTGGACGGCGATAATCGGTCGCGCGGTCATCCTTCCAGCACCAACGGCAGTCGATACAGCAAAGAGATTTAGATTCCATAGTGCTGTTTTAATGCATCCAGTACGGAAGAAAGTTCGTGCTGTGCAATCAAAATGGAGATATCCACTTCAGAGGTTGTGATCAGCATGATTTCATTGGTAATGGAAGACACAACCGAAAATGCTCTTGCAGCGACACCCGGCATGGAGCGCATTTCTTCACCGTAGAGCTGTACTTTGCAATTGCCGCTTGAAACAATCGGACGTACTGAAGGATGCTGCTCCCGAAAGCGCTGGATGATGGCAAGTGCCCGAACCAGATCCTCCGATTGAACGGTAAAGGAAACGTTTGCACTTTCACCGATTGGAGCAGATTGGGAAATCATGTCGATGTTGATATCCTGCACAGCGAATTCTGTCATGATCTGGGAGGTGACCGAAAGGTCTCGGGGAATGTTGTTAAAGCTGATGAGACAGACATCTTCGGTCACAGAAATTTTGCTGACACCATTCATAGAATCAGATCCTTTCTCTTGGAAAAAGGTAAAGTTTTCTAAACTCTATCTTAAACCAAATCACCCATATTGTAAAGTCCCGGTTTGCAGTTTGCCAGGAAAAGAGCAGCATTGATTGCGCCGGTTGCAAAGATTTCCTTACTCATGGCGGTGTGTGTCAGTGAGATGATCTCATCATGACCGGCAAACAGGATTTCATGCTCACCAACAATTGTTCCGCCGCGGACAGCATGGATACCGATTTCGTTTTTGCTGCGTGCAGCACGGCGGCTGTG
>ENA-OOWK01001627-OOWK01001627.1-human-gut-metagenome-genome-assembly--contig:-NODE-1627-length-10283-cov-2.663082_pt1 | contig 10283 bp, 8 predicted proteins | sample MGYA00241405_ERZ501317 | MGnify/ENA primary metagenome ERZ501317 (study PRJEB25962, sample SAMEA1972440) | human gut metagenome | biome: human gut; feature: human-associated habitat; material: faeces... | reverse complement strand
TGGATTGTCCCTGCTGTTGGGCATCGCGCTGCCGAGCGCGTTGAGCGGCTTGGAGGGCGGCGCTCACGTGTTCTTCTCCAATTCGATTCTGGTTGGGGCGTTCTGTGTGGTGATTCTCAAGGTACTGCTGATCGACCTGCCGAATCTGATCAATCGTCGTAAAGGAAACAGCGAAGCTGAAGTTCCGTCGCAGATCTGATTTGCTTTCGAATATCAGTATCGTTTATAGAAAGGAATACCGCATATGACATCAATGTCGTTGGGTGCCGACGCGCAGGAAGTCAAGGCAAACGTGCTTGAGTTCATCGAAAAGTATGGTTGCGAGGTCGCTCCGGATGAGGCGTTCGACGCGCTCGCACATAAGATTTTCGCTTTCCAGTTTGCCCATAACATGCAGTATCGCGCGTATTGCATGTCTCGTAGGGTGACTCCGCAGATGTTGTCGGATTGGATGGATATTCCGCCGATGCCGGTGGATGGGTTCAAGATGCTGACGCTCACTTCGGTGTCTGAAGATGATTGCGAGGCAGTGTTCATGACCAGCGGCACTACGCATCCGGGTCAGCGTGGACGCAACTATCATCCTGATCTTGAGGTGTGGGATGCGTCGATGATCGGCCCGTTCCGTCATTTCATCATGCCTGACCGTGAGCGCATGCGTATCGCGGTGCTCTCCCCTGCCTGGGAGATGAATCATAATGGTTCGTTGGCCCGTTATCTGACGCGTGCGGTGGAGCAGTGCGGCAGCGAGGGCAGCGGCTTCTTCTTCCATGAGGATGGTTTGGACTTCGCTGGTGTGGAAAAGTTCCTTGATCAGTCGGTGGCAGACGGCGAGCCGGTGATGCTGATGGGCGCTTCGTCCGCGTATCTGTATCTGCTTGACTATCTTGCCGAGCGGGGCAAAACCTATGCGTTGGCGAAGGATTCGCGTGTTTTCGATACCGGTGGTTTCAAGAGTACGAAAACCGATATGACCGTCGATGATTTGTATGCGAAGTTCCTTGAGGTGTTTGGCGTCGCACGCACGCATTGCGTGAACATGTACGGTATGACGGAGTTGAGTTCGCAGATTTACGATCAGAATCTGCTGTCGTACTATACGGATGGTTCGTCGAATTATCTGAAGGCGACGCCGTCGTGGGTTCGTTCCGTGTTCCTCGATCCGGCGACGCTCACGCCTGTCGCCGATGGCAAGCAGGGGGTGATCGCGCATTACGATTTGGCGAATTGGAATTCCTGTCTGGCGATTCTGACCGAAGATCTTGGCGTGCGCACCGATTCCGGTTACGAGCTCAACGGTCGTGCGAAGGGTGCGGAGGCACGCGGCTGCTCCATCGCCGTCGACGAGGTGATGGCGGCAAACGCATGAGCGTCATCGACATTTTCCATGCGCCGCGCGGCTTCGTATTTGAGGATTTCGAAACACGCGGCGTTCTCACCGACCGCGGTGAGGTCACGTTGCGTTATCCGGTACTCACGCCTGAGACTGTCCAAGATTTGTGCGAGACAACGCGTTGCAATCGATCGCAGACATTGGCAGCATATTCCGTCGAACACATCGTCGACATCATCGGCGAACGAACGGTATTCGAGCAATGACTGCGTGCCCAGCTCGATACGGTCCATGAGGAAGACAACCTTGTCGGCATCCTTCGAATCGGCGACAAGCTGCGCCGCTTTGAAACTGGTCATGGTTTTGCCCGAACCGGTAGTGTGCCACACATAACCGCCCGGTCGGCCCGGAGTGCCGCTCGGCACAGGCTCGTCCCATTTGCAAGTGCGGACACGGTCGGAAATGGCGTTCACTGCTTGGTATTGGTAGCTGCGCAGCACTTTGAGGCATCCGTCCGCGGAATCCGCGACCGTGTAGAAACCGATGAGCTGATGAGCCATGGGAATGGACAACAGGTCCGACGCGAACCGTTTCCACTCATCCTGCCCGACATGCTTGTTCGCCGCTATGGGCTCATTGTTGTAATCAGCCCAATGGAAGAAATAATCGTCGTTGAAATCGCCTTCACCGGGATTGGCGAAGTACACGGCATCGTCCGGGTTCATCGCCACGAAGACCTGTACGAGTCTGAACAGTCCGGTGAACACGCCTTCATGCGCGTATTTGGCGATTTGATTGGTGGCCTGGCTTATAGGGATACCACTTTTCTTCAGTTCGATGTGGATGACCGGCATGCCGTTGATAAGCAGGCAAATATCTCCCCTGCGATCGTTCAACATCTTATTTTTAGCTGGATAAATAGGCTGTCTTGCGATTTGGTACCGGCTTTGTCCCGCTGCTATTTCCTGACGATCGTAGATTTTCAGGCTGATTTCCTTACCGTAATGAGCCTCATCCTTGGGATTATCACGTTTAATGGATACGGTTTTACCGTTAATGAAGGAATTCAGCGCCAATGGTGTGCGCAATGTTTCGATTTGTTCGAGGATCTGCGCCATCTCGCCTTTGGTAAGGCGCTGCCCATTCAATCGATCGATGCCTTTGTTGTTGTCGAACAGGATGTTGGCCCAATTGCTGATAAGGTCCTGTTCGGTTGGGTATTCCAGCACGCCATCGGTCCATCCATGGCGCTTCAGCACCGCGACCAGATCGTCTTCGAAATCCGATTCTTTATCGTAGAACATGTTTCATCTCCCCGAATGCACCGTCACTTTCTGAGCCCAATCTTACGAGCGCAACCCCTAACATCCAAGAAGCAACACCACAATACTTACGCTGATGAAGGGTGATGAGGTTGTCGAGCTTGGCAAAGAATTGGCCGATTTCTTTTTGCTCTCTACCGCCTGGGACAGTGACTTCTGCACTCAGTAAGTCCTTATTGTAAAGTCGCTTAATCGTGCTGCCCTCTAAGCCCCATTCAATTCGCGAGTACAAAGGCTTGAGAAACGCATCGTTCAATCTATGATCATGTTCGAGCCAAACAATGTTTGAGTCTTGAAAATATGCCTTTTCACCTTGGTATTCAACAACCCGTCCAATACTACCTGCAGCCGATATCAATAACGTACCCGGGGTTGGATACGGATAAATACATTTGAAGTCTTCAAACAGCTCGTTGGAGATGAAGGCATCTGGATTCGCACCAAAAGTTCCAATCTTAAAGAACGGAACATCACCCTGCTCCGAGGTCTGCTCTTTGTAAATGCGCTTGCACATGGCAACAGAACCAAATTCCCCCAGCTTACGCTGTTCCCAAGCGGGGGCAATAAGAGCCAGAAAAACAGCCGTATTACCGTCAATCTATGCGGTTAAGCTTCCCTCTTGTGAGCATTAGAGCGTATCCGAGCAGATTCTGACCGCGCCATTGGGCTGAATCGAGCCTAGCTGGGTCACACATCGACAGGCCAATGCCCCAGATGCGGTCTTTGACGGCGCATTCCGCCAGCAGCGCGGTGCCGGTTACCTCAAGCTGCGCACCGAGTTCGGCGTTTTGGCTGAATTTGGCAAGCAATCCTTCATAAACTTCGATTTGACGAACACCATTCCATACGTGATCGTCATAACCGGCCACCCGTCGGCCAAGGTGTTTGATCTCGGCCACGTCATCGGTTTCGAGGATTCGCGCGGCTGTTTCGACATCGCTGAAACAGCATGCTTTGCGATACATCATGTACTGTTCCATCGAGGAAAAATCGACATCATCCACAACGAAGCGCGATGGATACCAGTTGCTCAGGTACCCGTTCTCCTCATCGGGATTATGGAAGCAGATGATGTCCGTCATTCTTCGCCGACTTTCCGCACCGCAAGTTCCAGATCGAGATCATGAAGTCCGAAATACGCTTTCTTCAGGAAGTCCAACGGCACCCTGGTGATCACTTCAGCACTGGGAATATCGTAGAACCATTGGTAGTAGGCGTAGAATTCGCCAATCCAATCAGGCACGAACCCTTCGAGCGCCTTGCCGTCCTTCAATTGGTAATGCTCGGTCTCGGTGAAATACTTCCACAGCTCTTCCGCATCCATCGTATTAACGTAGGCTTTGGCTTCATCAATGCTTTTGCGTGTTTTGCTCGCCATATACGTGGCGATGAAATCCTCCGTGCTCTTGTTAGGGAACGATTGCGCCACGTAGTCGAAAAGCTTGCCTTGGCTTTCCACCACATCATCCCGGTAGACCTCTGGATATGCCTGCATTGTCATCACCCCTAGAGCAACGTGCTGAACACGTTGGTCACCGTATTGGCATCGGAATCGATAAGATCACGCATGTTCTGCCGCGCCTCAACGTCCCTGTGATTGTATTTGTCGTTGAATTCGCTGTAACTGACGGAAAGCAAGCCATCGTTGACTTCTCGCAGTTGCCCATATGCCTTTTCGCTTTTGATGCAATATTGGATGCCCAGTCCGCCAAGCGACAGCAGTTCCTCCAAGATATCGACGTCCACATTATCTCGAACGAATTCTTTAGCGATGTAGAAGTACGAGGCGTTCGCACGCCAACCTTTGATGATGTCATAACTGCTGGTTTCAATGCCGTATTTGGCGATGAACTTCGCGGCAAGCACGCGATAACGTTTGGAATCGGCGGCATCACGATGCTTCATCAGCTCGGCCAGCCAGGCAAGCACGTTATGTTCCTGAAAATCCAGGATGCGCAGCCCATTCGTGTCCAGTTCGTACTGGTGAACCCAGCCATTGGACTCATCCGGCCTGCACACGGCCCATTCCTTGGCGAGCTCGACACTTTTAGTCAGATAAAAACCACGACCGTAGTCATGCTTGTCGTTACCCAAACCATACTCGGGGGTCACTGACTCATGCGGGGAACCGTGAAATAACGTGATTGTTGCCATGAACACCCCTATACGAACATCTTGTCAAGCATGGATTTCTTGATATTCCGGAGTAATTCGAGCTTACGCTGATGAAGGGTGATGAGGGAGTCCAGACGGGAGAAAAATGCTGAAATAACAGACTGCTCTTCACGGCTGGGGAATGTGACCATTCCTTTCAAAGCGTTCTCCGCAGTAACCTTCATATCATTCTTTGCTCCCTTATTAACTAAGGGATGCATGTAATTATTCATCCGCTTATGCTGCTCAAAATATACCTGAATGAAATTGGCATAAACATTATCCCGCGGATGATAAATCGCGTACAGAGTTGAGACTATGCCCGGAATCCCCTTATTTACTTTGATAATCCCATACGGATTAGAGTTCAACGGGGACTTCGTATATACGACATCTCCGGTATTAACGACTCCATAATTCGAGACAGACGCTCCGGCAAATGAACGTCCTTGGAAGGTAATCTGATTTACCACGCCATACTCGCCAGAGACAGATAGGACATCTTCCTTCCCGAATTTACCGTCAACATTTTTTGTAGTTGAAACAACGACGTAGTTCTCCAGCTTACGCTGTTCCCAAGGGTCAGTGAAACCAGCGAAACGAATCTGCGGAACTAGTGTTTTTTCATGCTGTTCGACCATAATTATTCACCCCCGAGCAGTGATTTGAGCTCTTCCAAGCCCGCCAGATCGCGGGCATTACCGGTCAAATCGCCAAGCATTCCGGCCAATTCCCTCTCCGCTTCATCGATTTGGCCGCATACATCGGCATATGTGGTGGCGTACTTGTTCTTCAACGCGTTCACTTTGCCAATGAGCTCGTCGATCACGGCATTCGGCAGTTCTTCCAACTGCTTCTGCAATGGCGTAATCCACTTGGCTTCCAGCAACCTTCTGGCTTCGTCATCACTCAATGCCTTAATCGTGTTGTAGGTCTTCTCCTCCAACGCGTTTCGCTTGGTCTTGATGCCGGATTTCAGCTTCTTCGCCTCATCGAGTAGCTTCTGGGCCTGCACCAAGCCACGCTCGAAGTCGGAAGACGGATTCTTGCCGATCGCCTTGACCGCTTTCTTCAGCTCGGCGGCAACGAAGGCGTCACCGTCCTGATTGATTGCATCGCTGTTCTGCTTGTCATCCTCATCGAAACCTTCCAAAATGGTTTCAACCTCGGAATCGATGTCCTGCACACGGCGATCGTCCGTCTCGATTGCGGCCAAATCATCGTGCAGCAGCTCGCGCTGAACCAGGTCGAACGGCAGAACGCGGCCAATCCAGCCATCCTGCACTTCCACATCCTTGCCGGCCTTCTTCTTGACGACCATGTTCGGATCCACGGCTCTTACCACATCGAAACCTTCGGAACCTAACACTTCCAGATCAATGGAGATGCCGTTCCATGCGTCATCAAGCTTCTGATAAGCATCATACGGGTCAACCAGCGCGGTATCGGCAATCATCGCATCCAATTCCTTACCGATGGCCGTTTCCTGGGCGAGCGCATCCACTTGTTCGGGATGCTCCACCAAACGGGAGCGCAGGTCAGCAGGCAGGCCGGAAATGGCTTGCTCATACGAGGCAATGAACGCCTGTACGTCGGCATTGTTGCGCACCACAGTGGCGATATCATCGTGATCGCAGGCATAGCAGGCACCATTATCACGGAACAGTTCAGCCTTCAGACTCGGCCAAGCGTTCCAATATTCCTTGAACCGCTCAACCTCGTTCTTCGGAACGCCACCGAACATCGAAGCGTACACATCCCACATTTCCGCATCCTCGGATGAATCGACATAACGCGGAATGTTGAGGTTGTAATCGTTGGCGCGAATCTCATCGATGGACACCAGACGGCTGAACTTGGGTACCGTGCGATTGTTCGACACCACATCGACAATGCGTTTGATATCAGAAGCCTGTAGCTTGTTGTTCTTGCCGTCCTTGATGAAATGTTTCGACGCATCAACGATGAGCACCTTGTCGTCATCGCGTTTTTTGCGCAACACCATCACGATGGTGGGGATACCCGTACCAAAGAAAATATTCGCAGGTAGACCAATAATCGCCTGAATATGACGGTTCTCGATCAGATTCTTACGAATCTGACCTTCCTCGCCGCCGCGGAACAGCACCCCATGCGGCAGAACGATGGTCATGATGCCATCGGCACGCAGATGGTACAAGTCGTGGAGCAGGAAAGCATAATCTGCCTTGGACTTCGGAGCTATGCCATAGCTGAAACGCGGATCGATCTCCTTGTCAGTGGGATCCCAATTCTGCGAATAGGGTGGGTTGGAGACCACCGCATCCACGAACAGCGGATTGTACGTTTCCTCCTTGTTCTCCAACGTGTCGAACCACGGCCAGTCGTCCTCCAGAGTGTCGCCGTTGCGGGCAACGATGTTGTCAGGAAGAATGCCACGCATCACCAGATTCATACGCGTGAGGTTGTAGGTGTTTTCCTTGAGCTCCTGCGCGTAATACATGATGGAATCCGGATTGCCGTTACGTCGAGCCACCGCCTGACCGATATGAATCAACAAGGAACCGGAGCCGGATGTCGGATCGTAGATCTTGATCTGCTCGCGCCCCTGCAAATGCCAGGCGACGATTTCGCTCATCAGCTGGGAAACCTCAGAAGGCGTGTAGAACTCGCCGGCCTTCTTCCCCGCATTGGCGGCGAAATTGCTGATGAGATATTCGTAGATGAAGCCGAGAACGTCATAATCCTGACGCCCATCCATCGGAATGTCTTTAATGAGGTAAATCAAATCTCGCGCGGCCTTGGACTGGCTTCTCGCGTCGGTGCCAAGTTTGGAAAGCCCGGTCTGCAACGTGTCGAAAATACCGTCGAACACTCTCTTACGCGCCGGATTGATGTTGCGGGAGAACGCCGAAAGCGCATCACGCACGTTGGAAATCTCGAAATCGTTGCCCTTTTTGATCCATGTGGAAAACAGGTTGTCATAGGCGATGAAATAGCCACACTCATCCTGTACGCCTTCCACAATGTCCGGATTATCCTCCGTAAGTTGTGGCAGGTCATCCTCGGTGAAATCGTTGGCCTTCAAGCGCATCAGCTCGTTTTCCGAAAGGAATTTATAGAAAATGAAGCCAAGAATGTAATCCTTGTATTCGTTCGCCTCGATCTTGGAACGCATCTTATTGGCGGATTCCCAAATCTTCGAAGCGAGCTGCTGCTTATTCATCTATCCCTCCTCATTGCGGTACCGGCAAACCAATGCACGGCTCCACGAGTGACTGCACATCTTCCATAAGAATACCGCGCCCCCGCTTGGGAACAGCGTAAGCTGGGGGAACTAGCATCTAAACGAATCGAAAAGAATTCGAACGGGATTAAGGAAACGTTCACCAATTCCGCTGAACACGGTGTTGTAAGCCAATTAGACTATTTTGATCATGACATCACAAACGATGCGAATATTGGAAATTATTCCGTAGTGTATCCAGATGATTTCGTATATAATCCCAGAATCTCGGCCATAGCTCCATGCGGCCCCATTAATCGGAATAAACTTGGCAGAAACGGTGTTATGTCGCCTCTTTATACTGTTTTTTCAGTGGATGACATGATAAGCAAGCTGTATCTGGAGCATTATTTCAAGACAAATAGATGGCATCAATTCATGTTTCTTGAGGGTAATTCTGGTGCGAGGTCTGATCGTTTTTCTATTTCGGATTCGATTTTTTTCGAAATGCCTATCCAGTGCCCAGTTCTAGAGGAACAAGAATTAATTGCGTCGTTCTTTGACCGTCTTGACTCGCTCATCACCCTTCATCAGCGTAAGTATGATGGCTGCACCTTATCCCCTATCTTTTTTAGAAAGGTGCACACTATGCAGGAAAACATCACCTCGGAATCGCTGTTCTGCGACTACTACGCCCAGTGGGTGAGAACGTATAAGGAAGGTGCCATCAGAGACGTGACCATGGGTAAATATCGACTCACACAATCTTGGCTCAGCAAACTCATCCCTGAACTAAGACTTGCCGATATGGATCGCACCGCCTATCAGCAGCTCATTAACGGTTACGCGCAGCATCATGAGCGCCAGACCACCATGGATTTTCATCACCAGATCAAAGGCGCCATTCTCGATGCCGTTGATGAAGGACTCATTCCCCGTGATCCGACACGCAAAGTCATTATCAAAGGCAAGCAGCCACGCATCAAAAAAATGAAGTATCTCAACCAATTCGAGCTGCACGCTATGCTCGCTGATCTTGATCTTGGCGATGAGGCAAGTTGGGATTGGCTCATCCTCCTCATCGCGAAAACCGGACTCCGCTTCTCCGAAGCGCTTGGGCTCACGCCCGACGACTTCGATTTCGCCCACCAAACGCTTTCCGTCAGCAAAACCTGGGATTACAAAAACGGCGGCGGTTTTGTACCCACGAAAAACGAATCCTCCGTGCGCAAAGTGCAGCTTGACTGGCAGCTCATCATGCAGCTTTCCGGACTGCTCAAGAATCTTCCGCATGACAAACCCATCTTCGTGCACGGCAAAGTCTACAATTCCACAGCCAACGACGTGCTTGCCAGACATTGCAAGAACGTGGATGTGCCAGTCATTTCCATCCACGGATTGCGGCATACGCACGCATCACTGCTGCTGTTCGCCGGCGTATCGATCGCCAGCGTGTCGCGCCGCCTCGGCCACGCCAGCATGACCACAACACAGGAAACCTATCTGCATGTCATTCGCGAATTGGAAAACAAGGACGTGGACATCGTCATGCGAGCGCTGTCGACGCTTATCTGACACGATGCTGTTTTGCGAGATACCGATGGACGGCTCGCAGGTCCTTCAATCGCAAGGCAGCTAGAAAAAGAAATCCGCTGGAGAAACCGGTTCTTCCAGCGGGACTTCACCTTGCGAATCAACGTACAGCGCATGTCACAGGTAGGTGGACCAGCCGAGCTTGACGGCGAGGATGATGCCGGTGAGCACAGCGGCGGCGCGCATGATGTTCTCCGGAATATGGCGGGTGACGGGTGGTGCGATCGCACTGCCGATCGTGCAACCGAGGCACATCATGATGGCGAACGGCCAATCGACGGAACCACGGATGATGAACATGACTGCTGCAGAAATGTTCGCACCGAACCCGACTACCGTCTTCAGCGCGTTGATCTGGTGGAACGGGCCGATCTTACCCAAATCTAGGATCGCCAAGGCAAGCGTGCCCGCGGCCGCACCGAAATAGCCGGAATACACGCCGACGAAACTCACGCCAAGCCATAGCCACCACGGATCGTTGCGCAACGTGCCACTTGCGGTTTTGCTGGCGATCCGCGCGGCTCGTTCGCCTTGATGCGATTGCGGCAGCGCCTGCGCCACGGCGTCGCGCGCGGCAGCTTTCTTACGTGGGTTGAGCGCGATGATGAGCGCGCTGAACAGGATGAGCGGCGGCACGGCGAATTCGAAGACCTTCGCCGGCCGTTCGAGCAGCAGC
>ENA-OOWK01001616-OOWK01001616.1-human-gut-metagenome-genome-assembly--contig:-NODE-1616-length-10359-cov-4.829193_pt1 | contig 10359 bp, 7 predicted proteins | sample MGYA00241405_ERZ501317 | MGnify/ENA primary metagenome ERZ501317 (study PRJEB25962, sample SAMEA1972440) | human gut metagenome | biome: human gut; feature: human-associated habitat; material: faeces... | reverse complement strand
GCCAGCAGGCAACCGGCCAGGGGAGCAAAATTTTAAGGCTAAAATGATGCTGTAGCAGACAGAAACAAGACTTTCATGGGTCCGGGAAATCAATATGCAGCCGCGCAATTATGGAGCCGCATATTAAAGGGCGCAAAATCAAAGGGCGTCGGGTGGCACCCCGGCGCCCTTTGGCTTTTGGCAGACATTGCGTGAAACTGCAGTTCTCAAACCTCGCGAGAGGGGAGCGGCCGCATCTGCCTGTTCTGGGTGGTTTGTATTCAGGCTATGCGGCTGAGGATCCGTGAGAGGCCTCGCCTCAAAAGACGCCCTGCTCCATCATGGCCTCAGCCACCCGCTTGAAGCCGGCGATGTTGGCGCCTGCCACCAGGTTGTAGCCCAAGCCGTACTCCGCGGCCGCGTCCACGCTCATCTGGTAGATGGTGTTCATGATCCGGTGCAGCTGCGCGTCCACCTCTTCCGCCGTCCACACCAGCCGCTCGCTGTTCTGCGCCATCTCCAGTGCGCTGGTGGCCACGCCGCCTGCGTTCACCGCCTTGCTGGGCGCCACGATCATCCCGGGCTGCTCCATCAAGAACCGCAGCGCGTCGTTGGTGGTGGGCATGTTCGCCACCTCAATGTAGTACTTCACGCCGTTGGCCGCGATCTGCTTCGCCTGCTCCATGTGCACGTCGTTCTGCATGGCCGAGGGCATCACCACATCCGCCTTCACGCCCCAGGGCTTCTCACCGGGGAAGAACTCCACGCCGAACTTCTCCGCATAGTCCTGTACCCGGTTGCGGCCGCTGGAGCGCATCTCCACCAGATACGCGATCTTCTCCTCCGTGGTTACGCCGTCCGGATCATAGATATATCCGTCCGGGCCGGACAATGTCACCACCTTGGCCCCCAGCTGCGTTGCCTTCTTACAGATGCCCCAGGTCACGTTGCCGAAGCCCGCGCAGGCGATGGTCTTGCCCGCGATCCGCTCTCCCTCGTGCTCCAGCACGTTCTGGAGATAGTATACCGCGCCGTAGCCCGTGGCCTCCGGCCGGATCAGGCTGCCGCCGTAAGAGAACCCCTTGCCCGTCAGCACACCGTTCTCCCAGGCCCCCTTCAGCCGCCGGTACTCGCCGAAGAGATACCCGATCTCCCGGCCACCCACGCCCATGTCCCCGGCAGGCACGTCCACGTCCGGCCCAATGTACCGGTACAGCGCCTGCATGTACGCCTGGCAGAACCGCATGATCTCCGCGTCCGACTTCCCCGCCGGGTCGAAGTCCGCGCCGCCCTTGCCGCCGCCGATGGGCAGGCCCGTCAGGGAGTTCTTGAAGATCTGCTCAAAGCCCAGGAATTTGATGATGCCGGGATACACGTTGGCCTGGAACCGCAGGCCGCCCTTGTAGGGCCCCAGCGCGCCGTTGAACTGGCACCGGTAGCCGATGTTCGTGTGCCACTGGCCCCGGTCGTCCTCCCAGGACACCCGGAAGGTGAACATCCGCTCCGGCTCCACCATCCGGTTCAGCAGGTCCACCTTCTCATACTCCGGGTGCTTCTCGATCACCGGCTCCAGAGAGGAGAACACCTCCTCCACCGTCTGCACGAATTCCGGCTCGTTGCCGTGCTTCTTCTTCACGTTCTCGATCACGCTGGTGAGATATGTGTTCATGGCTGTTTTAATCCTCCTTTATTTTATCAAGAACAGTTCTCAACCTTGCGAATTAGGAAAACGGACAATCCTTCCTTTCGAAAATGTAAGGCGTATATTTCCCCAAGCTTCTGTGGGCTCAAAGGCCCTTTACAAAAGCCTCCATTCGCCGCAACCCCTCCTGGATGCTTTTCTCGCTGGTGGCGTAAGACAGGCGGATAAATCCCTCGCCGCCTTGGCCAAAGCCTGTGCCGGGCACGACAACCACATGTTGCTCCTGCAGCAGCCGCATCGCAAACTCCTGGGATTTCAGTCCAGTCCCGGAAATATTGGCAAATGCATAGAATGCGCCCTTTGGCCACAGACAGCTAATCTTTTCAATATTATTGAGTCCCTTGACAATCAGCTCCCGGCGACGGCGATACTGGCGCTTCATTTCTTCCACGCAGTCCTGGTTTCCTGTAAGCGCCGCCACCCCGCCCCACTGAACGCCTTCATTCACAGAAGAAAGTACGTTTTCCAGAAGCTTTGTCATAACAGTCGTGACTTCTAAAGGCGCAGCGCTCCAAGCTAAACGAAAGCCTGTCATAGCATATTTCTTAGAAAAGCCGTCTACCACTACTGTACGCTCTTTCATCCCCGGAAAACTGGCAATACTGGTATAAGGCTCCCCATCCCAAATCAGTTCGCGATAAATCTCGTCTGTAAGAACATACAGGTTTCGCTCTTTTGCCAGATCCGAAATTTGGCGCAGGTCTTCCGCGCTGGCTACACCGCCGGTTGGATTGGAAGGCGAATTGATCAAGATAACTTTGGTCTTTGGCGTAATCGCATTCCGCAGGTCGTCAATGTCGTACATGAATCCGTTTTCTTCCTTGACTTTCACAGGAATGGGGACGGCACCTACCTGCATCATCAGGCCTTTGTAATTGGCCCACCCGGGGTCTGGCAGCAACACCTCATCTCCGATATCCAACATGGCGGTGCAGGCAAGATTCAGCAGACTGATTGCGCCGGCCCCAATCAGGATCTCACTCGGCTGATAATCCAGCCCCCGCGCCTGATAAGTCGCAGCCACGGCCTTCCGCAAAGCAGGAATGCCGGTATTGGGCGTATAGTGGGTTTCCCCGCGCCGAAAGGAAGCTACCGTCGCATCAACGACATGCTGCGGGGCCGTAAAGTCCGGTTCCCCCAACGCGAAGCTGATGACATCCTTCATTCCTGCTTGCATAGCGAACATTTCTCGAATTAGAGAGCCAGGAATCTGCTTGCTTTTCTTCGAAACCATTGACATATCTATATTTTCCTTTCTGTCCTTTCGAGTTCCATTATTCGGTCTAGGCATATCCATGCGCATGTTGTCCTCGGTATACACAGGAGAGATGCTCCCGACAGCCCGACGCACCAGGACGACATTCCAGAAGGCTCTCCTCACATCCACCCAGCGGGCGGGTAGAGCACTGTCCCGCCAGCGTCCAAATGGCGTCTACATCTCTGTCCGCCCCCCATACTTGAATGAGAGAACCGCCTTCCGCTCCTTGAATGCCGCCTTTTCCAATCAGGACTGATTTCACAGGCGCCAGCATAGAGATGGCATCCAACTCCGTAATCACTTCTCCAGCTAATGGAAGCAGTCCGCAGGCCATCCCATGGGAGGCTGAGACATGTTTTCTTTGAGACAACGCTACTGCTGATGAGATATTTCCGGACGTTAGTTTTTCTGTCCCTGCTGCTATGAAGACCCGGATTCCTTCGGTCTCAATGGCACTAAGCGCCGCGCCATAGCTACCGCCCCCGGGACTCCCCGCAAGAAGAGCCGCTCCGCCGCTGCAATCAATTAAATTCGCTCCAGTAACCAATACACATTCCGGTCCAAACTTCAAAAAAGTATCTCTCTCCAAGCCATCCAGGGACCGTATGCCCTGCCGGCTGAGAAGTACCGTATGTGGATTGGAGCTCTCTTTCAAATTGGCCACAGCCCCGCGGCATGTTACCCGGCCGCACAGCCTCAGGTGCGATCCCGTCAGAATGGCGCTGAGACAGGAGGTTGTGGTTCCGCCCTTCAAAATTAATGTTCCATTTTCCAGTGCGGTCTGAACTTCCGGCCGCCTGGAAATTGCCTCGGCAATCAGCCACTTTGCGGCATTCACACTCAAAAAAATCTGAACACGTTTCAAATTTTTTACCTCATGTTGTCAAAACCCTCAGCAAAACTTCTGTTGTCGAAATCATGTCTTCAAACAGGATATGTTCCTTGCACCCGTGAACTTCCTGCATACCTACCCCGATATTGATAGCAGCCAGACCATTTTCAACCAGCCATGTGATGTCGCTGCCGCCGAGCGTCTGTTCAATGACCGGTGTGATGCCAATACTGCGCATGGCCTCACAGGTCTTTTCAATAATGGGTGCGGTAACCGGAATACAAAACGCATTAGAGACCCGGTTCTCGGTTTTGCAGAATTTTGCGCCCCAGGCCTGACAAACCTTTTCCACGTGGCCGCAAATATTCTGTACAATCGACTGGAGCTCCTCCTCCTCGCAGGAGCGAACCTCCACATCAAAATCCGCTTTCTCTGGGACGATGTTGGTTTGCCCGGGGCAGAGCAAATTGGCCACGTTGACAACGCTAATTTCCGACACACGGCCGCATTCGATGCCGGAAATACACTCTGCCACAGCTTTCAGAGCATGGATGCCTTTTTCAGGAGAAACGCCCGCATGTGCGCTCTTTCCTTGGATAGAAAAGTGAATCTTCATATATGCAGCCGCCTGGTTCACCAAGTGCCCCACATCCTCATTGTCTAAAACAATGGCCTCTTTGCTGATAATTTTGCTGTAGTCAGCGTATTTGGAGCCGAGAATGCCGTTTTCCTCACAGATAGTCAGCAGAAATTCGATCGGCCGATGCGGCAAGCCTTTCTCAACAATCGTCTGGACAGCCTCCATAGCTGCAGCAATACCGGCTTTATCATCACTGCCTAGAATTGTGGTTCCATCGCTGTATATGACCCCATCTCTCAAAATAGGAGAAATCCCATAGCCCGGGGCCACAGTGTCCATATGGGCGCAAAGAAGCAGAGGAGCGCCTGTACCTGGTAGAATCGCATGGAGATTCCACCCGTTGGAGCCGAACATTTCCCCAATCTCCTGTCGTTCCCAATGGAGTCCAAGAGAAGTCAATTCTTCCTCCATCATGATGCAAAATTCTCGCTCTTGATAGGTCTCGCTGGCACAGGTAACATATTGGAGAAAGCGTTGCAGCAAACGTTCTTTGTTCATACTAACATCCTCTCATTCATTCCGCAAAATGCGTCTCTTTGTCATTGGCAAACTGATCGTAACATGCTATAATATGTTAAATTGTCCACGAAACCTTTCTGCTAGTAGTCACCCGAACACCCGCAGATGTATAACAGCTCAGGAGGGGATGTGAAATGGCTCTTACCGTCGCCGATGTATTAAAGCTGAAGCCCTTTGCCACCGGCAAGGTAATCGCAGGGGAAAACGGTGTTACCCGTAAAGTTGAGCACGTCAGCGTGATGGAGGTGGATATCACAGAATGGTTTTCCTCAGAGCTGGTTCGAGGTGCCTCTTTGGAAATTTCCTCAATGTATGCCCTGGTCGACCATCCTGAGCGGCAGGTGGAAGCCATCCGACGCCTGAACAAGAGCGGAGCTGCCGGGCTTGTCCTCTGTTATGTGGGAACAGTTTTAAAGGACGTCTCTCAGGAGCTCATTGATGTGTGCAACGAACTGGATTTTCCTTTGATTGTGATGTTTTCTCTGGTAGGCTACAAAGAGATTATCCGTGCTGTATCCGATGCGCTTTTGGGGCTTGATAATCAAAAGCTGCGAGACGCCATTGACATCTATGAATATGTGACGGAACTGCTGATGGAGAGCAGGAACAACTCCTCGCTGGTCATGTCTCTGGAACATATGCTGGAAAAGCGCGTGATGTACTTTGATCAAAATGCCGAGCCCATCTACATCTCCGGCTTTTCCAGAGCGCGAATCCAGATGGTTGAACGGTATATCAAAAATCATTTCTCAGAGTTTTTGCTCCACCATTCCAGCCAGACCATTTCCTGCCCGGGGATAGATGAGCAGCTCTATCTGCGCCCAATCTATAATAAGGCATTCTATTTTGGCACTTTGGTAATTGTAGGGTGCAGGTTTTCTGATTTGGATAAAATTGCGATTGCCCAGATCTGCAATGCCTTGAGCATTTCCAGTCTAAGCCAGATCAGCATCAGCCAGCAGCAAGAAAAACTGCGCACAGATTTTATACGGGATCTGTTGACCATCCATCTATCTGAAGAGGATATCTTTCGCCGCAGCACAGCGATTCACTGCGACATCTCCCAGGTAGAGGGATGTATTGTGCTGGATATCTGCAATTTCAAGCAGTTGATCAAACAATACAGCGAGGAGAAAATCGCTTCTTTAAAACGTGACTTTTATGAGTTGGTGCAAAGCGAACTCAGCGCTTTAGGGGACAGGAGTATCTGCTGTGGACTGAGTGATAAGGTCGTAATCCTCCATATTCAGACGCCCAAGCAAACGATTTTGCAGGTAGCCCGTTCTCTCCAGCGGGTCCTTAAGCGCAAAAATATTGAGGTTTCCGCCGGAATTGGATATCGCTGTAAAAGTGTGCGGGATATCCAAACCAGCTACGAAACCGCAAGACTGGCGCTGCAAATTGCAACCTCTGGTTTTGCGCCCTCTACCTGTGTGGACAGCGAGGAGTTTCCCGCCTATATGATGCTGCTTCAGACTTATCAGGCCGACCCTGGACTGGTCCCGCAGTTGATTGACCGTCTTTTAGCCCCTGTCCGGCAATATGATCAAACCCGAAACGGTGCCTTGGAAGAGACCTTCCGCGCACTTTTGCGCTGCGACATGAATTACAATCTGGTTGCCGAACAGTTGTTTTTTCATAAAAACACCGTTCTTCAGCGCAAGCAAAAAATTGTATCTCTGTATAAGGAGGATCCTTTTCAGTTGCCATTGCGCCGCCAGTTTGAATTCGCGTTTATTTTAGAGGGCTTATACGTGCGGAAGGGTTCCTCTGATTCCGGCGATATTTAAAGATTCCCGGTTGTCGATGCAACTCATTCGACAACCGGGAATCTTCTTCACGGCAGATACTCAGGCGTTTTCTTGGCGCAGGACTTCCGCCATCGGAACATGGTCAAACTCAAAATCATAGTAGCGGGGGTTCATAACGGAGAATGGCTTTCCTGAATTGTATTGCTCCCGGGCGGGCACGCCTACGATGCTGACAAAGTCGCCAACTTCAATTACCGTGTTGGTCAACGGATGGCAGGTCTTTGTATCCACGCATTGAACGATATCAGGGCTGGTAATCCATGGCTTGCCGTTCTTCCACATCACATGATACTCATTCTCGAACCACAGCTTATAGGTATTGCCAGCAAACTCGTCCACACCTTCCAGCTCCAGCGTGCCATAGTACAGGCCGTCGATGGTCTTTCCCTCTTTTTTGACCATCTTCGTTTTTGCCAGAACATAACCGCCGGCGGCTTCCGCGGCCACGGGGTCCTTCCCTGCCTCGTTGGCCTCCCGAATGGTCTTGCCAATCTTGAAGCACTGGCTGAGCGTGCCGGGGACCAGCGCGTCCTTGACTTCCTTACCGGACATGATGTAGCACGCGTGGGCTACCATATCGAAGCCGGAGTCAGCCAGCATCTTGCCGTTGCGCTCGATCATCTGGCTGTTCACACAGCGCGTCAAGATATTGGTGTCGCCATAGCCGTTGACGATGGCCACCGGCAGACAGGGCTTATCCATAACAAGCGGCAGCGCCTGGGTCATCTGCGGATAGGCACGCCCCGCGGCGTCCGCGTCGATATACGTCAGGCCCTTGTCGAATCCAACGGACATGGGCATGCAGCTGTTTCCGCCGCCCAGCTCAATGGCAAACAATGCGCTGATCTTCTTCCCGGTGTATTCCTCCAGGACATCCAGGGACTTGGAAAGCATCTCCTGGGGAGAATAGGGCGGATCAACGGGCACGCCGTTGCGCTTTTGCTTGGCAATGATCTCATCTGTTTTGGGGGCGATAGAGCCCATCAGAAAAACAGACGCATAGGTGTCATCATCCTTCAGATCGTCAAAGCTGGTTACCTGGAGGGGCTTCCCCTTCTCCAACACCTCTGTCAGGGCTACGATGCCGGCCTCAGGGTCACCGCCGCCACCGCAGCCGAAGAAGCAGCAGCCAGTGGCAAAATCCTGAATATCCTGCTTTGTCTTTAACTCAAACGCAACCATAAAAGCGCTCCTCACTTTCTAACTTATCATATAACTGTTGCGTAGGATTACCGATCTGTATAAATGCTGATGTCTGGCATGTACATATCCATGCCCAGCGCATAATACTTCAGTTCACCGGTTTCATTGTAATAGTCCGCAACAGGCCAATCAATGTATGTGGACTGATACGCATAGGGATTCGCCATATCGGCGACTGGTGCCGACGCACACAGCTCTGCCATCACATAGTCCTGCAGTTCCATGGCAGCGGCATTTCTCTCATCTGTATCCAGAATGGTGACAGCAGTGTCCAACCGTTCATCCAGCTCCGGCGTGGAAACCCAGGTGGGATTCTCAAACGTTCCCTGGGTTGCGCTGCCAAATAGAGTGCGCATCACAGAAGCGGCGTCATTGACAGAGGGCGTGATGTTGCAGGTAGATACATTCGGCGCACTATCCGGGTTGGAAATCTGCTCCTGATAGGTCAGCCAGGGACCCTTCCGGATATTCATAGTGATGCCGACTTGCGCGCAGTTGGCCTGCAGGGACAGCATCATTTTTTCCAGAGCTGGAGCCGAATCCAGGAGGAAACACTCCAGTTCAATGTCCTGATATGTGTCCGCATACCTCGACTGGGCCAAGTATTCCTTCGCCTGCTCAATATCATAGTTATAAGTCGTACAGCTGTCGTTATGGCCGTTGATTGCGGAGGAGACCGGTCCGACGCTACGCTCTGCGCCGTAGAATACAGGGCCGAGGAAACTCTCATAGTCCAGCAGGCAGGACAACGCCTTGCGGTAGTTCAGATCGTCTGTGGGGGCGGCCTGCGTATTAAAGAAGATATACTGGGTGCAGGCCCATGTGGTAAATGCCAGTTCAACCCCCTCAATCTCATCCAACGCCTCATAGTTTTCCGGAGCAAACCACGGAGAAGAAATTTCCAGCTCCTGATTGGCCATCATAGTCTGCTGGGTACTCGGCTCAGTCAGATAAATAGCCTGAAACTGCTCGGGGGCATTTTCGCGGCCCTCCCAGCCCATATGCCAGTCAGGGAAGCGGCTTGCTAGGAAATAATCAGAATGCACCATCTCTGTAGCTGTGTAGGGACCAGAGCCAGCGTCGTTGTCCAGCAGCCAGGCCATGGCATAGTCGCCATATTCGCCGTAGGTGCCGTCATCCACAATATTGGCCATGACCGTCTCTTCGTCCAAAATGTACAGGTGCCAGATGATGCCCATAAAAGAACCCAGAGGCTCGGCGAGAACAAATCTCACTGTGTAATCATCGTCCGCCACGCATTCCTCCACGGTGTCGAAGAGGTACGCAAACCCCTGTCCAATCGTTTTGAAGCGGTTAAAGGAAAACACGACATCGGAAGCTGTCAGGTCGTTTCCGCTGTGGAACTTCACGCCCTCCTTCAGATGGAAGGTATACTCCAATCCATCCGGGCTGGCCTCCCAATCGGTGGCCAGGTTCGGCGTTTCATCTGGATAGGTGAGATTATCATACAGATTTTCAACACATACGCTGCCGACCAAGTCCGTAATCACCGCCGGATCAATCTTGGGCGTACTGTCCGCAGAGAAGCGGATGATGCTGGGGCGGGTGCCGTCTCCCGTCTGAGCGTCTGCCGGGTCGCCCGCAGTGTCTCCGCCGCACCCGGACAGCAGGCCGACGCAGCTCAAAAGGGCCAGGACCAATGCAAGAATTCGTTTCATAATCTTCCTCCTCGTATAATAAGATTAAAGTTAATAGTTTTAGGTATCAGCAGGCTTTGGGATGCCCGTGATACAATAGCTGTAGGACAGCAGGGTCAAGTTCTCACCCTCCTGGTTGAGCCGCAAGGCTGCTTCAAAATAAGTCAGTTCCCCTGAGCCGGAAGTTAGCTGCAAACTCATTGGCTGTTTGCCAGAGTGTGTGCCGCCCTTTTAGCAGTGAGGGATATCGCATTGGTCTGCTCTGGAATGATTCTGATACGCGAGGTTGCAGATGCTCCGGTTATCATGGGCATCTCCAAGCCTGCTGACCTGAAATCTCCATGCGGGGAGGTGAAAATCGTGAACCCACTATTCGTTGGCATTGATGTGAGCAGCAGGAGTAATGTCGCTTACCTGATGAAACCGGACGGCAGCAAGCATAGCAGTTTTTCCGTGCAGAACAATCTTGGCGGTGCTAAACTGTTGTCAGAGAGAATTGTGTCGGCACTCAACTCCATGCGACTCAGCGATGTGGTGATTGGCTTGGAAGCTACCTCTATCTACGGGAACAACCTTGTGTATGCCCTCCGGGAGGATGGCAGCCTGGGTCAGTTTCAGAGGAAGATCCATGTCCTCAATCCCAAGCAGGTCAAAAAATTCAAGGAAGCCTATCCAGACCTGCCCAAAAATGATTTCGTTGATGCCTTTGTGATTGCCGACCATCTCCGTTTTGGCAGGATCGCCAAGGAGGTCTATA
>ENA-OOWK01001605-OOWK01001605.1-human-gut-metagenome-genome-assembly--contig:-NODE-1605-length-10442-cov-2.068451_pt1 | contig 10442 bp, 9 predicted proteins | sample MGYA00241405_ERZ501317 | MGnify/ENA primary metagenome ERZ501317 (study PRJEB25962, sample SAMEA1972440) | human gut metagenome | biome: human gut; feature: human-associated habitat; material: faeces... | reverse complement strand
GCTTTTTAGAGCCCAAAATCCAAAGTGATTTTCCATAGATGCCTTTTCCATTAGATGGCAAAAACAAGGCTTTGTACGAGATGAAGCGGGGCTTCCGCCTGATTTTTCAGGTCGGAGGCCCCGCTTTTTTGCGTTCTGCGGCCCTTTTCCCCGTTGTCAAATGTGTAGAAGTTTACGCCTGTCAAATAGACAGGTTGACGAAAGCCCAAAACGGACAAATTTCAAGCCCTCAAAATACATGGGGGTACTCTTGCGAGGTCGTGGCAAAGTCATATCCCATTCGGATCGTTATTCAGTTTTCAAGGTGCAATGAAAAGACCTTTCACTTGTTCCCACTGGGAAGTGCCGAATTATCGGGTGTTTTTGAAAAGATTTCTTTATTTTGCAAAAGACCCCTTCACTCATTTGGACAAAGGGTGCTGAAATGCACACCCATTTTCGGGCTTTTTCCGAAAAAACTTTTTGAAAAATTTATCCCTTCACCTATTCCCACTGGAAAAAGCCAAATGCACCCCCTAAATGGGAAAATATTTCCGAATGAAAAACCTCCTCACTCATTTGGACAAAGGGTGCCGAAATGCACACCCATTTTGGGGCTTCTCCAAAAAACTTCTTGAGAAAATTTATCCCTTTACTTGTTCCCACTGGGAAGTACAAAATTATCGGGTGTTTCTGAAAAATTTTTATCTGGTAAAAAGCCCTCTCACTTATTTGGAATTGCAAAGCCAAATGACACCCTATTTCACAGAAAAAATAAGAAAATATTTTTTCCGGTTGCGGGCGCTTTATTTTGCTTGCCCCGAAAAAGCCTTCTCACTTATTCCCACTGAGAACAGCAAAATGCACACCCTGAATCGCAAAAAATTTTTACCCATTCACTTATTTGGAATTGGAGTGCTAAAACGCACCCTGTTTTCAGAAAAAAGGCAAAAAAATTTGCCCGTCAATATAGGCGGGCACACTTTCGATACAAAAAATATAATTGGCCTTCTTAAATACAGCGAACGCATACATATTGGTTGAATAATTCGTCAAAAGTGTTATAATAAAGCATCACATTATAGATTTTGCCGTTTGTCGGGAGGTTATATGCTATGGCAATCAGCTATAAAAAGCTATGGAAACTACTGATAGATAAAGACATGAAGAAAAAAGATCTGGAACAGGCGGCGGGAATCAGCCATTACACCATTGGAAAATTGAACCGTGGCGACAATGTTACTACTGAGGTGCTGGCAAAAATCTGCATTGCGCTTGGCTGTACGATGGATGATATCATGGAGATCATTCCGGATCATACGGATAAGATAACGGAGGAATAACAATGGCACGGACAGCAAAACCAAAAAAAGAAGTATCTATGGAGGAAGCGCTTTGGAAAAGTGCGGACAAACTGCGTGGCTCGGTAGAGCCTGCGGAGTATAAGCATGTTGTCCTGAGCCTGTTTTTCCTAAAATTCGCTGGTGATAAATTTGACGCTCAGAGAGAAATGATTGCAAAACAGTACGGCGAAAAATTTGTGGACACGGTGGCGTTCTACACAAAAGACAATGTGTTCTATCTGCCGCCGGAAGGCCGCTGGTCTTATATTATGGAAAACGCTAAGCAGGACGACATCGCCCTAAAAATCGACACGGCTCTTTATACGATTGAGAAAAATAATCCGGCGCTGAAGGGCGCTCTGCCGGACAACTACTATTCCCGCTTGCAGCTTGACACGGCAAAGCTGGCTTCCCTGTTGGACGAAATCAACCGCATCAATACCGATGACAAAGAGAATGACATTATCGGGCGCATTTATGAGTATTTTCTCAGCAAATTTGCGCTTGCCGAAGGAAAAGGCAAAGGGGAATTCTATACGCCGAAATGTATCGTCAATTTGATTGCCGAAATGCTGGAGCCTTATGACGGAATTTTATACGATCCCTGCTGCGGTTCCGGCGGTATGTTCGTGCAGTCTATGAAGTTTGTGGAAGCACATCACGGGAACAAAAAGCAGGTTTCCATCTATGGACAGGAATATACAAATACCACCTATAAACTGTGTAAGATGAATCTTGCCATTCGTGGCATTTCCGCAAATCTTGGCGAGACAGCGGCGAATACCTTTACCAATGACCAGCACAAGGATTTGAAGGCCGATTACATTATGGCAAACCCGCCCTTTAATCAAAAAGCATGGAGAGCGGAAAACGAATTGATCGATGATCCCAGATGGGACGGCTATGAAGTGCCGCCTACCAGCAACGCAAACTACGGCTGGATTTTGAATATCGTGTCCAAGCTTTCCCAGAACGGCGTCGCCGGCTTTCTGCTTGCCAACGGCGCTCTGTCCGATGACGGAACGGAGTTGAAAATCAGAAAGCAGCTGATTGAAAACAATCTGGTGGAAGCAATTATCATTCTGCCGAGAAACCTGTTCTATACCACCGACATCAGCGTCACGCTTTGGATACTGAACAAAAATAAAAAAGCCCGTGTTATAGAGCAGAACGGGCAGCTCAAGCGTTACCGCAACAGAGAACGGGAAATTCTCTTTATGGATTTGCGGCAGATGGGCAGCCCCTACGAGAAAAAGTATATTGAGCTGACGGAAGAAGATCGGGCGAAGATCACTTCGGTCTATCACAACTGGCAGCAGGAGGGCTATGAGGAAACCTACGAGAATATTCCGGAATTTTGCTATTCCGCTTCTTTTGAGGAAGTCGCAGAAAAAGGCTTTACCCTTGTGCCCAGTCGGTATATTGAATTTGTCAACCGTGATGAGAATATCGACTTTGATACGAAGATGAAAACACTTCAGGCTGAGCTGAAAGAACTGCTTGTGCAGGAAGAAAAGTCGAAAGCTGATCTGTTGGCAGTATTTAAGGAGTTAGGGTATGAAATCGAATTATGACGCTTTAGGCAATTATATCCGATTGGTTGATACACGCAACACAGACTTTGTTACGGAGCAAGTCTTAGGTATAAATATAGACAAATATTTTATGCCATCGGTTGCGAATGTAATCGGTACGGATTTGAGCAAATACAAACTCATTACCAAAGGTAAGTTTGCCTGTAATCCCATGCATGTCGGTCGTGATGAAAGACTGCCTGTTGCTTTATACACTGAGGATGAGCCTGCAATCGTATCTCCTGCATACTTTATGTTCGAGATTATTGACAACAGTATTTTGAATGAGGATTACTTAATGATGTGGTTTCGCAGGCCAGAATTTGACAGACTTTGTTGGCTCCGCACTGACGGAAGCGTTCGAGGCGGTATTACTTGGGACGATATTTGCAGAATGAAAGTTCCTGTTCCTCCGCTGAATGAACAAATTGAAATAGTGCAAAGCTATCAAGCAATCACCGACAGAATCGCTTTGAAAAAGCAGATAAATGATAATTTAGAAGCAACTGCACAAGCAGTATTCCAAGATCATTTTTCTTCTTACTATGGGTGTGACAAGCTTCCCGAAGGTTATAGCATTGTCAGTTTGGATAGCCTCTGTACAGTCAAAGGTGGCAAACGCCTTCCTGCCGACTGTGAATTACTTGATGATCCAACAGAACACCCTTATATTCGTGTTCGTGATGTTGGCGGAAGTCGCTATGTCTGTCTCACAGACCAATTCCAATATATTGATGAAGAAACGCATCAAGCCATCTCACGATATATAGTAAACACCGGAGATATTGTCATTTCGATTGTTGGTACAATCGGATTGCTCGGCAAGATTCATTCCTCTCTTGACAAAGCAAACCTTACTGAAAACTGCGTTAAACTCGCAGGTATTCATACGGTTACTTCCGACTATCTCTATTACACACTTTGCTATAAAAAGCAAATTAAGGAGATTGACCTTCTGACAGTCGGTGCGGTTCAAGCAAAGTTGCCTATGTACAACATCCAATCTATGAAAATCCTTGTCCCTCCGACCAAGGTGATCAGTGATTTTCAGAAGAAAATGAACGCTTTGGACGAGCAAATTGAAGCAAATACAATGGAAATCCAGAAACTTAATGAGCTTCGATCCGTTCTCCTTGCAAAACTGTCCGATTAAGCCGCTAAATTATCATTTACCGTCCATTACTCTCACCAGTGGCGAGAGTTTTTACCACAAGGAACTGCCACTGATTGTCGTTCTCTGAGAATAATCAAAGGAGATACGACAATGAAAGAACAACTGATTCAAGAAGTGCAGCGTCAGATGCTTCCGTATCTGAACAACGCACAGTTAAAACAGCTTCAAGGCGTCCTTGAGGGGGTACTGAGTGGTGTAGAGCTAAGTCACAGCGCGGGCATGGTAGAAAGCGCAAAGGTCGATACGGTTGCCTGTTTCATCAACGCAAAACGCATTGAAGGCTGCTCAGAAAAAACCTTGAGCTATTACCGTCAGACCATTATGTCAATGCTATCCGGCATTGACAAAGAACCACAAGAGATCGCAACTGAGGACTTGCGAAAGTACCTAACAGAGTATCAGGCAAACCGTAAGTCAAGCAAGGTCACGATAGATAATATCCGCCGCATCCTATCCAGCTACTTTTCGTGGCTTGAAGATGAGGATTACATCGTAAAAAGCCCGGTACGCCGGATCCACAAGGTAAAAACGGCAAAAGTGATCAAGGAAACCTATACCGACGAGGCATTGGAAATCATGCGGGACAACTGCTGCAATGTCCGCGATCTCGCTATGATTGACCTTCTCGCATCCTCCGGAATGCGTGTTGGTGAGATGGTTGCCCTTAACCGCGATGACATCAACTTCAATGAACGGGAATGCGTTGTTTTCGGAAAAGGAAGTAAGGAACGGATCGTTTATTTCGATGCCAGGACAAAAATCCATCTCCAAAACTATCTGGAAAGCCGCACAGACACCTGTTCAGCGTTGTTTGTCTCGCTGACCGCACCGCATGACCGTTTGCAGATTGGCGGCGTAGAAAGACGGCTTCGAGAACTGGGGAAAAGGCTGAATCTGCCTCGTGTCCATCCACATAAGTTCCGAAGAACATTGGCAACATCAGCCATAGATAAAGGAATGCCCATAGAGCAAGTCCAGCAGCTCTTAGGGCATCAGAAAATCGACACGACCATGCACTATGCTATGGTCAAACAGCAAAACGTCAAGCTGGCACACAGAAAATACATAGGGTGAGGTGTCACGATGAAAGAAAGATATAGGCTGCTTGGAGATTTCATTCGCCAAGTCGATGTCAGGAACACAGACGGAAAAGAGGAAAACCTTTTAGGTGTTTCCGTCCAAAAGATGTTCATTCCCTCTATTGCAAACACGGTTGGTACCGACTTTACGAAATACAAGGTAGTCAAACGGGGGCAGTTTACCTACATTCCAGATACTTCTCGGCGTGGAGACAAAATTGGTATTGCTCTTCTAACGGATTATGATGAGGGGCTTGTCAGCAATATCTATACCGTTTTTGAAGTGAAAGATGAAAACGAGCTACTGCCCGAATACCTAATGCTCTGGTTCAGCAGACCGGAGTTTGATCGTTACGCACGTTTTAAGTCTCACGGTAGCGTCCGGGAAATAATGGACTGGGATGAAATGTGCAAGGTAAAGCTACCTGTCCCCTCTATCGAGAAGCAACGCAGCATTGTAAAGGCATACAATACGATCACGGATCGGATTGAACTCAAGCGGAAGATAAATGATAATTTAGCGGCTTAACTAACCAGACGGCTAAGTAGCAACTCCCTAAGCGTTTCGAGCTTCCGTATTTCTTTCTCGTTGTTCAACTTTCTGTCAAACAGAGGATGAACAATAGAGTTGAATCTATCCAGAACCTCACTATCAGGGATGGTAATTGGAAAGCTCTTCAAGTTTGCTTGATTGATTTTGGGTTGGGCAGCTCCCGTAACAATCGGTGACATATTTGTGTTGGATAAAAAGAGGTACAGGCTATCTTCGGTGAATCCAGCTTTACCTTTTAGAATGTGAGCATGGTTGTTTGCCCAGAACTTCCCAATTATATGTTGCAAAAGAGGATGTCCACTATCATCAACGACATAAATGCCGTCTTCACTCAAAAGAAGGTACTCGCCGTCAAAGATGTAATCATCCACATAGTCTACTATTGAAACTGCACCATAATAAGGATATATCCGCGCCATATCTGCCCGTTCTAACGAAGAAAGCGGTTTCCGCATTGAGTCAAAGAACTCGGCAATTTCATCTACGCTTCCGACCCTCCATGAAATTGGGCAGTTTCCACCAAACGGTTTATACTCAACAAACCACGCTTTATAAACTGCTTGAGCAGTCGCAAGCAAATTATCATTTTCCTACGAAGGGAGGGATGAAAATGGACAAGGAAACATTGATCAGAATTGCCGAAGAACTTCACCAGGGAGCTTTCGACGCAAAAGCCTACTACCTGATCATGCAGCAGTATCGGAAGAACCAACATAATTATGCCGAAGAGATGAAGGTTTCGCCAGCATTCTACCATACAGTCTATGATGCCCTGATGAAAGCCTGTTTCATGGAGATTGCCAAACTGTATGATAGCTCGAATGGTGTCGTGTCCATTGGAACCCTCCTTGCTAAATGCGAGGAAAACCAAGACCTTTTCCCAAAGTACAGAGAAACTTTGACGGTGGATCATGACGGAACAACCTTTTCCTACCCGGTCCCATATCAGCACCAACTCAAGCCACAAGAGGAATGCTTCTTTAAGAACCGGGTTGAGGCAGATAGAAAACTCTTTGCAGCGTTTGATATTCCTGATGCGGACAATGTTCCTGTTCGGGTGGATTTAACTTTCCCGGAGTTTTTGGATCTATATCAGAAACGTTTCAACGGACTGAGCAAAAAGAGAGATAACATCCGAATGCAGAGAAACAAACTCTATGCCCACAACGATGAGCAGCGCATCGTGAACAGTGAGAACCTTCCGTATCGTTACCCTATTTCCTATCCGGACGTTCAGGAAATGATAGACTTTGCGCTTGATTGTACGGGCTTGATTCTTGGTATTCTCACAGATGTAAACCGCGCAAAGCAATACTCAAATATAGATGACTGGGAAGGTACACTCATGCTGGCACGTCTGGGTTTGAAGTATCAGGAGTACGACTTCCAGCAAAGTGAAAAAGCTTTTGAAGCAGAAATGCGGAGGCAGTTAGGGGGAAATGATAATGGCGAACTTCAATGAGCATTCTCTTGAAATGTCCATCATGGAGCTTTTTCAGGATGAAGGTTATATTTATCTGAATGGAGAACAGATCCACCGTGAACGTTCTGAGGTCCTGCTTATTGATGATTTGCGGAAGTACCTCCTGAACAGATACGCCGCAGATGGACTTACCCCCAGCGAAGTTGATAGCATCATCCTTCGCCTGAGGTCTATTTCCGGCACGATCTACGAAGCAAACAAAGCTGTCTGTAAAATGATTTGTGACGGCTTCATCTTCAACCGTGAAGATCACACAAAGAAAGACCTTTATATTGAGCTGATTGACTTTGATGAGCCAGAGAAAAATGTGTTCAAGATTATCAATCAATTTGAAATTGAAGGCATCAACAACCAGTTACGCATACCGGACGGGATTGTATTCATCAATGGCATTCCTGTTGTTGTGCTTGAGTTCAAGAGCGCAGTCAAAGAAAACACAACGATCATGGACGCCTATACTCAGCTCACCGTGCGTTATCGCCGTGATATTCCCGAACTCTTCAAGTATAACGCCTTCATCGTAATAAGCGATGGCGCAAATAACAAATACGGTTCCTTCTTCTCCCCGTATGACTTCTTCTATGCGTGGAGAAAGATTGAAGCTGACGATAAGGAATTAGACGGCATCAATTCCCTTGTAACTATGGTGAGCGGACTGTTCCGCAAAGAACGGCTTTTGGCAGTCATCAAGGATTTTGTCTATTTCCCTGATAGCTCGGACAAGGACCTCAAAATCGTCTGCCGCTATCCTCAGTATTTTGCTGCGGTCAAGCTGTTTGAGAATATCAAGGCACATCTCAGACCGGAGGGGGACGGCAAGGGCGGCACATACTTCGGCGCGACAGGCTGCGGAAAAAGCTATACTATGCTCTTCCTCACAAGAATGCTTATGAAGAGTACCTTCTTCCATAGCCCTACAATCCTGATTATTACCGACCGAACGGATTTGGATGACCAGCTCTCAAAGCAGTTTGTAGCATCTAAGAAGTACATTGGTGACGAAACCGTTGTGAGCATTGATTCCCGCGAAAAGCTGCGTCAGGAACTTCAAGGCAGGACAAGCGGCGGGGTGTACATGACCACCATCCAAAAGTTCACCGAGGACTTGGAGCTTCTGACGGATAGAGCGAATGTGATCTGCATATCCGATGAAGCACACCGTAGTCAGATAAACCTCGATCAGAAAGTCAAGGTCACTGCCGAAGGTGTAGAGCGAAGCTATGGATTCGCAAAGTACCTACACGATTCTCTCCCCAATGCTACCTATGTCGGTTTCACCGGCACGCCCGTAGATGGCACGATTGAAGTCTTCGGTCCGGTTGTCGATGCCTACACAATGACAGAGGCGGTCAAAGACGGTATCACAGTCAACCTTGTCTACGACGGACGCGCTGCACGGGTCACGCTTGATCAGGCAAAGGTTCGGGAAATTGAAGATTATTATGATCGCTGTGCTGTTGAAGGCGCAAATGAGCATCAGATTGAGGAAAGCCAGAAGGCGGTTGCTCATATTGATGCGATCATCGGTGATCCTGACCGACTTCACGCAGTTGCGGAGGACTTCATTAACCACTATGAGACCCGCGTTGCCGAAGGAGCTACCGTTGCAGGAAAAGCAATGTTTGTCTGCTCTAATCGCAAGATTGCATACGCTTTTTATCAGATTATAGTTGGAATGAGACCGGAATGGGCAGAGAAAAAGGTTTGCCCTGACGGGGTTCAACTGACGGAAAAAGAGAAAAAGGAACTCAAACCCATCGAGAAGATCAAGCTCATCATGACGCGAAATAAAGATGATGAGCCTGAGCTATATGAAATGCTGGGAACGAAAGAGGATCGCAAGGAGTTTGACCGTCAGTTTAAGAACGTTAAATCAAACTTCAAAATTGCCATCGTTGTTGATATGTGGCTTACCGGCTTCGACGTACCGGCACTCGACACAATCTACATCGACAAGCCCATCCAGCAGCACAGCCTTATCCAGACGATTTCACGCGTCAACCGCGTCTATACCGGCAAGGACAAGGGCTTGATCGTGGACTACATCGGCATTAAGAAAAACATGAATCTCGCCCTCAAGAAATACACCAACTTTGAGAGCGATGAGTTTGAAGGCGTCGAGCAGTCTATCACGATTGTTAAAGACCAGCTCGATGTCTTGGCTCAGATGTTCCACAACTTCAATAGCACGGATTACTTCAACGGCTCACCGAAAGAGCAGCTTGCTTGCCTCAATCGGGCTGTTGAGTATGTACAGCTCACAGAAGATTTGGAAACTCGCTTTATGGCGGCAGTCAAACGCATGAAACAAGCGTTCAACCTATGCAGTTCAAGTGAGGCTATCTCTGATAAAGAAAAGGACTATCTGCACTTCTACTGTGCTGTGCGCTCTATTCTTTTCAAACTCACAAAGGGTGATGCCCCTGACATTTCACAAATGAATACCCGTGTCCGTGAACTTCTTGAAGGTGCAATTCAATCTGATGGTATAGAGGAACTGTTTGAGACGGGAAAGCACATCTCTGTTGATATTTTCAGTGACGAGTATCTGGATAAGATCAATGCAATCCAACTTCCAAACACAAAGATAAAGGTGTTGCAGAGGCTTCTTTCTCAAGCGATTGATGAGTATAAAAAGGTCAACCGCATTATGGGCATGGAGTTCTCAGACCGCCTCAAGCGGGTTGTTGATGAGTACAACAATCGCCGTCGTGATGAGGCTTTTGCTAATGAAGTTCTTGACGATGTGGCGGAGCAGCTTGCGAAGCTCCTTGAAGAACTCAAAAAGGAAAAAGACTCCTTCAAGGGCATGGGAATTGACTACGAGGAAAAAGCCTTTTATGACATTCTCAAGGCGGTTGCCAAGAAGTATGAGTTCGAGTACCCGGACGATAAGATGATTGAATTGTCAAAGCGGATTAAGATTATTGTCGATGACAAAGCTAAATACACCGACTGGTCTACCCGTGATGACATTAAGGCAAATCTGCAAGTTGACCTCATACTGCTACTGGATGAATTTGACTATCCCCCCGTAACCATTGATGATGTCTACAAGGAGGTTCTGGAACAAGCTGAAAACTTCAAAAAGTACGCTCAATAACCCGCGTTCCATCGAAAGGAGTAGATCATGGGCAATTCAGTCATGTTGAATGGCGTCGAATATGCCGGAGAACAGATTGCATACAAAGACAGCACCTATGAACTTGTGTCAAAGGTAGCATATCTGATCGGCGTCCCGCTCCGTATTTTTCAAA
>ENA-OOWK01001600-OOWK01001600.1-human-gut-metagenome-genome-assembly--contig:-NODE-1600-length-10457-cov-6.318593_pt1 | contig 10457 bp, 8 predicted proteins | sample MGYA00241405_ERZ501317 | MGnify/ENA primary metagenome ERZ501317 (study PRJEB25962, sample SAMEA1972440) | human gut metagenome | biome: human gut; feature: human-associated habitat; material: faeces... | reverse complement strand
CTTCGCCCGGGATACGGCGGATGCCGTATGGACGGAATGTCGCTTCGAATCGTTCTGCTGTGATGTCATGCTTCCAGCGTGGGGAACGCATGCCGAAAGCGCAAACCGAATCAAGGTATGTGGTTCTAGCTTGCCGAGTTATCCACATGACATTTTGCCCGTGCATGATTGGCGGTGTAGGCAACGGTGACGATCATGCGCCGATGATGAAGCCGATGGGCTCCGGGAAAGCGTCGGTCAGCCTTCCGCCAGATTGCCCACGGTGCCGGCCTTATGCGTGCCGTCGGCAAGTTGATTGAACAGTTCGGTGTTCTTGGCGTCGTCAAGCAGCACCGAGGAACCAACGCCATCAACGTAATAATCGGGGTCGGACCAGTACACGCTGCCGGAGATGCCATTCGAGCCGGTGGCGCTTTTGAACGCCAACGCCATGGTGAGCAACGTGTAAGGGTCGGTCTTCTCGTCCACGGTGAGTGCGCTCATCGCGGCATTGGACACTGCCACGATTTTGGACGGATTGGTCAGGGTCTCACTGCTGGAAGCCTTCTTGACGATGGCCGAGATGACCTGTCGCTGGCGTTCGTTGCGCCCGAAGTCTCCTCGCGCGTCGGCATATCGCATACGAGAGAAGGACAATGCGGTGGAACCATCCGCCGTATGGCATCCCGCCTTCCAGTTCAGTCCGGAATAGGAATCCTGAACATCCTCGTCATAGCACAGTTCGATACCGCCCAAGGCGTTCACCACGTTCTGCAGACCGCCGAACTTGATCTGTGCCACATGATCGATTTTCTGGCCGGTGATCTGCTCGACGTTGCTTACCAAAGCCTTCTTGCCCGCAATCAGCGCCACCGCATTGATTTTCATGTACTGGTTATCGACGTTCATGAGCGAATCGCGGGGAATGGAAACCAACGAACTCGGCCCGCTTTTGGGCTTGATCAGCACCAGAATCGTATCGGTCCTGAAGCCAGAGATATTGTCTACGCCGCCGTAATCGGTGGAACCGTCACGCTCATCGGAGCCAAGAATCAGCCAAGTCGAGGCCGGCGTGTTGGGGGTGTCGGTCAGCCAGTCGCTCCGATTCAGTTTGCTGTCCACCCATTGCCAGGCACCGAAAACGGAAAGAATCAACGCCGCCACCAGTACCGCGATTGCGCATAGGGTGATGCGTAAGGCTCGCGGACGGCGTGCCGTTACCGTTTTCGCCGTTGCCGCCGGCCGGCCAAGATGGCTGAACTTCGTGGACACGTTTGCTGCTGGCGATGAGGGCCGGGAAACCGGCATATCCGACGGATTGCGCACGGCGTTGCGGGATGAGCCGGAAGACATCCGCGCTCGCGACGGCGGAATGCTGCGCGGTGCGGCGGCATCCGGAGCCGTGCTGCGAGTGGCGCGTCCGGTTTTCGGAGAAAAACTGGGCGGAGTCCGCCTGCCGTTGTCCGCGACGTTGGCGCTTGCCGTGGCGTTGGCGTTCAGTTGAGGCTCTTCGATGTCATTTCCCGTGACGGACGGACGGGCCGATGGAGCTTGACCTGACTGGCGCGAGGTTCGGGCGGGGGCGAAGGAGCGTGGCACCTGCCCGGAAGGCCGGGTGCGTCGATTTCCTGCAGGAATGAAGCTTGGCGGGTTGATATGCGGATCCGCCCCACCTGATTCCTGCGTCATAACCCCTCCTGAAACTGTCGATTGTCTGAATGACACTTTGACACAGCATCCGCCGGGTGTTCCTGCGCTATGGTGTTCCTGCGCAGGAACGGCACAATATCATGGGCAACGGCGTCAGGGCATCGCGTTCACGCCATAGCACACAGTTCCATAAAAATGATGTAATGACACGAGAAAGAATTTGACAAAACCGAAATTGCATGTGTGTAATTTAGTCCGTATGAAAAGCTCAATAGGCAAGGAGAATCGCATGTGGGGTGTGGTCGACGATTCAGCCGAAGAGCCATGGCACGAATTGTGGGGACTATTCCGACCTGATGGCGATGTATCTTGGCAGCACAAGGCGTTGTGCGCGCAAACCGATCCGGAGGCGTTCTTCCCGGAAAAGGGGGGCTCGACCCGTGATGCCAAACGTGTGTGCGCAAAATGCGAAGTGCGTGAGCAATGCCTGAAATGGGCCATCGACCATGATGAGCGATTCGGTATTTGGGGTGGCATGAGCGAGCGCGAACGCCGTCGATATAAGCGAGAGCACCGGGAGCGGGCGTAGCTCCACACACCCCCTTCAAGTCTGGTGCGTACACTGGGAGTTTATGAGTCCGACAGGTAATAGCGATATTCATGAGGCGTTGGCCGACGCCATGTCTTCTCGACCATATACGCATAGGCAGGATGTGGATACCGGCATTACGGCTGTGATCACCGTTGAGGAGGATATGCGTTTCCTCCGGTCTACATTGCGTTCGGTATTGACGCAGAATGTTCTTCCGGGAGTCGTCATCATCGCCGACGCGACTGGGCGCACCAGTTCGAGGATAACCACCTCGTTCGAGGTCATCCCCTCGCCATCGGGGCCGGTGATGGAGGTGCCGCAGTCCAAGCATGTGACCATTCACATCGTCTCGGCCAAGGGCGCACGCTCCTTCGGCGATGCGGTCAGCCGGGCATTGGATCGTGCCGATCTGGATGACGCTCCCCGCGCATTGTGGCTGCTCCATGATGATTCCCGCCCTTCGGATGCCTCATGCCTTGAACGATTGCTTGAGGCGTGGCGCAATACGCCGGGCGCCAGTGTGCTCGGGTGCAAACAGTGCGATTGGGAAGGCTCCCATCTGCATGATGTCGGTATGTATGCGGGTCACCATGCCGTGCATTCCCTGGTGGTCGATGGAGAACCCGATCAGGAGCAGTATGACGGGCGGCAGGATGTGTTTGCGGTGTCGCTGGCAGGCGCGCTGGTGTCCATGTCGCAATTCACGCGACTGCGGGGCATCAATGCCTGGCTGACCACCTACAGCGAATCGGTTGATTTCTGCCGCCGTGTCTGCCTGAGCGGCGGACGCGTGGTGGTTGTCCCGCAAGCGGAGATATCACATCGCCGCGCACGGTATGAGGGCATTCGTACGCGAGGCGGAGAGCCGCTTAAGGAAGATCACACGGTCAATCATGCGATGACGGTGCATCGCTCCCAACAGCGGTATCTGTACACGGACCTGGCCATGTCGTCCTGGTTTATCGTCTGGCTGTGGAGGCTGCTCCGCAGTTTTGGCATGGCCATAGCCATGATGTTCGGCAAGAAGCCGTATGAAGCATGGGTGCAATTGTGCCTGCCATGGCTGGCCTTGGCCGATATCGCGGGAAACATGAAATCACGCAGTCTGGTGGCCAGACAATCGAAGGTCGCCGCATCGTCCCTGCATGTCTTGTTCGCAGACAGTCAGCAGATCAAGCAGTTCCATGATCGTCGGGATGCATTCCAATCCCAGCAGGGCAGAGTGCTGCTCAGTCCGCTGGAACGTGCCCATCTGCGGACACGCACCATATATCGCTGGAGTGCGGCCGTGGTGATGGCGCTGGTGTGCTTTGCGGCCATTGCGATGTTGTATTGGCCGGTGTTCCGGTCGATATTCTCCGGCGGATCGTTGTATTCCGATGTGTTGCTTCCCACCGGTGCCAGCTTCACGCAACTGGTGCAGTCCGCCACCACGCCGTGGGTGTTTGGCAGCGGCACCGGCATTCCTGCGCCGCCCACGCCGTGGCTGCTGGTGCTGATGCTGGCCTCGCTGGTCACGCTCGGCCATGTGACCGCCGCTTTGGCGATGATACTGTTTGTGGCCGCGCCGCTGAGCGCATTGTCGTTCTGGGCGCTGGCGGGCGTATTCACCCGCTCGGACGTGGTTCGTGTGCTGGGAGGACTGCTGTGGGCATCCACCGGCATTATGTTCGGCTGGTATGCGCAGGCCAATATGCCGATGCTCACCGTAATGGTGTTCCTGCCGGCCGCGTTCGCATTCGTGTTCCGTGCTGTGGGTATGTACCATACCGAAGACCCGCTCAGGCCGCGCACATCCGTTCAGGCCGCGGCCATCGCCGCACTGTGCTTCATCCCTGTGGTGGCCGCCGAACCGCAGCTGCTGTTCGCGCTGATCGTTGTGTTCCTGATGTTCCTGCTATTCGTGCGTCGCAAGCGCGCCATGCTGTTGCTGATTCCGGTTCCTGCCGCCTTTGCGGTGGCTCCTACGCTCGTCAATGCGGTGCGTTACGCCGATTTGGGCATGTGGCGTCAACTGTTCGGCGACATCACGGTGCCAACGTCATCCGCCAACGGGTCGCCGGCGTCGCTGAGTCTGCTTGAGGCCGCACAGCGTGCGCTGGGATGGCGAATGGGGTCGACTGATTATGCCGATTTGGCGGTCACTGTGCTGTTTGGCGTCATCACGCTGCTTGCTCTTGCTTCGCTGGTGCTGCCGTTCGCGTTGCGGACCTCGCGACTGATGTGGGTGGTAATCGTCTGCGGAGGCGCGCTCGCCCTGGTCTCCAGCCGTGTGGCCATAACCGTGGATGCCGATGGTGTCGTGGCCGGTTCCGCGCAGCCGGGCATCGCGATGATGATATTGGGCTTCCTCGCCTGCGTGTGTCTCGTCGCTGGTGGGGCGGTGAAGCGATTCCAACCGTTGCATGCGTCTGGCAGTGATCCCGCATCGAAAAAGGACCGTCTGCATGTGCTCATCGTGTCTGGCCGTGTGGTGCTTGCTCTGATACTGGTGTGCTGCATTGGCATCCAATGCATGTATGGTATCGAACGTCATAAGGATGCGGGACTGGGCGTGTCTGAAAACGGCCTGCCCATGGTCACCACCGATTATCTGGAGGCCGGTGCCGATCATCGTGTGCTTGCCGTGAGCGCGGAGACCCGCAACATCGTCAACTATGCGGTGATGCGCACCTCGCGCGGCGATCTGATCGACAGCTCTCCGGTCCAGCGGGCGCGCCTGCTGTCCGGCAAGCATGATGCGGTTGACGAACAACTGGCCCAGGCCTGTGCCTCGCTGCTGTCCAATCCCGACGAAGAGGCCATCGCGGCCATCAGCGCGCTTGGATTCGGCGGCATCTACGTGGTTCCCGAGACCGGCGATTCCTCGAACGACATGCCGTATGAACAGTTGAGTGCGAATATCGCCGCATCGAACGGCACCCAGTCCCTGGTCTTCACGGATAGCGGCAGCTACTATCGTCTGACGCTGCGTAGCAGCGCCTCACAGCAGGTGGATACCTCATGGCAGCAACGTGCACAGCATAGTGTCTGGAGGCACGCCTGGCTGATATGCCTAGGTGTGATCACGGCGTTGTACTGCTTGGTCGCCATGCCTCGCAGACGACCGTCCTACGGATTGGAGGAGCAGGCATGAGCAACAAAACTTCTGGTTTCAAACGTGCGATCGGCATCGTGCTCGGTGTGATCACCATGCTGGTGTTGATTGCGCTGTTCGTCGTTCTCGTCATGGCCCCCATCCCCAATATCTGGGTGGATAAGGTGGCCGCTTCCGATAATGCCATCGACCAGACCGTTAGTCCGACCCAGTCCGAAACCTACTGCCCGGCACCTATAGGATTGGCCGATACCGGCACGTACGGCGACAGCGCCTTCCAGGCCACTGTCGGCAATCTGAGCACACAAGCGCGCTATGCGGCGTTCGGCTCCGTCTACAGCGCCACTGTCTCGGCGATCGGGCAAAAGTCCAGTTCAGATGACGTAACTTTGAAAGACGCCGATTCGACCGACGATTCCTCGGTGAAAACCGGTGCTCAGAAGATCAATCAGGGAGCTCGTCTGATCAATACCCGTATGCTGCAGGCCGCAGCTGGCACCGGCACCGTCGGCACCATCGCATCATGGGCCGATGATGGCGATGTGAGAGGCATATCGGCGGCATCCTGCGTATCGACCTCGCTCAGCCAGTCGTTCCTGCTCTCCGACAGCACGACCGGTACCACACAGCAGCTCATCGTCTCGAATCCCTCCACCAAGCCGACCACCGTCGACATTGCCGTCTGGGGTTCCGAGACAGCCGGGAAAATGGCATTGTCCACCCAATCCACGCTGTCTGTGCCGGCCGAGGGGGAGTCCTCGATGGAACTGTCCGCCGCGGTCGATGGGCAGCATGGTCTGTTCGTGACCGTTTCCAGCAAGGAGACTCCTATCGCGTCCGTGGTGCGCACGGTGACCATGGATGGTCTGACACCGAAGGGTTCTGATTTCGCGCTGCCGCTGCCGACCGCATCCAATGCATCGGTGGCGCCGTCCATCACTGCCGGCGATGCGGTCACCGCTTATCTGTTCGCCAAGGCAGACACCAGCACCGGGCTGTCATGGATTACCGCCAAAGGCTTGGTTCCCGCCAAAGATGCCACCGTCACTGCTGATAAGGTGACGGCGATCGACTTGGGAGAAGCTCCTGATGGGGCGTTGGGCGTGATGTCCACCGCAGAGGACGCCGTGTCGTTCTCCGTCAAGGCCACACGCTCCGGTGACTCCGGCCAAGCCGATTTCGCATTGGTCAATGCCGGCGAGCCATCCGAATTCTCGGGGTTGGCCCTTCCCGACGGAGTAAAGGCCTCCATCACGCTGGCCAATACGTCCAATGCGCGCAGGACGGTCACCTTGCGCGCCTACGATGATGCCGGTGCTTCGGTAACCTCCAAGGAAATCACACTGGATGCGAACGCAGCGCAAACGATTGAAGCCGGCAATCTTTCCGGCGATCATGGCACCGCGGTCGTGCTGATGTTGGAGGACTCATCCAAGAAAGTGAGCTGGGGAGCGCGGTTCAGTCACGATTCGTTGCAAGACAAGGACATCGCCGGATTGTCCGTCATCGACGCTTCAACGCTGATGCCCGCCACGGTTCATGTCTGGGCTCGGAACGATTCCTCCATCGTCAAGTAGAAGGGTATGCTCGCCGAAGCGTCAGTTTGATGATGTTTCGGCGGCGATATAGCTGCGGGCCGTGCCACTACCTTATTACAAGTGACACGGCCCGCAGTGTTGTCACAGGCCCCAGTCGGGGTCGATTTCCTCGGGCCTGCGCCCATACAATTCCGCTATGCGGGCCACCAGCTCATCCCTGACGGCCAATTGCAGTTCGAGCTTGGTAGGTGCCTCGGTCTGCAACGGCATGCGGTAGAGCACGACTCGTGCGGGAATGCCGTGGCTGGCGGGGAAGCACTGGGACGTCATATTCGGCTCGGTCTGCCAAGGCGTCGGATCCGAAGGCGGCACATCCTCCACCGCGAACTGGAGCGGACGTATCAGTTCCGGCCACGCTTGGCCGAGCCTGCGAACCTGGGCCGCCACCATATCGTCGAACATGCCGGTACGAGTGCGGTAACGGGGCAGACGGGTGCCGAACATCGGGGTTCGTGTGCCGCGACCGTGGCGGTTGCGGTAGATTCGTGCGTTCCAAGGTGGCTGAAGCATGGTTCCCACCATAGGGCATGGCGGAGGCAACATGCGTTAGGATTGGTTCATTGGTTGTGAACATTCGTCAACGAGGGAGGCACGACAAATGGTGGTACGTTCGTGGTCCGAACTTGATTTCGATAATGTCTGCTCCAACGCCAAGGTGTTCGGTTTCGATTTGGACAACACACTGGCCAGCTCAAAACAGCCGATGAAGCCCGCGATGATCGAACGGTTCTGTGCGTTGCTCGACCATACGGTGGTGGCCCTGATCTCAGGGGGCGGCATGGCGGTGGTCACCTCGCAGGTGCTGGATGTACTCACCCCGAATGCCAGGCGCGGCAATCTGCATGTCATGCCTACCTCCGGCTCCCGGTATTACCGGTGGGATGGCACGCAATGGGCCTTGGTGTATGCGCATGATTTGTCCGAAGCCACCGTGGCCGCTGTCTCGGAAAGTCTTGAGCGACATGCCCGGGAACTGGGATTGTGGGAACAGCAGGTATGGGGGCCTCGAATCGAGAACAGGGGCAGCCAGATCACCTTCTCCGCTCTTGGGCAGTTCGCGCCCGTAGCGGCCAAGCAGGCATGGGATCGCGATAACACGAAGAAACAGGCGCTGGTCGAAGCGGTCAAGGCCGATCTGCCGCATATGCGGGTCAGGGCCGGCGGATACACCAGTGTGGATGTCAGCGAATGCGGCATCGATAAGGCCTATGCCGTGCGCAAGCTGACGCAGACACTTGGCATACGGGCCGATGAAATGGTGTTCGTGGGTGATCGCATGACGCCTACGGGTAATGACTATCCCGCGGTTGAGGCCGGTGCGATCGGTGTTCGTGTTGAGAATCCGCAAGATACGGTACAACTGCTGGATGCACTGCTTGCGCGATTCGATACTCCAGCTCGATAGTGACGCGTTATGGACGGGCCGAGCGTATACAAGTGGTGGCATGCGATGTGGGCACAGGTCTGCAATCTGCTGTTTCCACGCGGCTGCGCTGGGTGTGACGCGCCGGATGAGGTATTGTGTGCGGCATGCTGGGCCCTGTTCGCGCAATGCCGGGAACGGGATGCAGACAGTGGTGGCGGAGCCCGTATATGGTCCGCATCGATTTATCAGGGAGCGGTACGTCGTGCCATTCTCGACTGGAAGGACCACGACGATACCGAGCTTGACGGCCCGTTCGGCCGCATCATGGTGTCGCTGCTGAACAAGACGCCAATACCATCATCATGCTTGGGTCATCGCGTATTGGTGGTTCCGGTGCCATCATCGCGGGCGTCAATGCGCCGAAGAGGACGTGCCCATACGGCACCGTTGGCCAAATCGGTGGCAGGGGCATTGCGTGGGTACGGCGTCGATGCGCGACCATGCAATGCCCTGAGCTCCTCCACCAAGGCACGCTCCGTGCAGCAGGTCTCTTCGGCACAGCGTGCCCGTCGTATCACCGGTCATGTCAGGGTGAAGCGTGATCTCATCGGCAATGGCGACGCGGTGCTTCTCGTTGATGATATCGTCACCACAGGTGCCACTGTGCGGCAATGCGTTCAGGCGTTTCAGCAGGCCGGCACCAAGGTGGTGGGCGTGCTGGTATTGGCGGATGCCGTGGTGCGACGGTCCGATGACGATATCAACGGGTGAATGACATCGGTGACGATGCCCCAGATAGCAGGCGAAGCGCCGTTGCTCGGCATGTAATCGGGGTATCGCGGATTCTCGGCGTGCAATATGGTGATGCCGGCCCGTGAAACCAGCCGCTTGATGGCGATTTCGTCGTCCATGACAGCCGCAACCACATCTCCGGGGACTGGTGCCAACGAACGATCGACAATCAGCAGATCGCCGTTGTGAATACCCGCATTGATCATGGAATCGCCGGCCATCTGCATAACAAACAGCGTGGCCTCGTGCGCCATGGCCTGTGACTCGGATTGCTGTGTCATGCTGCGCCTCCCACCCTGTATTCGAACATCTGTTCGAATACAGTATACGGTAGGACGTCGGACAATATCAGCGTTCGGCGATGTGATATTTAGGCAGGATGATTTCGAAATCGGCACCTCGCGTGTCGTCGACCACTTTGACGGTGCCACCGTGCAATTGGGCCGCCCAGCGCGCGATGGACAGGCCAAGACCGGTGCCGCCCGACTCGGTGCCGGGACCCGTCTTGCCTTTGACAAAGCGCCGGAAGATGTCCAAACGGTCGGAAGGCGCAATCTGGGAGCCGAAATTCACCACATTGGTCACGATGGTGCCTTGGTTTTCGTCCTCGTGGGCGTCGACCAGCACGGTGGTGCCGTCGGCCGAATGTTTCAGCGCGTTGGCGATGATGTTGGTGAATAGCTGGCGCAGGCGGTCCTGATCGCCTTCCATCGTGATGTCGGCCGGCACGGTGACGCGGATGTCGTGGGCGTGGCCACCATCGGCGATTTCCAACGGCTCGATGGTCTCGTCAAGAAAGTCGGCGAAGTTGAACTTTTCGATATTCAGACTCGCCGCACCGGCCTCCATACGGCTCAGGTCCAGTAGGAAGGCGATGAGATCGGAGAGACGCTGCGTTTGGGTGAGGATGCTCTCCAGATTGGTGGGAGTGGGCTCGGTGACGCCGTCGGCCATGTTCTCGACCATCGCCTGCAAAGCGGAAACGGGCGTGCGCAGCTCATGGCTCACATTGGCGATCATGTCGCGGCGCATTTTATCGGCATGCTCGAGTTCGCCGGCCATCTCGTTGAACGAGCGAGCCAGCTTGCCGACCTCGTCATGACGATCCTGATCGATATCCACGCGGACCGTGTAATCGCCATCCGCCATGGCTTCGGCCACATCGCGCATCTGGCGTAGGGGAGCGGTGATGCCGCGAGAGAAGAAATAGGTGATGCCCAAGGCCACCACCAAAGTCAGCGGCATGGCGATCCAACCGGACCAGCCGAATTTCAGGAGGAACCAGCACATGGCAAACGCGATGGCAGTGGCGATAACGATCAGTGCGCTGAGTTCCAGCTTCAGAGATGAGAACAAATCAACCGGCTTGACGCGAGGTTTCAT
>ENA-OOWK01001598-OOWK01001598.1-human-gut-metagenome-genome-assembly--contig:-NODE-1598-length-10462-cov-1.454310_pt1 | contig 10462 bp, 8 predicted proteins | sample MGYA00241405_ERZ501317 | MGnify/ENA primary metagenome ERZ501317 (study PRJEB25962, sample SAMEA1972440) | human gut metagenome | biome: human gut; feature: human-associated habitat; material: faeces... | reverse complement strand
GCGCGGCAGTGGATATTCGCTACACCCTGGCAGCGGGCCTCAGCGCTCTGGCCATGATTGCCGTAGCCCAGATTTTCCGTGCCTTCGGTGTATTCCTCTGCATGCTCGGTACCAACCTCAACCGGAAAGAACGTCTTTTTTGCATGATCGCCTACACGCCGAAAGCCACCGTCCAGGCTGCCATCGGCTCCGTGCCGCTCTCTTTGGGGCTGCCTTGCGGCCAGATCGTGCTTTCGGTAGCCGTACTGGCCATTCTGATCACCGCTCCTTTGGGGGCACTGGGGATGGATTCCACCTATCAGCGACTGCTGGAACATCAGGCGGATCCCACCACAAGGGCGGAGTAAGCGGTAGCTGGCCGCAGAATATGTGCAACATGCTTTGTTTTTTGTGATATTTCCTGATTGTTTTGTAAATATGCGCATTGTCAACTGCAAAAAGCTGTGATATACTTTAAAGCATTAAATCGCAAAAGAGCTGTGGGAGTTGCTCTTAGTGAATGCGAGGGAATCAGGAGGAAGCAAGATGAAAAAGCGTGTCATTTCTCTTATTACGGCAGGCTGCATGGTTTTGGCTATGGCCGGCTGCACTTCCGGCGGCAGCAGCCAGGCATCCGAAAATACTGCGTCCGAGGCAAGCACTTCGACCGAAAGCAGCGAAACCGCTGCCGAAGGTGCCAAGTATACCGTGGGTATCTGCCAGTTGGTGCAGCATGACGCACTGGATGCCGCCACACAGGGATTCAAGGACGCCATTGTGGAAGCGTTGGGTGAAGATGCCGTTACTTTTGACGAGCAGAACGCACAGAATGACACCAATACCTGTGCCACTATCATCACCGGTTTTGTGGCTTCGGAAGTGGATCTGATCCTGGCCAACGCCACCCCCGCACTGCAGGCGGCCCAGGCCGGCACCAACACCATTCCCGTGCTGGGCACCTCGGTTACGGAATACGGCGTGGCCCTGGGCATTGATGACTTTGACGGTCTGGTAGGCACCAACATCTCCGGTACCAGTGACCTGGCCCCGCTGGATGAGCAGGCGGCCATGATCCAGGAACTTTTCCCTGACGCCGAGAAGATTGGTCTGCTGTACTGCAGTGCCGAGGCCAACAGCCAGTATCAGGTCGATACCGTCAAGGCTGAACTGGAAGCCATGGGTTACACCTGCGAATACTACGCTTTCAGCGATTCCAATGATCTGGCAACCGTCTGTCAGAGTGCCGCGGATGCCAGCGACGTGATCTACATTCCCACCGACAACACCGCCGCCAACAACACCGAACTGATCAACAATATCTGCTACGGCAAGGTTCCTGTGGTCGCGGGTGAAGAAGGCATCTGCGCCGGCTGCGGCGTGGCGACTTTGTCCATCAGCTACTACGATCTGGGCGTTGCCACTGGCAACATGGCGGTGAAAATCCTGACCGGTGAAAGCAAAGTCGAGGAAATGCCCATTGAGTATGCGCCGCAGTTTACCAAGAAATACAATGCGGCCAACGCGGAAGCTCTTGGCATTACCATCCCCGATGATTACGTTGCCATCGAAGAATAAAGCAAAGCGCATTCTGCATTGAATCAAGGCAGAGGCCACGGAAATGGAGATTCCATGTTTCGTGGCTTTTTGCCTTACAGGCACAGCCTGTAATCAAAAAGAGAGAGGATCGTTTTCGTGGAAATTTCAACGCTTTTCAACGCCATGCCCGGGGCCTTTTCCCAGGGCTTGATTTGGGCCATTATGGCCATCGGCGTTTACATTACCTTCCGTATTCTGGATGTGGCCGACCTGACCGTAGACGGCACCCTGGGCCTGGGCGGTGCGGTGTGCATCATGTGCATGCTGGCCGGTATGAATGTCTGGACTGCCATGGCCCTGGCTTTTGCTGCGGGCATCCTGGCCGGTCTGGTTACCGGTCTGTTCCACACCCTGATGGGCATTCCCGCCATCCTGGCCGGTATTCTGACCCAGCTTTCCCTGTATACCGTCAATTTGAAGGTGATGGGCAAGGCAAACCAGGCCATCAATGTGGACAAATACGATCTTCTGATCTCTCTGCGCTATGTGAAGGATGTGCCTTTCTGGCAGAACACCATCGTGATCGTGGCTTTCGTCGTGGTTCTTCTGATCGCCATTCTGTACTGGTTCTTCGGCACTGAACTGGGTTGTTCCATCCGTGCCACAGGCTGTAACGGCAACATGGCCCGCGCCCAGGGCATCAATACGAGCTTCACCACTGTTCTGGGCCTGATGCTTTCCAACGGTCTGGTGGCTTTCTCCGGCGCGTTGCTGTGCCAGTACCAGGGCTTTGCGGATGTTTCCATGGGTCGCGGCGCCATCGTCATCGGCCTGGCGGCTGTGGTCATCGGTGAAACCCTGTTCAGCAAAGTGTTCCGTAACTTTGCGCTCAAGCTGCTCAGCGTTGTCATCGGCAGCATTGTCTATTACCTGGTCATGCAGGTGTGCATCTGGTTCAAGATCGATACCGACCTGCTCAAGATGCTCAGCGCCGTTGTAGTCGCCGTCTTCCTGGCGGTTCCTTACTGGAAAGCCAAGTATTTCACCCGGGTAAATGTGCGCAAGGGAGGTGCCGACCATGCTTGAACTGAAGAACGTATACAAGACCTTTAATGTCGGCACCGTGAACGAAAAGGTTGCCTTGAACGGTCTGGACCTGAAACTGGAAGATGGCGATTTTGTCACCGTGATCGGCGGCAACGGTGCAGGCAAGTCCACCATGCTCAACGCCGTGGCGGGTGTTTGGCCCATCGATATGGGTAAGATCCTGATCGACGGCAAAGACATTACCCGTCTGCCGGAGCATAAGCGTGCCAAATACATCGGCCGTGTGTTCCAGGACCCCATGATGGGTACTGCCGCCACCATGGAAATTGAAGAAAACCTGGCGTTGGCTCTGCGGCGCGGCGGCACCCGCTCGCTGAAGGTGGGTATTACCCGCCAGGAGCGGGATATGTACCGGGAACGGCTCAAAATCCTGGAGCTGGGCCTGGAGGACCGTATGACCAGCAAGGTAGGACTTCTTTCGGGCGGTCAGCGTCAGGCGATCACGCTTCTGATGGCCACACTGAAAAACCCCCGTCTGCTCCTGCTGGACGAACATACGGCCGCCCTCGATCCCAAAACGGCGGCCAAGGTGTTGGAACTGTCGGAGCGCATCGTGCAGGAAAATCACCTGACCACTCTGATGATCACCCATAATATGAAGGATGCCATCAAATACGGCAACCGTCTGATCATGATGCACGAGGGCCGTGTGATTTACGATGTCCGCGGTGAAGAAAAGAAGGCCCTGCAGGTTTCGGATCTGCTGGACCGCTTTGAACAGCTCAGCGGCGGCGGGGCCAATGACCGTATGCTGCTTTCCTAATCAGAACAAGAAAAACGTCGGCCAAAAGCCGGCGTTTTTTCTTTCCACCTATTTTTCACAAAAGAATATCAAATTCCCATGAAGTGATTTTCAAAACAAGCTTTTTGTGTTATAATATACACCACTGTTATAGCCTTGGGGTATGCCCTCAGGAGAATAATCCACGTGGAGGAATCATGATGCCGCGATATGATGCTGTTCTCTTTGATGTAGACGGCACCCTGCTTCATTCCCGTCCCGGTATTCTGGATACCTTTTCTTATACTTTCCGCAACATGGGTCTTGACCCTTCCGCTATGGATCTGAGCCGCTATCTGGGGCCGCCGCTTCGGCAAAGCTTTGCGGAGCATTTCCAAAGTGACCAGGAAGTGGAACAGGCCGTGCAGATTTACCGCACCCGCTACGCACAGCGGGGAATGCACCTTTGCTCTCCGTTTCCGGGAGTCGTCGAAATGCTGCGTTCGCTGCACTCGGCGGGAATTCTGCTTGCCACAGCCACCTCCAAGCCGACGGCCGTGGTAACGCCTATCCTGCAGGAACAGGGGCTGGATGGATACTTTACCCATATCGGCGGCGCCAGTATGGATAAAAGCGTAGACACCAAAACGGCCGTGATTCGCTCTGTACTGGAAGTTCCTGCTTTCCACGGCCGAAAAATTCTGATGGTCGGGGACCGCAAAGACGATATGCAGGGCGCGGCAGACTGCGGGCTGCCCGCAGGGGTCCTGTACGGATACGGCAGCCGGGAAGAACTGACCGAATGGTCTCCCGCTGTTCTGGCCGCTGATTGCCCGGAATTGACCCGGTACATTCTGAACACCTAAAGATTTCACCGCAAGATTAGAACGGAGGTATCTTTCGTTATGAGCCGCAATGGTTTCCGCGGGGCTTCCTTCAGCCCCACTCAGCGTCGTGCCTGCCTTGTGCTGGTACTGTGTGTGCTGGCTGTGATCGTCACCTTTGTGGGGGCCTGGGTGGTTCCCGGAATGCTGGGTGCCGGCAAGGAGGAAGGTTCCGGTGACTACGACAGCAGCCTGTATCCTGTGGACACGTCTTTGGAAGCCGTATTGAAAGAAGCCAATTCTTCGGATTCCTCCTACGCATCCAGCGTGGTCTATGTTGGGGACGAATATACCCAGTCCATCAAGACCTCCGGGCAGATCACCCTGGACCAGTATCTGGGCAAGGATGGTTTGTCTGTAAGCAAGGCTTTGCAGGAATACTGCGTTTACTTTGAGGACGATTCCAACTCTTACACCATTCCCCAGGCATTGGCCAAGATGAAGCCCCGCCGGATTGTTGTCACCTTGGGCAGCAACGACCTCTCTTCCGGCCTGTCCGTGGATTCCTTTGTGCAGGACTATAAGCACATGCTGGAGGGCTTCTCCACCGCTTATTCCTACTGCGATATCATCGTGAACGCCATTCCGCCCGTGACCGAAGATTCTCAGAATGCTGCGGCCAACCAGCTTTTGATTGACCAGTACAATCAGGCGCTGGCCACTATGTGCAACGACTCCGGGTACAAGTTCCTGAACAGTGCCGAAATCCTGAAAGACGAAAGCGGCTACGCGGACACCACCCTGGTCAGCGACGGTTCTCTGACCACCACAGGTGCCAAGGAATTGGTCAATTATGTGGTTTCGCATGCTTACGACAGCGAGGACCGCCGGCCGGATACTAACGACATTCCGCGCCGTGCCGATTCCGCATCCGCGTCCAGCACCACTGCCACCGCCACTCCCACGGCCACGCCTTCTGTCCACAAAGTGGTTTTTGAAATTGAGGACGGCAAGGGAACTCTGAACGGCAACGACCAGACCGGTGTGACCAAGCTGGAATTTGAGGTAGAGGATGGCGAAACCGTCACGGGGGAAGCCGTACCTGCCGATGGATATACCTTCTTCAAGTGGAGCGACGGCATTACCAACACCAAGTGGGTCAAAAAGGTCACCCAGGACATTTCCGTGACCGCCATGTTCAACCAGAAAACCACCGTGGATCTGAGCATTGAGGAAGGCAACCAGACCATGCACGTAGGGGACAGCGTTACGCTGCACGCCAACCTGATGGTAAACGAAAAAGCCGCCAGTGCCGACAACGTCCAGTGGGCCGTGAACGGTGACCTGGTACGCAACGGTTACAGCTACACCTTCAGCCCCACGGCCACCGGTACTTATACCATCAAAGCCGGTGTGGAGATTGACGGCGTATACGATTCCCAGGAGATCACCATTACGGTGGAAGACAAGCCTACCGTTGTGTCGGTCACGGGCGTTTCCAGCATGCCGGCGGGCAGCACCACCACCTTGACCGCTTCCGTGGAGAATCAGGTAGGGGATATTACCTGGTCCTGCCCGCAGAAGCCGGATTGGTCCGCCACCGGCAATACGGTGCAGTTCACGGCTTCCGGCGTGGGCGAATACACCATCAAGGCAACCAACAACGGCAAGACCGCAGAGTTCAAGCTTACCGTTACCGAAGCGTCGCCTACTGCTACACCCGCGCCCACACCGACCGCCACGCCGGATTCTGAGAAGGACGATGACTGATTCCGGCGGTTCACCTCACCTTGCCTCCGGTCTTCCTGCCGGAAGCAAGACCCTGTCAACAGGAGCAGATATATGGCATATTATACTTGTTTATTGCTGGATGCAGATAATACCCTGCTGGATTTTAACGCCGCAGAACGGCAGGCGCTGACCGATACCCTGATCCATTACGACCTGCCTCATGACGAAGCGGCGCTGGACACCTACCATGAAGTGAACCGTCAGCTGTGGGACCGGCTCGCCAAAGGAGAGCTGAACAAAAACAAGCTGTTTTCCATTCGCTTCGGGCAGTATCTCAAGGCTATGGGCCTGCCTGATAACGGCAAGGGTCGTGAGATCAACGATTACTACGAAGATCAGCTGGCCTGTCATTCCGACCTGATTCCCGGGGCCCTGACCGCCCTGCATGAATTGGCCGAAGTGGCTACCCTGGCCATTGTTTCCAATGGTGCCTACAAGGTTCAGAAATCCCGCATCGAAGCTTCCGGCCTGGATACTTTCATGGACGGAGTATATATCTCGGAAAAAATCGGCGCCACCAAGCCGAATCCCAAAATTTACGAAGCCGCTCTGCGTGATTTGGGAGTGACCAACCGTTCCCGCGTTCTGGTGGTGGGGGATGATCTGCTGGCCGATATTCGCGGCGGCAAAAACGCCGGTTTGGATACCTGCTGGGTCAACTTTACCGGCGCGGAGAATCAGACGGGTATCGAACCCAAGTATACCATCGGTTCGTATGAAGCCCTGTACCAGATCGTAATGGAGCCGGAAGAACTGGAGAATGTCGGCGTGCGCAACCGCCGCCATATGAACGACCAGTAAAACAAGGACTGATGCCGCTGCTCTGCCGGGCAGCGGCATCTTTCGGTGCCGAAACCGCTGTATCGGCAAGCAGAAATGAAGGACGAAAGGTTGAATATATCATGTTGATCGAACTGCAGAACCTCGGCAAAAGCTTTGGTGAGCATGAGGTTCTGGCCGGAATCACGGCCGGGGTGGAACGCGGGGACCGCATCGGTATTATTGGTGCCAACGGAACCGGAAAAACGACCCTTCTGCGCATTCTGTGCCAGGAAAGCCAGCCGGACACCGGCGATGCGGTATTTGCCAGCGGTGTCACCTGCGGTTACCTGGAACAGTCAGGCAGGCTTTCCCCCGAAGAGGATATCTACGAGACCATGAAAACCGCTTTTGCGCCCGCGCTGCAGGCCATGGCGGAACTGGAACAGCTGCAGAAACAGATGGCCCAGGCACACGGTCCCGAAGTGGAAGAACAGATGACCCATTGCACCGCCGTAATCGATGCAATGGATGCCTATAACATGGACACCCAGATCAAAAAAGTGCTCAACGGCATGGGGTTCCCCGCCGATACCTGGTCCAAGAAAGCCGGTGTTTTGTCCGGTGGGGAACAGACCCGGCTTCGTCTGGCTCGTCTTCTTCTGGAATGTCCCGACATCCTGATTCTGGACGAACCCACCAACCATCTGGATCTGGAAACCATGGAATGGCTGGAAAGTTACCTCAAAACCTATCGCGGCGCCGTGCTGGTGGTCAGCCATGACCGCTATTTTCTGGATGCCGTCTGCACCAGAATCTGGGAACTGGCAGGCAAGACTATTCTGACATACAAGGGCAATTATTCCGCCTATCTGCCGCAGCGGGAAGCTGCTGACGAGCGTCAGCAGAAAATGCATGACGCCGCCGTAGAAAAAGCTGCCAAACTGCAGGATTACATTGATCGCAATCTGGTGCGCGCCTCCACCACCAAAATGGCCCAGAGCCGCCGCAAACAGCTGGAAAAACTGGAGATCGTGGAAGCCCCCACACGTCAGGGACGTGAATTGAATTTCCGGTTCGAGTATGACATTGAGCCTTACGACGAGCTGGTCATCATGAAAGGCCTCACCGTCCGCATCGGAGAACGCACCCTGCTGGAGCCCTTCGACTACACCGTTCACCGGGGGGACAAGCTGGTCATTGCCGGGCCCAACGGTACCGGCAAATCCACCTTGCTGCAGGTTCTGGACGGCAAGCGTCGCCCCTCCGGCGGTATGGTCCGTCTGGGGACCGGCGCAAAGGCCGGTATCTTTACCCAGCAGCAAGCCCGGCGCGTGGGCCGTGTGATCGATGCCATCTGGAATCAATATCCCCGCTTTACAGAGCTGGAGGTTCGCAGCCATCTGGCCCGCTTTGGTTACCGCGGTGAGGAAGTCTTCAAGGATTGTGCCACCCTGTCCGGCGGTGAACTGGCCCGCCTCCGTTTTGCCGAACTGGCACTGGAACGTCCGAACCTGATGTTCCTGGATGAACCCACCAACCACCTGGACATCTACATGCGGGAAAGCCTGACCAATGCGCTGGCCGCCTATACGGGCACACTGCTGCTGGTGACCCATGACCGTTATCTGATGCAGACCCTTGGCTGCCCGATTCTGTATCTGGAGAACGGCAAGGCCGTCATGTATCGCGACTTTGCAGCGCTGCATGCCGCTTCGTCCGGCGCCGAACCTGTCAAAGTCAACAGGGAAGAACGCGCCCCCCGTGCCGGATACGGAAAAGAGCAGCGCCGGCGCCGCGCCGAACTGCGCAACCGGTTGAAAGAGCTGGAAACCTCCATCGAGGATTTGGGTGCCCACATCGTTGAGTTGGAAAATGAGATCAACGATCCGGAAGTGCTGAAGGATCACCTGCTCTTGCGTGACAAGTGTGATGAGCTGGATGATGCCCGCTTTCACCAGCAGGAACTGTTTGACGAGTGGGAAAAATTGGCCGAGGAACAAGAAAAACTGGAGCAGGAAGAGTCCGCTGAATCCTGATGTCCGCCGTTCACGGTACACTGTTTACACATCTGTAACTTGCTTTCTGATGAAAACGCGGTATACTTATTAAAAATAACCGTAGTGCGCCCAGTTGGTCGCCTGCGGAATACATTGACGCCGCGGTACACCTGCCGGCGCATACCGTAAGCGGGGAACATTTTGGAAACGAAAATCATCATTGCGACGCACAAGCCGTATTGGATACCGGACGACCCCATGTATATGCCGGTACAGATGGGACACGCCATTCATCCCGACATTGGCTATACCGGGGACGATACCGGGGAAAACATTTCGGATAAAAACTGGAATTTCTGCGAACTGACCGGTCTTTACTGGGCCTGGAAGAACCTGGAAGCCGACTATATCGGCATTGTTCATTACCGGCGCTACTTTGCCAGCCGGCAAAATCGATTTGTCTCCAAAAAGCGCCGGGTCATCGGGCACGAAGAGCTCAACTCCATTCTGGCAACCACCAACGTCATCCTGCCCCGGGAACGGCATTATTACATTGAAACCAACTATACCCAGTATATCCACGCACACCACAAGCAGGACCTGGAAGTCACCCGCTCCATCATTGAACGCAAGTGTCCGGAGTACCTGCCTGCATACGACATGTACATGTCCAAAACCCATGGCCACCACTTCAATATGTTCATCATGAAGCGGGAATTGTTAGGTCATTATTGTTCCTGGCTGTTCGACATCCTGTTCGAACTGGAAAAGGAACTGGACATTTCCCATTATTCCGCCAACGACAAGCGGGTGTTCGGGTTTGTCAGTGAGCGTTTGCTGGATGCCTGGCTGATCACCAACAATATTTCGTATGAGGAACTGGAAGTTCTGCACATGGAAAACCAACGGTGGCTTCGCAAAGGCACCGCTTTCCTGATGCGGAAGCTCTTCCCCAAAAAGGATTGATATGCAGCGCAACAAAATTACGGCGGTGGTCGTGACCTATAACCGAAAAGACCTCCTGTGCCGGTGCCTGCAGGCACTTCATAATCAGGGGGACCCGCGGCTGGAAATCATGGTTATTGACAACGCCAGCACAGACGGCACCGAACAAGCCGTGCAGGCTCTTTCTTTGCCGGAAGTGCAGTATCGCAACACCGGCAGCAACCTGGGCGGTGCAGGCGGTTTTGCCTATGGGGTCCGCGCAGCGGCACAGGCAGGGTATGACTGCCTGTGGCTCATGGACGACGACACCATCCCTGAGCCGGGAGCCTTGCAGGCGTTTCTCAAAGCGGATCGCGATTTAGAAGGACGGTACGGGTGGCTTTCTTCCCGTGCATTGACCCCGGAAGGGGATGACCAGGCCATGAACCGGCAGCGGGCAACGCCGTACCGGGATATTGCCGGATACGAAAGAGCTCTGGTCCCCAGTGTGATGGCCAGTTTTGTCTCGCTGTTTCTGCGTACGGAAACGGTGCAGCAGTTCGGCCTGCCCATCGCAGAGTTTTTCATCTGGTCGGACGACTGGGAGTACACCCGGCGCATTTCCCGCCGGATGCCGTGTTATACGGTGCCGGCCAGCCGGGTGGTTCACGCCATGAAAAATGCCACCGTGGTCAATATTGCCGCCGACGCCCCTGAGCGCTGGGACCGTTATCGGTATTTCTACCGGAATGATGTGTATTTGTATCGCAGAGAGGGGATTGCCGGCTGGCTGTGGCTGGTAAGTAAGTTCGGCTGGCACA
>ENA-OOWK01001594-OOWK01001594.1-human-gut-metagenome-genome-assembly--contig:-NODE-1594-length-10492-cov-2.502252_pt1 | contig 10492 bp, 8 predicted proteins | sample MGYA00241405_ERZ501317 | MGnify/ENA primary metagenome ERZ501317 (study PRJEB25962, sample SAMEA1972440) | human gut metagenome | biome: human gut; feature: human-associated habitat; material: faeces... | reverse complement strand
AATATTAATTTGGTTAAAATGAACAACTTAAAATGTTTTTCAAACACGCTCTAGGGTAAGGAATATTTTAATATAGTCCATACATTATAAAAAATGTAAATCCCTCTTTACAAAACCACCTTCTAGGTGGTATAATCGACTTAAAAATAAATATAAATAAAAAGGAGGTATTCACAATGGCAACATTAGACGAGAAAAACACTTATTATATTGATTATGGTACAGGCGCAGGAAATTTTGAATTCACTGGTACATTAGAAGAAGCTATGGAAGAAGCTAATAAGGGATTATGTTACACACAAGTTCCAGTTTCTATTTCTATAAAAGATGGATGCGATGATATTGCTTATCTCCCTTGGTATGGAATTGAAGCATCAGAAGATGACGTAATAACAGCTAGTTTTGGTAAATTTGGATTTTATGGTGAATGGAGGATTAATGAATGATTACTTATGACCTATTTACAAAATTATACGGTGAAGCAAAAACATATGACTCTTTAGAATTATATATTTCGGAACGAGGTTGGCAGGACTGGATGGACGACTTTGATATTGAAACCGTTACTGCTATCTTGAAAAAAATATATGAATATTCAATAGAATCTCTTCAAGATATTAGAACAAAATTAAATTATTCCCGTATCGGGTTATCCAGAGCTTATTACATCCCATTAAGGACTCTTGAAAACTGGGATAATAAACAAAATATGCCGGAATATGTTGAAGTTCTCATTAAATATACATTTTTCATAAAGGAGATGACAAAAGATGAATCCATTACAGAATAGAATAGATTTTTGCGTTATTATTTCTGTTGACGGAGCAAATCCTAATGGTGATCCAGCAACAATGTCATGGTATCCAAGAGTATTATATGATGGACATGGTGAAATCTCAGATGTTTGTTTAAAAAGAAAAATAAGAAACCGTTTACAAGATATGGGTGAAGAAATATTTGTTCAAGAAGATAGTAGGATTGATGACGGTTATAGAAGTTTAAAAGAAAGAATCTTGAACTTTGATGATTTTAAAAATGAATATAGAAATAAAAAACCTGATTTTAAAAAAATTTATGATTCTACTTGCAAAAAATGGATAGATATCAGGACATTTGGACAAGTATTTCCCTTTAAAGGGGCTGGTAATAATTTATCTACTAATGTTAGAGGGTGCATGTCTTTATGGGGTGCTACAAGCTTAGATGTTATTGATGTTCAAGAAATTATAAGTATTAAATCTACAAACTTAAATGAAACAGAAGAGGGACGTAAAGATAGTGCAAGCTTTTTCCATCGTTATATGGTGCATAAAGCTGCTTATGTTACTTATGGTTCTATTTACTGTCAATTAGCAGAAAAAAATAATTTCACAGAAGAAGATGCTGAAAAAATACATCAAGCACTAATCACTCTTTTTGAAGGAGATGCTGCTGCTATGAGACCAGCAGGAACAATGAATGTTCAAAAAGTATATTGGTGGAAACATAATTGCAAGACGGGACAATATCCTCAAATTAAAGTTTTTAAAACACTTGATATTCAGCCACAAAAAGAATATCCATTTTTTACTGTAACGGAAACACCATTACCAGATTTAACTCCAGAAGTTTATACTCTATAATTCAATAATAATTTTCTCAAAGGCAGATTGAAGATGTATCACATTTTCTTTCTGTCTTTTCACTTTTCATATATCCCTTAACTAAATTAACGAAAATCAACCCTAAAATCCATTTTACCTTTCACATGAGCAATTTATCCTCTAAGCATATAAAATTAATTCTAGCACAAATAGCTTAAATTTCGTCTAACAATCTCAGGTAGAGAATCTTTTATTACATCCCATATCTAATTTCAAAAGGTATAAACTTATACCTATTCACAATTTCACAAAGAGAATTCATTAGAAAACAGTTATGCTGTAGATGCTGATGAAGATATTATCTTTCTTGTTAATTTCTTTATAAATATTTCAATTTTATACAATTAAAATTACAGCTAACTTGCTCTTTGTTCGCACAAAAAAAGAAACAGCCAAACATATATGTTTGAACTGTTTCTTCATTTCTGAAGACCTCTAAGCATCGCTAAAACTGTCTCCTGTTCTTTCGTGCCTAAATTGTCCCATATTTTAAGTATTTCTTTTTGTGATTCCGTTAAATCTACTGGATTTTTTTCTCTGAAAAATTGTGATAAAGTTACTCCCAAAGCTACACATATTTTTTCAAGAGTAATCAATGACGGCAGACTTTCCTGCGTCATAATCCTGCTAAGCGAAGACTGAGAAATCCCGGACAACTGCGATAATCGGTATTTGCTGATGTCACGCTTTTCACACAAAGAAATTATATTCTTCGCAACATACTTCTCTATATGCAAGTAAATACACCTCATTTCCATCATTACATGATTCTATTGTACCTGTAATGATGCAAAATTATTAGATACCTATTTTGCAAGTATTTAGTTTTAAATCCAGAAGTATATTTTTAAAAAAACAAGAGCATATGGAAATGAATCCATACACTCTATGATTAATAAGCTTCATATTTATTTTATAATGTCAAAATACCCGATAATTCCTATGCATACGTCTTTCTTCATAGGCGACCACAGCGTATGTAATTTCATTTTATACATCTGACTTTTATTTTCCACCGTCGCTTTTATCTGCACAGAGATTTCTTTATTTTGTACAGATGTCTGGTGTAACAAAACCCGAATATATTGAACGTCTTCTTCAATTACCCCAAATTCTTTGAACAGATCAAATTTCGGATTATTTCTCTGACATAATACCTGCTGTTTTCCGTTTAATATAGTGAGCTGACCTGAAACCACATTGTAATCAATCGAATTCGTGCCACTGTTTGATTTGAAGAAATCGATTTTTTCCTGCATGACTTTGACAAGACTCTGTGAATAAATCTGGTTCGGTAAGGATTTATCACTGAGTATTTCATTCGAAAGTCTCTGTATTTCATGAGAATATTTATTATCGTCCATCTCTTTATTAAGCATTTTTGAAAGCTGAAGACTCAGTTCTTTCAGACACTTAAGAAGAATGGGATTAAATTGTCCGCATTGTCCATCCATGATCATTTGAATCGCTGTATCATGCTCAAATGCTTTCTTATAGCATCTTTCACTTGTAAGTGCATCATAAACATCAACAATCGATACCACCTGTGCGGAAATTGGTATTTCTTCACCTTTCAATCCATCCGGATAGCCCTTTCCATCCCATCTTTCATGGTGCCACCTGCAGATTTCCCATGCGGTATGTACCAGTGGATGACCTTGTGAAAAGTCCATATCCTTAATTATAGCTGCGCCAAGCTCACTATGGGTTTCCATAATCTTAAATTCTTCATCGGTAAGTCTGCCCGGTTTGTTCAATATTTCTTCCGGAATACGAATCTTACCAATATCATGAAGGGAAGAAGCAGTTGTAATCAAAGCAATATCTGCCTCTGTCAAAGGATAAGCATCTGTTACTTTTACCAGTTGTCTCAGCATCATCTCCGTTGCTGTTTTAATATGCAGGATGTGCTCTCTGCTCTCGCTGTTACGGGATCCCAATATATTACTCATAATCTGGATCATGATATTATTATTTTCTTCTTTTTCGTAAACCTGATCATAAACCACATTAATCAGATGCTTTTGGTTCATATAGAGACCCAAGGTATTCTGAACTCTTTTCTTTACAATCACAGAATCAAACGGTCGTGTGATATAATCTGTGATTCCCAACTCATATGCCTTACGCATAGTATTAACAGCATCTTCAGAAGATATCATGATTACGGGAGTTTCAGCAATACACTGGCTTCTTTTCATTATCTCCAAGACTTCAAAACCATTCATCTGTGGCATATTGATATCTAAAAGCATCAGATTAATTCCAATATTTTCTCCTATCATCTGGATTGCCTGATTTCCATTTTCAGCTTCCAGATAATTATAAGTTTCTCCGAGAATCTCTTTCAATATCTCTCTGTTTAATTTTGAATCATCTACAATCAGAATTTTTTGTCTTTTATCCATATTTTTTATTACCTTCATCCACTCATTTTTTATGATGTTCCAAGCACTTGATCCAAGACAGAAAGTCGTGTCGCATCACTTAATGCGACAAACCCTTCTTTATTTCTTCAATCGTCATCTCATATACTTCTGTTACTTTTTCCATTGCTTCCGGTATCCCCGGCTTCTCTCCGGTTCTATCTCTCAAAAGTTCTGTCAACTCATTACTAACCTCATACAGACGATCAAAGGAAAGATTCTGACACACCCCTTTCAATGTGTGCGCACTGCGGAAAGCATCTTCATAATTTTTATTTTCCAATGCCTGTTTTAACTGTAGATAACTCTGGTCTTCAAGGAACTTTAATGTAAATCTCGGAATCAGTGCTTCGTTGTGAAGGCGTCCCAAAACAGCCTCATAGTTTCCTCCGATAGCTTTATAGCACTCCTGCATTGTCATCTTTTAGCCCTCCTGTCAATTGTATTCCACTAATTCATGAACTTCTGCTAATCATTATGAACATACCTTAAAATCGTTTTTATAACTTCCTCAATCACAATCGGCTTTGACAAATGTGTATTCATTCCTGCATCCAGTGATGCCTGAACATCTTCAGCAAATGAATTGGCTGTCATTGCTATAATAGGAATGTTTTTTCCATCCGGTCTGTCATTCATCGCTCTGATTGCTTTTGCCGCTTCATAACCGTTCATTTCAGGCATCATGATATCCATCAGGATTACATCAAATGTGCCTTCCGGATGATTTCTGAAAATCTCAACAGCATTCTTTCCATCTACAGCTCTTTCTACATTCATTCCAAACTCTTCCAGCTGCACGGTCGCAATTTCTGCATTCAGCTCATTATCCTCTGCAAGAAGGACTTTCACACCTGTAAGATTCACCTTTTCAGAAAAACCTGTGTCTGACTTATTACATTCCTTATCTGTAATTTCCAGAGGAATATCCACAGTAAAAGTGGTTCCCTCATGCTTTTTGCTTTGCACGGAAATGGTTCCACCCACCATATCTACATACTTCTTTACGATAGCCATCCCTAGTCCAACTCCATGGTACTGCGTTCTCACATCGGAATCTTCCTGTGCAAATTTCTCAAAAACTTCTTTTGTAAATTCCTCACTCATGCCAATACCAGTATCCGAAATGCGGTAATGCATATTTATATATCCATCCCCGCCCTTTTCCTGACACCGGGCTTCAAATGTAATCGTCCCTCCATCCGGAGTGAACTTCACGGCATTGCTCAGAATATTAACCAGCACATCTCGCAGACGTACAGGATCCACAAGTACATTTGGGATCTTTGCTTCTTCACGCTGGATCTTAAAGCTGATATCCCTGTTCGTAAGAAAGCCTTTTGTAATATCCAGTACAGAATCTGTGATACTTTTCAAATCTGACGGTACCGGATTGTATTTCACTTTTCCACTTTCCACGCGAGTCAGATCTAATACATCATTGATCAGCGACAATAAATACTCTGAACTTTCATCAATCTTTTCCAGACAATTTTTCACTTCGTCTGACGGATTATTTTTCATTGCAATACTGGTAAATCCCATGATTGCATTCATCGGTGTTCTCATATCATGGGACATATGTGACAGAAATGCTGTTTTTGCCTTGTTTGTAGCCTGCGCATGCTCTGCCAGTTCCGCCATTTCCTCAGCCGTCTCCTGGGCTGCCTTCTGAGCTTTTTTTCTTGCACTGAGACGCATTGCTATCACAGCCATAGTAGTCAGCAGCCATCCGAAAATAAGAAGAACCCAAACAGTAACAACAGGATGCAGACGGATCCAGTCAACAAATGTCAGATCTGTTGCTTTGTATGTGGTATACCGTGCTGCTAGATCTTCGACAAGATTTTTTGGCATGGCATACATTGCTTTCGTCAGAATACCAGCCAGCGCATGGTTCTCTGTTGACGAAACTACCATGCGGTAGGTGAATGTAGGCTGTTCCAGCAACGTATATGTCATGGTGCCCGTGGTGTCACTATTCACAAAGGCCTGTGCCATGTAATAGTAGACGAAGGCAGCATCGGCTTTTCCCTTACGGACAGCCTCCATCATTTCCTGTCGGGTACTGCACATCAGCTTTTCTGCCCCGGGTGCCATTGCATCTGCAATTGAAGTTGACGCTGTCTGGTCAACCGTAGCAACAACTTTTATTTCTCCGTCAAAATCCCGCCGTGTCACCTTGGCCAGATGCATCGTAATGTACGGTGCAGTAAGTGCCCATTTTTTCGTCTCAGCATAGTTATCTGTTTCCAGGCGTGCATCGATACTCATATCTGTGGCTTCCTTATTTTTCTGATAAGCAATATACTCATCTCTGGTGGCAGGTGTAAGAAACTCATAGGAAATCCCGGCATAGTCTGCAATTTTCCGGAAGTAATCCGGGATAATCCCCTTCATCTCACCATTTTCATTATAAGAATATGGATAACGGGTCGGATCACACAGAACACGAATTGGGTTGTCCTTGGAATATTGTGCAATAATACTTTTTTCTTGCTCCGTATATTCCAGATTCTTAGTTTCTATGCTTTCATAATTTTTATTGTAAAGCGTCGTTTTCCAGTCACCCTCAACCGCATTCATCTGATTGATCGCATAATTGATCTCATTCAGCAATTCTGTATTGCCCTTTTTAACAATGACATAGAAATCGCTGCTGCTAAATTTATCCACGATTCGCTCATTGTTTGTTTTTCTCAGAGAACTGGTAACAATCGCATCAACTTTTTCGCTCTGAAGGGCTTCCTCCATTTCTGCGGTCGTATCAAAATAAGATGGAACATATGTAAATCCTTTGTTGTCTGCAAAATCCGCAAACTCTTTATTCCGGGTGTTTCCGTTCAAAAGCGCCACACGCATACCGTTGTAAGTGCTGTAATTGCCGTCCACAATCGTGCTGTTGTCACTGCGGACGGTCAACATCCCATAATTGGTTCCGATTGGACGTGAAAAATCAAACTTTTCTTCTCTGTCCGGTGTTTTGCGGGCAGATGTTACCATGTCGATCTCGCCATATTCAAGCATCTGCTGCATATCATCCCAGCTCTGATCGTATCCGACATATTCGTAATCTACATCCCAATAACGGGCCATCAGCCGAAGGAAATCATAGCCATAACCGCTGCGGTTTCCCTCTTCATCCATCATATGGTATCCATCCATGGCAAAGAAACCGACTTTGACAGTTTCATGCTGCGAACTGTCCTCGGCCGCATATGCAGTCAGGTGAGAAAATATCATACACACACATACAAAAGCCAGTAACATTGCCATATATTTCTTTGCACTCGAAATCATATTAAATTTTCTTTCTTTCTGTCTGTCAAATATATTTCTCTATACATCTCCTTGTCAACCTCCTGGTTTAATAAATTTTCACCTGTCCCTACTGCTTCTCAATTCTTCGCATATAGTCTGCTTGATTGTTTTATCATCTAACGGCTTTGCAAGATGTGCGTTCATTCCTGCTTCCATACACTTTTCTGCATCTTCCCTAAATGCATTTGCAGTCATAGCAATGATAGGGATTGTTTTTGCATCCTGCCGTTCCAGGGATCTTATTGTTTTTGTGGCAGTAAGCCCATCCATCACCGGCATCATGACATCCATTAAAATAACATCGTATGTTCCTGATTCGCAGGCTTCAAAATGCTGAACAGCTTCTAACCCATTTTTCACTGTTTCTACTTTAGCCCCATTTTCTGTCAGCATAAATTCTGCTATTTCCGCATTCAGCTCATTATCTTCAACCAATAATATCCGGACACCTGATATATCTGCATTGAAATCTTCTTTTTCTTCCGGTCGTGCATTCGTATCAATTTCAAATGGAAGTACTACAGTAAAACAGCTTCCTTCACCCAGCTTACTTTCAACTGTTATGGTTCCACCCATCTTTTCTACAAGTTGTTTCACAATAGGCATTCCAAGACCTGTCCCACTATAATCAGAACGTGCGGAATTGTCTGCCTGTACAAATGGAGTAAATAATTCATTTTTTATAAATTCTTCTGACATTCCAATCCCATTATCTCTTATTTTAAATTCACATGTCATATGATCTTCTGATCTTTCAATCGTTCTCATACTCATGTAAATAGAACCATTCACCTTATTGTACTTCATACTGTTTGTAAACAAGTTCATCAATATTTTTTTCAGGTGAACTGCATTGCTCCAGACATATACACCTCTATAATCATCATGTTCTCCCATAACATGAAGTCCTTCTTCTTCTGCCTGAAAGTATAGCGACTCCGTGATTTCCTGACATACCTGATCCAGATTGATGGATTCATCACTAAAAACAACGGTATCCGATTCTAACTTTGCCATATCCAAAACATCATTTACCAATGATAATAGCAGTTTCGAAGACTCATTTATTTTATTCATGCAATCTTTTGCCCGCTCACCATCATTTCCGCTTTTTTCAAGAATTGTAAGCATGCCCATAATGCCATTGATCGGTGTCCTGATGTCATGAGACATGTTATTTAAAAAGGAAGTCTTAGCCTTATTGGCACTCTGTGCTTCCATAAGTGCATTATGTAATTCCTGCTGTTTTTCTTCAAGCTCCTGATTCAGCTTCAATGCCTGCTCAGCAGACTTCTTGGATTTTTCTTCCGCACGTTTTGATTTTTTCAAAGAATCAAGAATTATACACAGGACAACAAAAATAAAGATTCCAACTATGAGTGAAAACATCAGTAAATTATCTTGAATAAAATCCTTCGCTGTAACTTTTCGTAAAGAAGCATTATACGAAACTACCGCACCTGAAAATTGAGCTGTAGGCATAGATGTCAGTGTTTTATTCAGAATGGACAAAAGAACCGGTTCTCCCTGCTGAACAGCAAATGAAACATCAGCTTCTTTTGTCAGGAAAACACTATGAAGCTTATTATTTTTCAAATAGTCTGAAACAGTACCTGAATCGCTTACAATACAATCCGTCTCCCCTTTCTGCATTGCTTTTACTGCTGCATCTGATGTCTCATATTCCACAACCTCCCATTGCGGATAATTGTATGAAAGATATGCTTTCAATACAAAATTATCTTTTTCAACGGCAACTATATTCTCTTTATTTTCATCAAAAGAATCCTTTGCCGTAATTGCTGCCATATTGAGAGTCAATAGCGTATCCGACAAAGCAAATCCATTTGTTTCTGCAAAGTATGGATTCTGGGTTGCATGAAAAATCAGGTCTATTTTTCCATCCTGCAATGCCTGAAGCAGTTCACTTCTTGTATCATATCCATTTAATTCAAATTCCAGAGTCTGACCTTGCAGACAATTTTCTGCAAGATCCACATAATCTGTGATAACACCTGTCAATTTGCCTGTTGATGGATCTACACTACTGATACCTCCATCCTGATTCAGATACCCTATCCTGATTGCTCCATGCTGCCCGATCCACTCCCTTTCTTCTTTTGAAAGAAACGAGCTGCTCTGTGCAGAAAGATAACGCCTGTAGAGATCATCAGTGTAAAATGGATTGTCATCCTTGATCCTGCGCATAGCACTATCCAGTGCTTCTTTGATATCCGGACGTTTGGGATTTATGGCAAAATAGATTTCTGTCTCTCCAATACTTGTAACAGGCGAAATATCAGATTCTTCCCAACGGGATTCTTCTACTGAAACGAAGCAGTCAATTTCATGGTTCGACAGTTTGTCCATAACTTCTGCGGTATTAGAAGCATTGACATGCTGCGTATGCAGACCATACTTTAACTCCCATTCGTTAAGCAGATCCTCCGGTATATGATCTTTAAACACACCAATATTTTTTCCCTCAAAAGAATCCAGATTTCCTGCTGTAAGATCCATATTGGATGCATCCGTATAGATGTAATATTTCTCTTCCCCCATAGGCATATCGGAAAAAAGCATATTTTCAGCACGTTCGTCTGTATAGGAAATGCCACCAAGAATATCAATCTCTCCATTTTCCAACTGTGTAAAGCAGTTTTTCCAATCACTTGTTATGTATTTATATGTCCATCCTGCATAACCTGCAATATCTTGAAGATACTCATAACCATATCCTCTTCTTTCCCCCTTTTCATTGACGGTATTATAAGTTTCTTCAAAAGATCCTACCCGGATAACATTGTCAGAGTTTTCTTTGGCAAATGTAGGAACGGATAAAACAATAAAACATATAATTGTGCAAAATATAATGTAACAAAATTTAAAATTCATTATATTCTGTACTAATTTGCACTTCTTCATCTTTCTCCCCTCCTCTAGGCTACAGTTGCTTGCTTCCAGATTTTAATTTTATATTCATTAATTATCAATAACCTCCCCGCTATTTTTCACAATATTTTTCCAAACAGCTTCTGTATTACTTATTCAAGTGCTCTACCATAAAAAAGCACTGCCAAACAGACAGTGCCTATCATTTTC
>ENA-OOWK01001593-OOWK01001593.1-human-gut-metagenome-genome-assembly--contig:-NODE-1593-length-10512-cov-2.286411_pt1 | contig 10512 bp, 4 predicted proteins | sample MGYA00241405_ERZ501317 | MGnify/ENA primary metagenome ERZ501317 (study PRJEB25962, sample SAMEA1972440) | human gut metagenome | biome: human gut; feature: human-associated habitat; material: faeces... | reverse complement strand
CCGCTATCCGTTCATGAATATCCTTTGAAAAGCTATGTCCCAGTTTCTCACCAATTAGTCCGTATCTCATTTGTTTTCTTCCTCTCTTTTCTCTCATGTTCTATCATAGAAGCTGTTATATCCATCACAAGCAATAAAAAAAGCATCAACGTCTGCTTCGTTCATGCTTTTTTTATGCCCTGATACGCGAAAGCGACTCGACGCTGCTGCTGGGCATGCGCGGCGGTTACGGGCTGATACGCTTCGACATGCGGACGAAGAAGTACGTATTTGTTGATATGCACCGCCTGCAAAGCCGGGCCCTGGGCGATTTGCTCTGCCTGTGCAAGAGCCGCGAGTCGGGACTCTACTGCGGCGCCAGTTCGGGGCTGATACTGCTTACGCCCGAGGGTGACATCCGGCAGTTCAACCGCCGCAACGGCATCGTCAACGACATGATACACGGCGTGCTGGAGGATGCGCACGGCTGCATCTGGTTGAGCACGAACAAGGGCCTCGCGCAGTACAGCCCCGGCCATGACTTTTTCCACAACTACTCCTCCTCAGATTTGCGCGTCATCGAGTTCTGCGACGACGCTTACTGGAAATGTCCCTATACCGACCGGCTTTTTTTCGGCGGCGTGAACGGCGTGGTGTGGATAGACCCCGCGGCCGAGCCGCCCTCTAACTACAAACCCCGGCTGCGCTTCATGGATCTCGAACTGCCGGACGGAACACTCGTGCCGCTGTCGGATTATACGGGCGACGGACACGACCCCCTCCCGGTGCGTATTGCGCCCCGTACGACCGGCTTCGCCGTCTCTTTCGTGGCTGTCGACTACCTGAATGGCGATAACTACGAGTATTCCTACATGCTGGAGGGCTATTCCGACGAGTGGGTGGAATTACAGAAAAACAACCGCGTCGCCTTTATGAATATTCCCGCGGGCAGTTACCTGCTGCACGTGCGCTACAAGAGCAACGTCATGGATCGTGCCACGCAGGTCTACACGCTGCCCCTGACGGTGCTGCCGCCGTGGTACCGCACGACGGCAGCCCTCGTGTGCTATATCCTGCTCGCGGTGGGGCTCGTATGGCTGTTTGCCGCCTTGCTGCGCAGGCATTACCGCAGGCAGCAACAGCGTGTCGTAGCCCGGCTGGAGGAGGAACAGCGCGAGAAGCTCTATGAGGCGCGGCTCAATTTCTTCGTCAACATTTCGCATGAACTCTGTACGCCGCTGACGCTTATCAACGGCATGAACGAGCGTATCGCACAACTGAGCGCGGAGAATCCGCAGCTGCACAAGTATACGGATGTGATGCACGAGAATGTCAAAGGCCTGAACGACCTGATTCAGGAGATACTGGATTTCCGGAAAATCGAGGAGGAGGGATTCGGCCGCGTCCATATCCATAGCGTCGATATCGCCGCGATGCTCTGCGTGCAGGTACGCTCGTTCGCCGACGCTGCGGAGCGCAACGGCATCGAACTGTTGTTGGAGGTACCGCCGGAGCTGACGTGGAACACTGATGCCGCATTCCTGAAGAAAGTGGTCTTCAACCTCATGTCCAATGCGATGAAATACACGCCTCAGCGGGGATGTATCCGCATTTCGGCGGCGGCAGCTGGGAACGGGCTGGAGCTGAAAGTCCGGAACACGGGGCGGGGAATAGCCCCCGAGCAGTTGGTACATGTCTTCGACCGTTACCGTATCCTGGACAGTATGGATCGCAATATGTACACCGACTCCACGTCGCGCAACGGGCTGGGGCTCTTCATCTGCCGCGGGCTGGTGCAGGCGCTCGGCGGGGAGATTTCGGTGGATAGCGAGGTCGGCCGGTATGCCGAATTCACGGTGCGCTTGCCATACCGGGAGGTGGCGGACGGGGATGTCGGTGCGGAGGCGGTGCAGAAGCCGGCCGGTGTCGCTCCGACCCTGCCGCGCGGAGGTGAAAAACCCCTCGTGCTGGTCGTGGACGACAACAAGGACATCGTATGGCTGATCGAATCGGCGCTTTCCGGGCAGTTCCGCGTCAGCACGTGCCACGATGTGGCCGAGGCGCTCGCACGCCTGGGCGAGATGACGCCCGACCTGATTATCACCGACATCGTCATGGCGGGCGCGAGCGGACTGGAGTTGGTGAATGCCGTGCGCAGCGATAAATTCCTGCGCGGTATCCCGGTCGTCGTCGTTTCGGCGAAGATTACCGAGAGCGAGCAGGTCGAAGGGCTGGTGTCGGGAGCTGACGCCTACCTGACCAAACCGTTCTCCGTGCCCGTGCTCTGCGCCACGGTCGAACGGCTGATAGCCAGCCGCCGGATGCTGAAGGATTATTACAATACGCCCGAGAGCGTCTATACGGTCGTCGAGGGACAGAAGATGCATCAGACCGACAAACTTTTCATGGACACCGTCGTGGACACCATACAGGAGCATATCGAGAGCGAGAACCTGCGCATGGAACTGATTGCTGAACGCCTCGGACTGACGGCCCGCAATTTCTACCGGAAGTTCAAGAAGATTTCGGGACGCACGCCGAGCGAATTCATCAAGGAGTACCGTTTCGAGTATGCGGCCCGCCTGCTGACGACCACCCACCTCACCATTCAGGAGATCATGTACCGCGTGGGGATTTCGAACAAGTCCTATTTCTACCGCGAATTCCAGAAGAAATACGGGCTCAAACCCAAGGAATACCGTACGAAGCAGTAGTTTGCACCGGGAGCGGAAAAGTATCCTGATTCGCATAAAAGAGGTGGTGATTTACCTTGTGCGAATCAGGATACTTTTTTTGTCCGCGATGCATCCCTTTCCCCGGGGCTGTTTGCTAAATTTGTATAAACCTCAAACCGAACCAACTGACTTCCCATGACTTTGAAATAGTCTATTCTCTCAAAACTGCGGGCAGCGTTTCAGGGCCCGAAATTACCGCTCCCGCATGATTTACGAAACTATTGTTCTACGGAAACCATTTTATCAACCTAAACCAAAAATTAATGAAATTACACTTTTACTCTGTTTGTATGGTTCTGCTCTCCCTGTTGCCGGGATTGACCGTGTCGGCGCAGGAGCAGAAGACGACCGCCGCGCGTACGGTGATTGTCGTTGACCAGGCGGGGCCGGTAATCGGTGCGAGTGTCGTGATCAAGGGAACCGTATCGGGCGCCTCGACCGATGTCAATGGCGTTACAACTATCGCTTGTCCGGACGACGCCGTTCTCTCCGTATCGTATGTAGGTTACAGTACGCAGGAGGTAGCCGTCGCTTCGCGCACGACGATCGAAGTCAGACTCGAAGAGGACGCCCAGCGGCTCGATGAGGTCGTGGTCGTAGGTTACAACACCGTACGCCGCGCCCAAACCACGGGAGCCCTTTCGCAAGTGAAGGGCGAGAAGCTCGAATTTCAGTCGTCGCCGACGCTCGAAAACCGATTGCAAGGCCAGACGCCCGGTGTGATGATCTCCAGCGGTTCGGGACAACCGGGCAGCAACGATCTGTCGATCCGCATCCGCGGTACAGGATCGATCAACGGTAGCAACACTCCTCTTTATATTATGGACGGCGTGATGGTGCAATCGGCCGATTTCGCGGCGCTCAACTCCAACGACATCGCCGACATCCAGGTGCTGAAAGACGCTTCGGCCACGGCGATTTACGGTTCGCGCGGCGCCAACGGCGTGATTGTCATCACGACCAAAAGCGGCCGGAGCGGACGCACGAACATCAACTACCGCAACCAATTCGGTTTCTCGTTCCTGGTGGATTACATCGATATGATGAACAGCGAGCAGAACCTCCAGTACCAGCTGCAGTGCGTGATGTCGGAACCCAACAGCAACTTCTATCCGATGATGCAGTACCTCAAGCGCGAAATGGACGGCACGGCCTCGGAGGCCGACCTCGCGCGTCTGGCCAAGGCCCGCGCCACCGACACGGACTGGATGGATCTGATGACCCAGACGGGTTTCCTGCAGGAGCATAGCGTTTCGGTTTCGGGCGGCAGCGACAAGACCCGGTTCTTCATCTCGGGCTCTTACCTGACGCAGCAGGGGATTCTCAAGAAGTCGAGCCTCGACCGTTATTCGACACGTTTCAATATCGACCACAAGGCGACCAAGTGGCTCGACCTGGGACTGAAGGCCACGGTCGGTTACAGCAAGACCAACTTCGCAGACCCCGAAGCCGGTGCCGGACGCCAGAACTGGGGCAACCCGTGGTTTACTACGCTGCTGGCCTATCCCTACGAGTCGCCCGACGACTGGTACAACGTCGACAACCCGACGCTCATCACCAAATATTACGACCGCGAAACGGGCCGCCTGAAAACCGTCGCTTCGGTGTATGCGAAAGCTTCCATCACAGACTGGCTCTCCGTAAAGACCAATTTCGGACTGGATTTCATGTACAACCGCAACGTGTCGACGCTGCACCGCGACCATCCCAATGCGCAGCAGAACCACGGTTACTACGGCCAGACCTCGTCGGAGCTATTCCGCTACACGTGGACCAATACCATCAACGTCAACAAGGATTTCGCCAACGGACATTCGCTCAACGCCGTAGCCGGTATGGAGATGTTCCAGGGCAAATGGTACACGTCGAACTTCACGGGCTACGACCTGAATTCCGACATGATGCAGTCGCCGGCCGGTATCGGCGACAAGTCGGGTTCGTCGCTTTTCCCGCCCTCGATCGGCGGCGGCCGCACGATGAGCAACCTCATGTCGTTCTTCGCGCAGGCCAGCTATTCGATCGCCAACAAGTACAACTTTTCGGCCTCGCTTCGCCACGACACCTCGTCGAAATTCTACGAGGACAACGCCAGCGCCACGTTCTGGTCGGTCGGCGCCAGCTGGCTCATCTCGTCGGAGTCGTGGTTCGACAACGCGAAGTGGCTCAACCAGCTGAAATTGCGCGCCAGCTACGGTACGACGGGTAACCAGGACGGCGTGAGCGACTTCGGAACGTTCGACGGCTACTACAACTCGTCCTACAACGGCGAATCGGGTTACAGCCACGGCCAGCTCGGCAACAGCGAACTGCGCTGGGAAACCTCGGCCCAGACCAATGTCGGACTGGACGTGTCGGTGCTGGATTCGCGCGTGAACGTCACCTTCGACTTCTACAATATCAAGACCAAAGACCTCTACATGTCGAAGAACATCTCGATGACCAGCGGTTTCAGCTCGATTTTGGCCAATGCGGGCTCCATCGTCAACCGCGGTGTCGAGCTCGGCGTCAACACCACGCCCGTCAAGACGCAGAACTTCCAGTGGGATCTCGGGTTCAACTACACCTACAACAAGAGCGAGATTACCGATCTGGGTACCTGGTCGAACAAGGAGGGGCGCTACAAAAACGGCAACACGCTCTATGAACTGGGCCGCCCGCTCGGTACGTGGATCATGCCTTACTACGCAGGCGTCAGCCCCGCTAACGGCATGCCCGTCTTCTACGACAACTACGGACAGCTCACGACCGACATCAACCAGGCGTATATGGCCGACCATCTGGGAACGTATGAAGTGCCCGTCTTCGGCGGCATCACGACCCGGCTGCGCTACAAGGGCGTGCAGCTCGACGCACAGTTCACCTATGCCTACCACTATACGGTGATGAACTGCCAGCGCTGGTATATGGACAACCATAAGTTCAACGGCAACAAGCCCGTGCGCATGCTCCGCATGTGGATGAAAGAGGGCGATGTGACCGACGTGCCGGCTTTCCGCGACGGCATTCAGCCCTCGCCGATGGCCTCGCAGTTCCTCGAGGATGCCTCCTACCTGCGCCTGAAGACCCTGCGCCTGTCGTGGACGCTGCCCGACCGCTGGATGCGGAAGACCCGCTTCATCCGCAACCTGACGCTCTATGCACAGGGCGAGAACCTCGTGACATGGACGGGATATACGGGTGCCGACCCCGAGGTCAACGGGGCACAGGACGTCATGTCCTATCCGAAGCCCCGTACCATCACGTTCGGTGTGGATATGAATTTCTAATCCTAAAATGAACCAGACAATGAAAAAAATACAATCGATATGCATCGTGGCGCTGCTGGCGGCTTTTGCGCTCACGTCATGTAACTATACCGACCTCGATCCCACGGACATGGTCGGCCCCGACAAGGCGTTCGGCAACGTGCAGAACGTCCATAAGGCCGTGGTCGGCATCTACGGCAAGGCCAGCCTGCGCTCGAAACTTGCCGTTACGGAATATATCGCCGACGACTGCGTGCAGGGCGGCGATTCGGGTGGCGCCGGAACCGACCTTGCCGGCTGGGTCTACACCGCCACGTCGGGCGACGTCAGCGGCTTGTGGGCGCATTACTACGGTATCATCAACCAGGCCAACCGCGTGCTTAACTACGGCCCGAAAGTGAAGCCGCTCAACGCCGAGGAGGAAACCTCGCTGCAGGTGTCGCTCGGCACGGCTTACTTCTTCCGCGCCTATGCGCATTTCGAACTGCTCTGCTTCTTCTCCGATTTTTCGAACGACGATGCGCTGGGCATCCCGTACGTCAGCCATTACCACGTGGTGGGCAATCCCCCGCGCGACAAGGTCGGCGCATGCTACGAGCAGATTATGACCGACCTCACCCGCGCGTACGACATGCTGACGGTAGCGGCTCCCGACCTGGCGGCCGACAACAAGGCGACCAACTCGACGGCATACATTTCGCAGGCCGCGGTCGATGCGCTCCGTGCGCGGGTTTCGCTCTACCACAAAAAGTACACCCACGCCTACATCTATGCCAGCAACGCCCTGCGTGCCGTAGGCATCGCCAAGCTTGGCGAGGTGCAGAACCTCTGGCTGGACAAGTCGAACGCCGGTACGATTTTCAAGCTGTCGCGTCCCGCAGGCTCGTCGACGATCGGGACGCTCTTCGTGGGCCGCGACTATTCGAGCGTTTTCCGCCCGAGCAACGAACTGCGCGCCCAGTTTTCCGAAAAAGACGTCCGCGGGCCGGTTTTCTTCGAATACGGCCGTGACCGCGCTGGGGCGCCCGTGTGGATGGTCACCAAGTGGTTCGGCGACGCGTCGGATATCGGCCGTCTCGATGAGAAAATGTTCCGTGCCGAGGAGATGCAGCTCATTGCCATCGAGGCGCTGATGATGCGTGAGAACCCCGACCTGGCTGAGGCCAACCGCCTGCTCAACGAACTGCGCGCCGAACGTATCGAGGGCTACACGGCGCAGACCTATCCGGGGCTGCTGGCCGAGATTATCAAGGAGCGCCGCTGCGAGCTGGTATGGGAGGGGCACCGCCTGTTCGACGCGCGCCGCCTGAAAGTGACCATGACGCGCGAGGGCAAGACGATTTCCGCCGACGACTACCGCCTGACGCTGCCGATTCCGCAGGCCGAAATCGACGCCAACTCGGGCATCTCGGAGAGCGACCAGAATTACGGATATTAACGGACTTTAAAACCTGAAAATGATGAAAAAGATAACATATATGCTTTTAGCGGGGGCGCTCCTCTGCTCCTGTGCCGATGAAAAGCCGCATGGAACGCAAAGCATCTGTCTCGCAGGACATTGGCGGAAATCGTCAACATCGCCACGCCGTCGTCCGACGCGGCGGCGCTCCTTGACGACGACCTTACGACCTACTTCGAGGCCGAAGTCGGCTCGGAGAACAGCGTCGAGGCGGTCGTGGATTGCAGCGCCGGGCGGATCGTGGCCTACACGCTCGTATCGTCGGGCGTGGTGGAGCAGGGCGACAACGGCGTCGAAGCGCTGTACGACCCCGTGTCATGGAAGGTCTACGGGTCGGACGACGGCGCGTCGTGGAACGAGGTGGACAGCCGTTCGGAGGTCGCGTTCATCGCCCGTTTCCAGAAACATATCTATTACCTGGCGGCGCCGGCCGACTATGCCAAATACAAATTCGTGTTCAAGGCCAACGGCGGCGACAAGCTGACTCTTTCGGACATCCTTTTCCACACGGAAGACCCGTATGCCGCATGGAAGAACTTTGAGTCGCCCGAAATCCTGTTCATCGACCTGGCCGAGGACAAGGGCTCCAAACTCTACGACGTGCTGGTTCAGGACAAGATCGCCTACCTGAAGTGGCATGCGCTGGAGATTTGCACCTACCTCTACTTCAACGACCGGGACGAGCGTTTCCCGGTGAACACCATCGAGTATTTCCTCGAACCGATGCCCGGCGAGGTGTCGTACAAGGGAGGCTCGTCGCCCAAAATCAACATCCATTACTCGACCGACTGGATTCAGAAATCGGCCAACGAGTCGCTGCTCAAGTTGAGCCTCGAAACGCGCGGCGTGCTTTTCCACGAGATGGTACACGCTTTCCAGCTCGAACCGCAGGGCATTCCGGCTTACAGTCAGGGCAACATGTCGTGGGCGGCAATCGAAGGTCTGGCCGACGCGGTGCGCACGGTGGCAGGCTACCACGACTATGCCACCCGCAATACCAACGGCAGCCTGATGTCGGGCTACCAGACGACGGGCTTCTTCTGCTACTGGCTGACACAGACGCAGGACAAGGACGCCATCCGCAATATCAACGCGTCGATGCGCACGATCAATCCGTGGAGCTGGGACGCGGCGCTCAAATACGCGCTCGGCGAGGATGCCAATGAGCAGACGCTTTGGGCGCTCTACAAGGCCGATAAAACCAATTACCAAAAACGCTAAATCTGAATGACATCCATGAAAAAGATAACGATATTTCTGGCGGCCTTGCTGCTCGTCTTCGCTGCGGGATGCCGTGAGGATGCTTCCCTCGACGGACTCGAGTCCCAGACTAAGGAGGAGGGTACCTCGGCCGGCGAGAATGCCGAGTCGATAGCCGTGAAAGAGGCGCTGACCTACGAAAGCGCGCTGGAATACAATTGGGTGGCAGAATATGCCCCCGCTGCTGGAAAAAGCTATACGATTCTGTTCAACTTCCTGTCCGACAGTTCGGTGGCGACCGATTCGCCCGTTTCGGAAAACGAGAAAAACCTGGCGCTTTTCAGCGTTTCGGCGCTCAAGGAGGGCGGCGTGATTATCAAGTTCGACGGGCCCACGATGCTCAACGACGAAATCGTCGATTCGGAGTTCCGCGAAAGGCAGCTCATCGTCGAGTCGACGACCGAGACGACCATCAACTGCATAGGCGCCTCGTCGGGCAAGCCAGTCGTGTTGACCAAAGCCACGTCGGAAGACGTACTCAAGCTGGGCGAGAAGTTGGTATGGCTGGCCCTGTCGAAGAAAAACGCCATGCAGGGTGTCCTGCGCGACGGCGAGAACAAGTTCCTGGCCCGCTATGCCGTCGACAAGAAGTCGCGCAGCATGGAGTTCACCTGGATCGACGCTGCGAACAAGGACGCCAAACACGAGTCGGCAGGCTTCGAGCTGGAGGTGACCGACACGCAGTACGGCATCCAGTGGCCGGCCGTCACGATTAACGGTGTGGGGTACAGTTCGCTCACCTACACGATTGCCGGCGAAAGCCTCGCCTTCAACGTGGCGGACGCGAAAATCACCGCCGTAACCGAGGCGCATCCCGGTTTCGTGGACAAGGCTTCCAAGCAGTATAACCTCGGTGGCAAGCTCGAGTGCGGCACGGCCCACCCGACGCTCTGGTCGGCACTGGTTTCGGACAAGTTCCGCAGCATCCTCTTCTATCCCTATGCGGACGACATTCCGCTGCGCGTGGAAGTTTATGTGGGCGACGGCACGACGGGCAACTATCTCTTCGTGAACGACTATACGACCGATCCCAAGACCGCACGCTTCGACAGCGACGCCGACTGGATTCGCTTCTACGCCAGCGTGCAGGGCGACTTCCTGAAGATTGCGACCGGTTCCGAGATTGCATCGTACCCCATCAGCCAGGCGGCCGCCGACCTGAAACCGTTCACCGATTTCTATTTCCATGCCGACGGCCTGTACGTAATCGAGGAGAGCGATTCGCGCGGTAAAGGCTTTTACTTGATTTCCAAGACGGGCAACCTCTGGGTGAAGGTGCGCGACGGCCTCTACTCCGAAGGCGGGGGCGAGGAGCCGGGCGGCGAGAACTTCCTGCCGCAGCTCGTGGCGCAGGGCATGAAACCCTACGGTACGTTCTTCGACAACGACAACAAGAATTTCAAACTGCATTACTCCCTCGATGCAGAGGCAGGTACAGCCGACCTGATTTGGATAGAGGATTCCGAGGCGGTCTACACCGACGGCAATTACCGTGAGATGGCGCGCAACAAGGCGCAGTACAAGACCGTGGCCGTCGATGCGACCGAGGCGGGCGTCATCACCTTCCGGGAGCCGCTCACCGTGGGCAGCGTCACCTACAAGGGCCTTACGTGGACGGGCCCCTACACGCCGAACGTGGACGGGCTTTCCTGCACGATCCGCACGCCGCTGCAGAGCGAGGCTCATCCGCTGGAGTATTTCTTCACCTATCCGGTCAACAAGTACGAGGGCGGCACGCCGGTATTCATTCCTTATTCGCGGCTCTGCCTGCCGACGGCTGAGGACGATATTCCGGGCATGACGGGCACGGAACGCTATATCTTCTATCCCTACA
>ENA-OOWK01001591-OOWK01001591.1-human-gut-metagenome-genome-assembly--contig:-NODE-1591-length-10529-cov-2.379702_pt1 | contig 10529 bp, 8 predicted proteins | sample MGYA00241405_ERZ501317 | MGnify/ENA primary metagenome ERZ501317 (study PRJEB25962, sample SAMEA1972440) | human gut metagenome | biome: human gut; feature: human-associated habitat; material: faeces... | reverse complement strand
CCCTGATTTTTTCAAATTCATCACTTTAGCGCGTGAATTTGAAAAAATCACAGAGTACACTCTAATTTTTAGGCGCAAATACTTGAAACGTGTATAAAAATGCTGTATTATAAACAGTAACATTTTAGTTTGGAGGGACGGGAAATTATGGATATGAACATCGGTGTGATCAAAGGCGACGGAATCGGTCCGGAGATTGTAGATGAGGCGATGAAAGTGCTCGATAAAACGGCAGAAGTTTACGGGCATCAGATAGAATATACTCAGCTTTTGATGGGAGGAGCATCCATTGATGTAAACGGAGTGCCTCTTACGGAAGAAACATTGGAACAGGCGAAAAAAAGTGATGCCGTATTGATGGGATCGATAGGAGGAGATGCAAAGACATCGCCATGGTATCGTCTGGAACCGTCTAAACGTCCGGAGGCGGGGCTTTTACAGCTTAGAAAAGGGTTAAATCTTTTTGCAAATCTGCGCCCGGCAGTTCTTTACAGTGAATTAAAAGGAGCCTGCCCGCTCAAAGAGGAGATTGCAGAACAAGGTTTTGATATGATGATCATGCGGGAGCTGACAGGCGGACTCTATTTCGGAAAAAGAAGTACGGAAGAAGAAGACGGAGTTCTCGTTGCAAGAGATGAGCTTACATATAGTGAAACGGAGATAAGGCGAATTGCAAAGCGCGGATTTGACATTGCGATGAAACGTCGGAAAAAAGTGACAAGCGTTGATAAGGCGAATGTATTGGATTCTTCAAGATTATGGAGAAAAATTGTTGAAGAAGTTGCGAAAGAATATCCGGAAGTAACGCTTGAACATATGTTAGTGGATAATGCGGCTATGCAGCTTGTAAAGAATCCGGCACAATTCGATGTAATATTAACAGAAAATATGTTTGGTGACATTTTATCTGATGAGGCAAGTATGGTAACTGGTTCTATCGGAATGTTATCTTCTGCAAGTTTAAAAGAAGGAAGCTTCGGTTTATATGAGCCAAGCCACGGTTCTGCACCAGATATCGCAGGACAGGATATCGCCAATCCAATCGCAACCATCCTTTCTGCATCTATGCTTCTTCGTTATTCTTTCAATATGGATGAGGCAGCAGATGCTGTAGACAATGCAGTAAAACAGGTATTAAAAGATGGATACCGTACTGTAGACATCATGTCTGAAGGAATGACAAAGGTTGGATGTAAAGAGATGGGAACTCTTATCGCAGAACGTATCTAGATGTAGTTGAAAGTTATTTAGAATTGTATCGGATAAGGGTATATTCAATGGAAGAAGTATCTACATTGGATAAATAATTTATATTTTAGAAAATGAAGATTTCATTTCTAAGTGAATCATTGGAGGTTAATTATGAATAGTGACCACGTAAAAAAAGGAATGCAGCAGGCACCACATCGTTCCCTGTTTAATGCATTAGGTTATACAAAAGAAGAGATGGAAAGACCTTTAGTAGGTATCGTAAGCTCCTACAATGAGATTGTTCCAGGACATATGAATCTTGACAAAATCACACAGGCTGTAAAGATGGGTGTTGCTATGGCTGGTGGTACACCAGTTGTATTTCCTGCAATTGCTGTATGTGACGGTATTGCTATGGGACATACTGGAATGAAGTATTCCTTAGTAACAAGAGAGTTAATCGCAGATTCCACAGAATGTATGGCAAAAGCTCATCAGTTTGATGCTTTAGTTATGATTCCAAACTGTGATAAGAACGTACCTGGACTTTTAATGGCAGCAGCACGTATCAATGTACCAACTGTTTTTGTAAGTGGCGGTCCAATGTTAGCAGGACACGTTGATGGAAGAAAGAGAAGTCTTTCTTCTATGTTTGAGGCAGTAGGTGCTTATGAAGCTGGTAAAATGACAGCAGAAAAGGTAGAAGAATACGTTAACAAAGTATGTCCTACCTGTGGTTCCTGCTCTGGTATGTACACAGCCAACTCCATGAACTGTATGACAGAGGTTCTTGGTATGGGGCTTCGGGGTAATGGTACAATTCCAGCCGTATATTCCGAGAGAATCCGTCTTGCAAAACATGCAGGTATGAAGGTTATGGAATTACTGAAAAATAATGTACGCCCAAGCGACATTATGACAAAGAAAGCTTTCTTAAACTGCTTAACAGTAGATATGGCACTTGGATGCTCTACAAATACAATGCTTCACCTCCCTGCAATCGCACATGAAGCAGGCGTAGAACTGAACATGGATATTGCGAATGAAATCAGTGCAAAAACACCAAACCTCTGCCATCTTGCACCAGCAGGACCAACTTATATGGAAGACTTAAACGAAGCTGGCGGTGTATATGCTGTTATGAATGAACTTAGTAAAAAAGGACTTCTTTACGAAGACCAGATTACTGTAACAGGAAAGACAGTAGGAGAGAATATCAAAGACGTTCATAACTTAAACCCAGAAGTCATCCGTCCAATCGACAACCCTTACATGGCACAGGGTGGAATCGCTGTCTTAAAGGGAAATATCGCACCAGATACTGGTATCGTAAAACAGTCTGCCGTTGTTCCTGAAATGATGGTACATGAAGGACCTGCAAGAGTATTTGACTGTGAGGAAGATGCGATCAAGGCAATCAAAGGTGGCGACATTGTTCCTGGTGATGTTGTTGTTATCCGTTACGAAGGACCAAAGGGTGGCCCTGGAATGAGAGAAATGTTAAATCCTACTTCTGCAATTGCAGGAATGGGACTTGGCGATTCTGTAGCATTAATTACAGATGGACGTTTTTCCGGTGCTTCCAGAGGAGCTTCTATCGGACATGTATCCCCAGAAGCAGCCGTTGGAGGACCAATTGCTTTAATTGAAGAGGGAGATATCATCAAGATTGATATTCCAAACAACAGCTTAAATGTTGATGTTTCTGATGAAGAATTAGCAAAGAGAAAAGAAAAATGGCAGCCAAGAGAGCCTAAAATTACAGATGGTTACCTTCGCCGCTATGCTGCTCTTGTTACTTCTGGAAACAGAGGCGCAGTTTTAGATGTTGACCAGTTAAAATAATTGGAAAGGGTATATTTATAATGAAGCAGGTACTTAATGGTTCAGAAATCGTATTAGAGTGTTTAAAAGAGCAGGGGGTAGACACCGTTTTCGGTTATCCGGGCGGAGCGATTTTAAATATTTACGATGAATTATATAAACAGAGTGACAAAATCCATCATGTTCTTACTTCTCATGAGCAGGGAGCTTCCCATGCAGCAGATGGTTATGCCAGAGCAACTGGTAAAGTAGGAGTATGTATGGCTACATCCGGTCCGGGGGCAACAAACCTAGTGACCGGGCTGGCAACTGCCTACATGGATTCCATTCCAGTCGTAGCGATTACAGCAAACGTTGGTGTCAGCCTTCTTGGAAAGGATTCTTTCCAGGAGATTGATATCAAAGGTGTAACAATGCCAGTAACAAAACATAACTATATTGTAAAAGATATTGAAAAACTTGCGGATACCATCCGTGAGGCATTCCAGATTGCACAGTCAGGAAGAAAAGGCCCGGTTTTAGTAGATATTACAAAAGATGTCACAGCAGCAAAGACATATTTTGAATCTATGGAACCAGCCGTGATTCACCCAGTCTGTGAGACAATCAAAGAAAAGAGTGTCAAGGAAGCAATCGAGATGATTGAGGCAGCAAAACAGCCATATGTTCTTCTTGGTGGCGGATGTACATTATCCGATGCCAGTGAACAGGTAAGAGAGTTTGTAAAGAAAATTGATGCCCCAGTTTGTGATACACTTATGGGGAAGGGTGTTTTCCCAGGAGAGGATCCAGCCTATACAGGAATGTTGGGAATGCATGGAACGAAGACTTCGAATATCGGGGTATCCCAATCAGACTTACTCATTGCAATCGGTACACGTTTCAGCGACCGTGTTTATGGTAATGCCAAGACATTTGCCAGCAGAGCGAAAATCATTCAGATTGATATTGATCCTGCTGAGGTAAATAAAAATATTTTAATTGATACTGCAATTATCGGTGATGTAAAGGCAGTTCTTACTATTTTAAATAGAAGACTTTCCCAGCAGCACCATGAAGCCTGGATGCAGGAAATTCAGGATATGAAAGCAAAATATCCGATGACTTATCATCAAGAACGTCTTTCCGGTCCAGGACTTATTGAGAAGATTTACGAGCTTACCGAGGGAGATGCGATTATCACAACAGAAGTTGGACAGCATCAGATGTGGGCAGCCCAGTATTATAAATACGAACGCCCTCGTCAGTTCCTTACTTCCGGTGGACTTGGAACAATGGGATACGGCCTTGGCGCAGCAATCGGTGCCAAATGCGGATGCCCAGATAAAGTTGTTGTAAATATCGCAGGAGATGGCTGTTTCCGTATGAATATGAACGAGATTGCAACTGCAACCCGTTCAGAGATTCCGGTAATTGAAGTAGTTGTAAACAATCATGTGCTTGGTATGGTTCGCCAGTGGCAGAATCTTTTCTATGGGGAAAGATATTCCTCCACAACACTCTATGATAAAGTAGACTTTGTAAAACTTGCAGAGGCAATGGGTGCAAAGGCAAAACGCGTAGAGACAATTGAAGAATTTGAAGCTGCTTTCAAAGAAGCGGTTGCTTCTAATGAACCATATCTCCTTGACTGTATCATCGACAGTGATGATAAAGTATGGCCGATGGTAGCGCCAGGCGGTTCTATCAGCGATGCTTTCAATGAAGAAGACTTAGAGAAACAAAAACAGGAAGAATCTAAATAAATGAAAGGAAGTTATAATGATGTTTCAGTATAAATGCTTAAATCCAATTTCTCCATGTGGAACTTCTCTTTTTACAGAAGAATATAAGCAGGTAGAAGAATTACAGAAAGCCGATGCTGTATTAGTAAGAAGTGCAGCAATGCATGATATGCAGGATGTGCCGAATCTTTTAGCTGTTGCAAGAGCAGGAGCTGGTGTAAACAACATCCCTATCGCAGATTATTCTGAAAAAGGAATCGTTGTATTTAACACGCCAGGAGCCAATGCAAATGGTGTAAAAGAGATGGTTATCGCAGGAATGTTATTAGCATCCCGTGACTTAATCGGTGGAAATAAATGGGTAGAAGAGAACAAAGAAGACCCTAACATCACAAAGGCAATGGAAAAAGCCAAAAAAGCATTTGCCGGAAGAGAAATCCAGAACAAAAAGATTGGTGTTATTGGTCTTGGAGCAATCGGTGTTCTCGTAGCCAATGCTGCACACAACCTCAACATGGAAGTTTACGGATATGACCCATTCTTGTCTGTAAAGTCCGCATGGAATTTATCAAGAGCCGTTCATCATGTATCTTCTATTGATGAAATCTTTGAAAATTGTGATTTCATCACAATCCATGTTCCACTGTTAGACAGCACAAAGAACATGATTAGTGCAGAAGGCATTGCAAAGATGAAAAAAGATGCCGTTATCTTAAACTTTGCACGTAACGGTCTTGTAGATGAAGATGCTTTAGTTGCGGCATTAGATAATGGTAAGTTGGCACATTATGTAACAGACTTCCCTACACCAAAGGTAGCAGGAGTAAAGGGTGTTATCGCATTCCCTCATCTTGGGGCATCCACAGAAGAATCCGAAGATAACTGTGCAGAGATGGCAGTAGACCAGCTTATGGATTATCTGGAGAATGGTAATATCACAAACTCTGTAAACTACCCAAACACACAGCTTGGTGTATGCCAGACACAGGGACGTATTGCTATTTTACATAGAAATATTCCAAACATGCTGACTCGTTTCACAGGTGCATTTGCAAAAGACAATATCAACATCACAGAAATGAGCAACAAGACAAAAGGCGATTATGCTTACGCAATCTTTGATGTGGATTCTGCAATTACAGAAGAATCTGTGCAGCATATCATAGATATTGAAGGTGTACTTAAGGTAAGAGTGGTTAAATAATTATAATAATATACATCAAAAATAACTGTCCAGAGCAATATAGCTTTGGATAGCTATTAAAAATAAAAAACAGGAAGAAACCCATAGTTATTTTATATAGAAAGGTGACATAGGAAAATGGATCAGAAATTAAAAGTAGGTATCCTTGGTGGTACAGGAATGGTTGGACAGAGATTTATCTCTCTTTTAGAGAATCACCCTTGGTTTGAAGTAGTAGCAATCGCAGCAAGCCCACGTTCTGCAGGAAAAACATATGAGGAAGCAGTAGGCGGAAGATGGAAAATGCAGAAAGCGATGCCGGAAGCTGTAAAGAATATCGTAGTAATGAACGTAAACGAAGTAGAAAAAGTAGCTTCTGAAGTAGATTTCGTATTCAGTGCTGTAGATATGAGCAAAGAAGAAATCCGTGCGATCGAGGATGCTTACGCAAAGACAGAAACACCTGTAGTTTCTAACAACAGCGCACATAGATGGACACCAGACGTACCAATGGTAGTACCTGAAATTAACCCAGAACATTTTGAGGTAATCGAGGCACAGAAAAAACGTCTTGGAACAAAGAAAGGTTTCGTAGCAGTAAAACCAAACTGTTCCATCCAGAGCTACGCTCCAGCACTTTTTGCATTAAAAGAATTTGGTCCTAAGGAAGTTGTGGCAACAACATACCAGGCAATCTCCGGAGCAGGAAAGACATTTAAAGACTGGCCGGAAATGGTAGAGAATATCATCCCATTTATCGGAGGAGAAGAAGAAAAATCCGAGCAGGAACCATTAAGATTATTTGGTAAAGTTGTAGATGGTAAGATTGAAAAGGCAGCCGCTCCATTAATCACAACACAGTGTATCCGTGTACCTGTACTTGATGGACATACAGCAGCCGTATTCGTAAACTTTGAAAAGAAACCAACCAAAGAAGAAATCATCGACCGTTGGGAAAACTTCAAAGGACTTCCACAGGAGCTTAACTTACCAAGCGCACCAAAGCAGTTCATACGTTATATGGAAGAAGATAACCGTCCACAGGTTAAATTAGACATTGATTTTGAAAATGGAATGGGAATCTCCATGGGACGTTTAAGAGAAGATACAATGTTTGATTATAAATTTGTAGGATTATCTCATAATACAGTACGTGGCGCAGCCGGCGGAGCTGTACTTTGTGCAGAATTATTAACAGCACAGGGATATATCACAGCAAAATAAATTCTGATTTGTAGATTTGATATAGGTGAAAAATAAAAAATGATATATCCCATCTGCTTTGCAGCCGCTTTGTTTAAGATGCCTGTCTACATTTTAAACACGCTCTAAAGCGATATCTGGGATATATCATTTTTCTTTTTTTAGGAGGTTTTTTATGTTGTTAGAAGCAGCTTCATTGAAGTCTTTTGCTCACTCACTTATCTATGAATACCTTGGTAAAACAGGAGTGAAACTGGCAGATTTTTGTGGTGACATTATCGGGGCACTGCTGATTTTATTCATCGGTTTTAAAATCGTATCCTATGTGGTAAAAATGGCACATAAGATTTTTGAGCGTTCGATTATGGACACAACGCTGCAGACCTTCCTGCTTTCTTTTATTAAGATTGGCGGTAAGGTACTTGTTATTTTTATGGCGGTAACAAAGATTGGCGTAGCAGCCTCATCTATTGTGGCATTACTTGGTTCTGCCGGTCTTGCTCTTGGTCTTTCTTTACAGGGTTCACTGTCGAATATTGCCGGTGGTGTTATTTTGTTATTATTAAAACCATTTCAGGTTGGGGATTATATTATTGAGGGAAACTCTGGGAAAGAAGGAACTGTACAGGCAATTGGAATTATGTATACAAAGCTTTTAAGTGTAGACAATAAAGCGATCATGATACCAAATGGAAATTTATCAAATGCTAGTATTACGAATGTAACTTATCAGGAAAAACGACGTGTTGATCTGAATGTCGGTATTGAATATAGTGAAGATATCAAAAAAGTCAGAAAAGTATTAAATGCTTTAATAGAAAAAGAACCGGCAAGAATTACAGATGAGCCGGTTAAAATTTACGTAAATGAATTTCAGGCAAGTTCTATAGATATAGGGATTCGTTACTGGGTAAAAACAGAGGATTATTGGGAATCACGTTGGAGAGTATTGGAAGAAATTAAAGAAGAATTTGACCATAACAATATTGCTATTCCATTTGAACAGCTTGATGTAAATTTGATTCCGCAGGAAAAAGAATAAGAGAAGAATAAGAGGGAGAAAATTTACAATGGAGAAGAACTTAACGACGGGCAGTGTTTTGAAGAGTATTTTATATTTTTCTCTGCCCTATTTATTATCCTATTTTTTACAGACGCTTTACGGTATGGCCGACTTGTTTATTATCGGACAGTTTGAAGATATTTCGAGTATAACGGCAGTATCTATCGGCAGCCAGGTAATGCATATGATTACGGTAATGATCGTTGGTCTTGCTATGGGAGCAACGGTTAATATCGGACAGGCGATTGGGGCGGGCAATAAGAAAAAAGCAGCCAAAGATATTGGGAATACAGTCACCCTTTTTATGATGCTGGCAATTGCAGGAGCAGCAGGTCTTTTATTTTTTATCAAACCCATTGTCGGCATGATGTCAACACCGCAGGAAGCAGTTCATGAAACAGTTATTTATCTTACCATCTGTTTTCTGGGAATTCCTTTTATTACTGCCTATAATATTATCAGTTCTATTTTTAGAGGAATAGGAGATTCTAAAAGCCCGATGTACTTTATTGCAGCAGCCTGTGCTATAAATATTATTTTAGATTATCTTTTTATTGGCGGACTGCATATGGGGGCAGCGGGAGCAGCATTAGGAACGACTTGCTCACAGACAATCAGTGTACTGATTGCTCTTGTCGTTATTATGAAAAAAAAGACAGGAATTTCTCTTTCCAAAAATGATTTTAAGATAGACAGGAAAACAATAAAACGATTATTAAAAATTGGTATTCCTGTCGCGCTGCAGGATGGATTTATCCAAATTGCTTTTATAATTATCACTATTATTGCAAACAGGCGGGGACTCGATACTGCTGCGGCGGTAGGAATTGTAGAAAAAATTATCAGTTTCCTCTTTCTGGTACCATCTTCTATGCTTTCTACTGTATCTGCACTTGGAGCGCAGAATATCGGTGCAGGTAAGAGGGAAAGAGCACAGAGGATACTTTATTATGCAGTGATAATTACTGTAGGATTTGGTGTAATGATATCAATTATCATACAGTTTATTGCAGAACCGGTTGTTGGCTTGTTTACAGAAAATGCAAAAGTAATAGTACTTGGTTCCCAGTATATCAGGGGCTATATATTTGATTGTATATTTGCAGGTGTCCATTTCAGTTTCAGTGGTTACTTTTGTGCCTGTGGACATTCAGAAATTTCCTTTATCCATAACATTATAGCGATTCTTCTTGTAAGAATACCGGGAGTGTATATTACAGCTAAAGTATTTTCCAGCCTTTTTCCGATGGGCTTAGCTACAGTAGGAGGTTCCCTTCTTTCTGTAATAATCTGTGTGATTGCCTATGCATGGATGAAGAAAAAACAAGGATGTATGGACTGATTTTGTTGTTTCTGTTCGTTAACCTGTGTTATCATGATATAAGAATAAAAAGATGTCTCATAAGATGAAATATAAGAGATTATGAGAATATATAAATTATACAGGGGGTTCCTATGGAAGAAAATAAAGAATTAGAAAAACCACATAAAAGACGAGTGCGTTATAAAGGAACGCATCCAAGAAAGTTTGAAGAGAAATATAAAGAACTGCAGCCGGAAAAGTATAAAGATACGATTGAGAAAGTAATCCGTAAAGGAAGTACTCCGGCGGGAATGCATATATCTATTTGTGTGCAGGAGATTTTGGATTTTTTACAGATCCAGCCGGGACAAAAAGGATTAGACTGTACACTTGGATACGGAGGACATACAAGAAAGATGTTAGAATGTCTCCAAGGCGAAGGACATATCTATGGATTAGATGTGGATCCGATTGAAATTGTAAAAACAACGGATCGTTTAAGAAAAGCAGGATATGGGGAAGACATTTTAACGATCATACAGCAGAATTTCCGCAACATTGATCTTGTAGCGGAAGAACATGGATTATTTGATTTTGTATTAGCCGATCTTGGGGTATCCTCCATGCAGATTGATAATCCGGAACGAGGCTTTTCTTATAAAGTAGAAGGGCCTTTGGATCTTCGTTTGAATCCGGATAAGGGAATTTCTGCAGCAGAACGGTTAAGAGAATTAACCAGAGATGAAATAGAAGGTATGCTGCGTGAGAATGCAGATGAGCCTTATGCAGAACAGATTGCAAAAGAGATTATGAAGACATTTCGTCAAGGAGAACAAATCGATACGACAGGACAGCTAAAAGAAGTTATTGAAAGAGCGCTTGTATTTCTGCCAGATGATAAAGAAAAAAAGGATACCATCAAGAAGACTTGCCAGAGAACCTTTCAGGCACTTCGCATTGATGTAAACAGCGAATTTGAAGTACTAGAGCGTGTTTGAAAAACATTTTAAGTTGTTCATTTTAACCAAATTAATATTG
>ENA-OOWK01001583-OOWK01001583.1-human-gut-metagenome-genome-assembly--contig:-NODE-1583-length-10594-cov-1.912326_pt1 | contig 10594 bp, 6 predicted proteins | sample MGYA00241405_ERZ501317 | MGnify/ENA primary metagenome ERZ501317 (study PRJEB25962, sample SAMEA1972440) | human gut metagenome | biome: human gut; feature: human-associated habitat; material: faeces... | reverse complement strand
CCGGCGGTGATTTCCGTCCCCAGGGCACCCTGACCCGTGGCGCTGCTGCCAAGATCATCGCCTGCATGATGCTTGGCAAGACCACGGCTGAGGCCCTGGGCACCCAGGCCGCGCCCTTTAAGGACGTGCCCGTGGGTTCCACCTTTGCCGGCTACATCGCCTACTGCGTGGAGTCCGGCCTGATCGACGGCTACGCCGATGGCACCTTCCGGCCCTCTGCGCAGCTGACCGGCTTTGCCTTCCTGAAAATGCTGCTGACCGCTCTGGGTTATGACAGCGCCATCGAGGGCTTCACCGGCACCAACTGGACCGTCAATGTGGCCTCCCGCGCCATCGAGGCCGGTCTGACTAAGGGCAATGAGAACTTTGTTGGCACCCGTGCCGCCACCCGTGAGGAGGCCTGCCTGTATGCCGTCAACGCTCTGAAAGCCACCCTGGTAGAGTATGAAAACAAGGGCACCGACGTCACCGTCAACGGCGCCACTGTTGCTATCGGCGCTTCCAAGCCCACCTACGTGACCAGCAACATCCACGACGCTGCCACTTCTATCAACGACGCCACCGACAACGTGAAGAACGGCTGGACGGTTGAGTTCGCTGAGAAGTATCAGCCCGACCTGGCTCTGAAGGACACCACCGACGACTTCGGCCGTCCGGCCCACACCTGGACCTGGAAGAAGGCCGAGATCGGCACCTATGTGGACTTCGACAAGATGGTGGCCGAGTACACCACCAAGGTCACCGGCGAGGACCTGTACAACCTGCTGGGCAAGACCGCCATTGATGACAACACCCTGTTCGTCTATGTGGACGGCGAGGATGAGAATCTGGGTGATGCCGCCTTCGGCAAGGCCGACATGGTGAAGAAGAACGACGAGACCATCGGCCGGACCGGCAACGGCGTGCTGACCCAGGTGTTCCTGGACACCCAGGACGACGAGATCACCGTGGCCATCATCAACACCTATCTGGCCAAGGCCGCCGAGGACTACGACGAGAAGAACGACGACGTGGACCTGGATGTCTACTATGTGGACAACAACGGCACCAGCCGCAAGCCCGTCTACATGAAGTCCGCTGACGAGGATAAGCCCCAGAAGCAGACCATCTCTGTGGACGGCGAGGACTTCGCCATCGAGGAAGTGGCTGAGAACGACCTGTTCCTGGTGACCATCGCCCAGGGCGTGATCCAGACCATGGACGCTCCCGAGGTCCTGTCCGACACCAGCATCTCCAACTTCCGCCTGGAGAAGTATGTTACCGCCGGCGGTACCCAGTATGACTACGCCGACACCGTCATGTATGACGAGGAAGTGCTGGATCAGTATGACGACGCCAATATGAAGGACGTCACCTACAATGTGATCCTGGACGCCTACGGCTACATGATCGGCATTGAGCAGAACGAGGATCCCGACCAGTACGTGTTCCTGACCGGCATCGACGGCAAGAACAGCAACCTGTCTGTGCGGAACGCTGACGCCAACGTCATCTTCATGGACGGCAACATGGACACCGTCACCGTGAACATGACCAAGAGCGACATCGACACCACTGGCAAGAACCTGTCTCAGCTGAACACCTGGTGCACCTACACGGTCAACAACGACAACGTGTACACCCTGAAGGAAGTGGCTGTGTCCACCTCCAAGAACGTCATCGGCGATGACACCGATGTGGCCCAGTATGCCCAGGATGTGGGCAGCAATGGCGCTACCATCGATAAGAAGCACGTGTCCCTGAAGGCCGCCAACAACAGCAGCTACGTCTACGGCAACGACGACTCCGTCTACCTGAACGTGGAGCTGAAGAACGTTGAGGTCGAGGATACCAATGGCGTCTCTGGCGGCGAGTATCGTCAGATCGTGGACGATGTGGAGTCCGTCACCACTGGCGTGAAGAACGTCAACCTGGTGATGGAGGACCTCAAGAAGGATGGCGCCTACATCGCTCCTGCCGCCGAGATCTACACCCTTTACAATGATGACGGCTATGTGATCGCCGCTGTCACCATCGGCGAGAACGAGGGAACTTCCTCCAACTACGTCTATGTCACCAGCAGCAACGTGAACCGTGAGGCTTACGACTCTGAGACCGAGTGGACCTGGACCCGCGAGGTGGTCGTCAACGGCGAGCTCGTGGAGATCTCCGAGGTCGGCGACTCCCTGGAGTGGATCGGCAACGCCTCCAAGAACCAGGGTGAGATGGCTCAGGGCGAGTGGTTCGAGGTCAAGTATGACGCTGACGGCAACGTCCGCAAGGTCGAGGCCATCGACTTCTCCAAGGCTGCTGACAAGTTCGTCTACGAGGTCGAGGACGTGGAGGACGCCGTTGAGGACTTCGACACCGTCCTGCTGTCCGACACCAACACTGTTGAGAAGCTGACCTTCAAGAACGGCACCCTGTACACCGACCGGAACGCCACCAAGGGATTCTCCGTGTCTCCCGAGGTGAAGGTGGTTCTGTCCCTGGCCGACAAGAAGGGCAACGAGTTTGATGATGTGGATGACTCCTACACCGGCTACAACGGCCTGGAGAAGGCTCTGCGCGACATGAATGCCCAGGGTACCTTCGGCACCGGCGTGGTCGAGGTGAGCGCGATCCTGGATAACGGCGTGGCCACCAGCATCGTGATCAACGACAAAGCCAAGGCTGGCTCTGATGTGAGCAATCCCACGGTTCCCGAGGGTGAGTTCCTGCCCGCTTCCTGGGATGGCAGCGCGATTGAGCTGCGGTACTATGAGATGCCCATGAGCGACAGCGAGATCAAGGCCGCCATCGAGGACCTGCTGGGCGCTCCTGTGGATCGTCTGAACAAGTACATGGGCTATGTCACCCTGGAGAACGGCGACATGTACCGCGTGAACTTCACTCAGATCGAGGTCGTGGCCATCAGCATTGACGGCGAGGTTGTCAGCTATCCCGACAAGGGTGATGCCGCCAATCTGACCAACATTCCCGCTGGCAATTACTTCGACATCAATGAGCATCCCGACGGCTTCATTGGAAGCAGCGACGGCGGTCTGCTGAAAGTTACCAGCACCGGCAAGGCGACTGTGAGCAACACCAACAAGGACCGTGAGTTTGTCACCGCCTACGAGCTGGATATTGACAGCACGATCAGCTCCAGTGTGTCCGCCGAGGTCAACGGCAAGACCGTTTCCGACGGCGACTACATTGCCGACGGTGAGGTTGTGGAGCTGACCTTCACCACCGCTGGCGACTACACCGTGAACGGTGAGCTGGTCCGCGCGGCTGCCAACGACACCTATGAGATCGGGGCGACCGAGGCCATCATGGTGAGGAGTGTTTCCAACTACATGACTGAGGAAGATATCGCGGACATTGTGGATGCCTATAATCCTGGTACTCCCACTGGTGCGACCATCACTCGGAGCGGCGACACTCTGAACATTGTTCTCAACAATACCGTATCTGATTGGACCGATGTAAGCGGCACTGGCTTGTTTGTTCTGGCAGAAGATCTGCTGGAGGATAACTCCATCCTGATTACTTTCCCGGATGGATCTGCCGAGCGGATTGATAAGGGTACTAATGCAGCTGCGGCAGCTGCTCAGCTGACTCCGAAGCTGGGTAATGTGAGCGATCTGACGGCTACTCCCATCGTGATTACTGTCACGGTTGAGAACGCTGGCAGTGGCGCTTCTGTGGAGTATACTGTAAATCTCAGCCGGGCTGACTAAGCAGTATAGCTTCAAAAGTTTCTCAAGCAAAGCGGAGCCCCCCGGATTTCCGGGGGGCTTCCCTTTTATTCGTCCACTTCCAGAATCGTCACCAGACTGTAGGTCTGCCCGCTGGTGTTGCAGATGTAAATGGCGTTGGGGTAGTCTGGCGTGGCGGTAAATTTGACGCTGTTTTTGACCCATTTGACGGGCACAATTTCTCCTCTGCATCGACCTGCTATATGCTACGGACTCTTTCGGCACCCATGCAGGGAGGAATCTGCGCCATACAGGAGGATATCCTGCAGGGACGGAACGTGGAGCACGAGGGGGGCCCTTTTCCAGCACGGAGAATCTGGAAGCCATGATGCGGAAGGGAGCGTGGTTCAACCTGTTCTGTCTGGACATCTGTATGGCTGGCAAGAGCGGCATGGAGTTTGCCTGGGAGCTGCGGTCCTGGGACGAGAGGACGGGAGTCTTTTTTATCACCACCGCAGCAACGCATATTTGAAGGCGGGCTATCAGGCCACCCCATTCAATATCTCTTTAAACCAGTGCGGCGGGAGGAGCTGGCCGAGGCCCCGGAGGCGGATCTGCGCCAGCGGCAAGTACCCCGGGCATTGACGCTGCGCGGCAGCGGCCGTGCTCTGCGGAATGGAATTGATGGCGGAATGGCCCGTGTAAACTTGAGGGGCCAGCCAGGCCAGCCGTTCCCCATCTCCTCCCGCTGGCGCTGCTGCCCCCGGCCTACGCCGCGGTGGAGGCTGATTGATGCGCAACCGCATGCTGGAGTTCCATGGACTGGTGGACAGCCGGGGCAATCTCATTACAGATAAGAAGATCACCGTGGATGGGGGAACTACACTCCGGAGGAGCTGAAACTGGTCCTGGACATCGAAAAATACTTGGCCCATGTCCAGGCTGCCTACTTTACAGAGCGGGACATCGCAGAGAAACAGCGGGACAGCTTTTATAATCCGGCCGACCCCTGGGACAATGGTGACATCTCCTTCACCGGCGGCATCCAGCCGCTGATGGTGAACGCCCTGACGGACGAGGGGCCTTCCGGCATCGACTACAGGGAGCGCAGGCCGATGTGGAGGTGGAGCAGACTGGAGCGAAAAGCAAAGCTCTCCATATCCATCAATCACCATCACACTGAACCGGCACAGAACGCGGACGTGGGATGTATGCCAGGGCTGTTCCTCCCGGCTGTGCCGGCATTGCCCTGGTGGCTCTCAACGGTGGCCAGAATGTGGAAAACGCGAATGGCCCTACCGTGGCGCGCCTTCCCGACGCAGAGAGCACCGCCCTCCGGTTTAACTTTGCTGTGGGACAGGCTCCCTTCCTGGTGATCCCACAGAGCGGTCGGACCATCACGCTCCGTCAGGGCGGCGCTGTGGCGGTGAAATGGGCCAGCAACCGGCGCCAGAAGAACGAGGGCACTGCGCCAAAGTACGCGGGCTTCAGGCCCCCACATCCCATGTGGCGGTATTGTATCCGGATCTCACTGGCGGAGGGATAAAAATGTGGATCTGCGCCCATGGGACCGGACACACTGACCACCACCAGGGAGAGCCAGACCTTTTCCTCTGTCACTCCGCCCTGGGAGATGGTGCGGGCGCCCATCTATGAGAGCGGCGCCTGCAGCTTCCGGGTGGCAGGTGTACGCAGTGTGCCGGGAGCAGTATTACGGCAGCTGCAATCCGCCCTGCTGGTCTTTGGGAAGGTGGTTCTGGGAACGATTTCTCACCCGCTTGGGGAAAAAGAAAAGCGTCCGGCTTGCCGCAAGGCAGCTAAACGCTTTTCGGCGGGTATCTGAAATGGGGATAAAACCCATGAATAGCGCTGCATGGCGGGCCGGGGCACCGCCAACGGGCATGTGCCGACACAGGCGGGCATCTGCCGCGCCATGCAAAATTCTGCGGATGCCTTTCGTCCTGCAGCAAAAAATGCTGGATGGAGGAAAAAGGAGGTCTTTGTGCCACAAGTCTGCCGCCGGTTTTCCATGGAAGTCAGTTGATGGTTCGCAGGCGCTGGAGAAATTCCTGGTTTTCCGTCTTTTCGCAGATCGCGTCAATGTTGGAGGAGATGACCCAAACCGCCATCCCGCGTTCTGCGCAGGCAACCAGCAGGTCGATAATCAGTTCATGATGCGCCGTCTCCTGCCCGGAAAAGGGGAAAAAGCAGACCAGCAGCTGCGGATTCAGCAGATACCATTTGAAATAGGAGAATCGGAGGCGCGCCGGTAAGGACCAAGTGCGCAGAGGCCGCAGCAGATCCTCTCGGGGAAACCATCTGGAGGCCTCCTCCAAAATATTCTCCGCGACCCGCCGGCGAACCAGACGGTATCCGGCCTTGGGAAGCAGGCAGGTCGTCAGGTTGTCCAGCGCGGTGAGGTTGTCAAACAATACACCGCCGGGACGGTCCGGCCGTTCGGTCTGAATCCCGATCTCCGTGCCGATCTGCTTTGTCATCTCTTCATGTGTCTGTGCCTGCCCGTTCAGCCACAGCATCCCACTCAGCCAGTTCCTGCCGCCCAGAAAGCACTCCCGGAGTCTGGCGGCAGCCGTGTAGTTCTCGTCCCGGAAATAGGCGATCTCTCCGCTGTGAATCTGGCAGGTCAGCGGTGCCATTCCCGGAAAAGTGAGACCCTCCAGCCGCAGCACCTGCTTGTCTTCCCAGCGGCACTCTGTATGCTCCGCTCCGCGGTCCCGCGGCTTCCAGCCCAGAACTGCATAGAGCTGCTCCCCGTACTCCTCCGGGTAAAGCCGATAGCAGGTCCTGCGGTCCCGGATGACGTCGATCCGGTCACAGTAGCGGTACATGAATGTCTCGTCCAGATCCAGCAGGAATACCGCCGTCCCTTGGCGCAGCAGCAGCTGTACGCACTCCATCAGTTTTTCCACATCCCGCCGCCGCAGGATTTCTGTGATCCGGTCCAGGACCAGCAGCTCTCCCCGCCAGAACCACACCCGAAATACACAGAGGCGGTAATAATCCAGCAGGGAGAGGTCGGCAAGCCGGCTCTCCAGCGGCACACGCAGTTCCATCCGCTGCCGGATCTCCTGGCTCTCCGGACTGTGCAGGCGCCGGACCGCGCCCCATCTCTGCGGCCAGCCGGCCGGACGGTCCAGCGCCAGCAGGAAGTCCCGCACCGTCAGCTCCTGCGAATGGAACCGGTGCCAGTTCACGATCCTGGCGTTTTGCAGGATCCAGCGTTCCAGTTCCAGCGGGCCCACCCGACGGCCGCAGGAAAAGGCCCGTCCCCGCTCCAGGTGTGTGCCGCCCTTGAACAGGTCCAGATATGCGGTGCCGGAGGTAAAATGGTCGTCCACATAGACCCCGATGCACTCCCCCCGGGAAATGGAGATTTCAAAACGGTAGAATTCGTCCTCCCTGCGGAAGCAGCCGTTCTCCACCCGGATCAATTCCTCTCTCACGGTTCTACGCCTCCCGGAAACGCAGCGGCAGCGTCACGCAGCACTCCGTGCCAACGCCCGCGGCGCTGAACAAATGCAGGCCGTAGTCCTCTCCGAACATGAGCCGGATGCGGCTGTTGACATTCCGCAGGGCGATTCCTCCGCACGGCTGGGTCATATCCGCGCCCCCAACTCCGCCGAACTGCGCGTTGAGCCGCTCCACCTGTTCGTCCGGCATCCCTATGCCGTCGTCCCGCACCCGCAGGAAAAATGTCCGGTCGCTGTTTTCCACAATGATGCGGACCGTGCCGTGGCCCAGTTTGCCCTCCAGCCCATGTGATACTGCGTTCTCCACCAGAGGCTGCAGGATGAGCTTCGGCATCCGCACTTCCAAAAGCCGCTCGTTCTCCAGCTCCAGTTCCAGAGAGATTTTGTCACCGAATCGGCAGCGCTGGATGGTAAAGTAGTTTTCTGCATTGTCCAGCTCATCTGAAAAGGTCACATACTCCTGGACATTGGAGATGGTGTATCGGAAAAAGGTCGCCAGAGCCTCCGTGGTCTCGGCAATATCCGGACAGTTCGCCAGCAGGGCGTCTGTGCGGATGGCCTCCAGGGCGTTATAGAGGAAGTGGGGGTTGATCTGGTTTTGCAGCGCCAGATATTCCGCCTGTTTCTGCCGCAGTCTGGTGATCTCCTCTCCGTGAAGCCGCTCTTCCACATCTGTGAAAAATGCGCTCAGATCCAAATCCCGGTGCCAGTCCATCTGCAAAACGGCCTCCAGGTCCCGCTCCCGCCGGTAGCGCCGCAGCGCCCGCCGCAGTTTCCAGTCCGTCCACGGCCACATGGTATCACCTACTTGTAAAGTTTCTTATAATCTGACGGGCTCACACCGGTAAGCTTTTTGAACAATCTGGAAAAGTATTTGAGATCCCGGTACCCCACCTGCTCTGCCACATCCTGCACAGACAGCTCCTCACCGCACAGCAGCTCCTTAGCTTTGCTGATGCGCAGCTCCGTCAGATAGTCCATGAAGTTCTGCCCGGTCTCTTTTTTGAACAGTGTGGAAAAATAGGTGGCGTTGAAGCCCACGGCGGTGCTGACATCCTCCAGCCGCAGGGCCTCCTGATAGTGCTGCTGGATATAGTGCTTTGCCTCTGTGATCGGCCGCATCTCCCGCAGGGCTTTCGCCTCCTTCAGCCGCTGGATCTCTGCCTGGATGCCCTGCCGCAGCCATGTCCGTGCAGTGCCAGAACCGCTTATCCATCTCCTCCTCCAGGGGCGCTTCCGTCTCACCGCTTTGGCGCATTCCGTAGAGGCATGCCTCCAGAACCTGGCGGAACCAGTCCTCCACCATCTGCCCGTTCAGGTCCGGCAGCGCCTCCACCGTCCGGCAGCTCTCCTCCAGCTCCTGCACAAAGCGCACCTCATCCAGGCACTCGGCCGCCACCTGAAAGCTCTTTTTCCGGGACGCGTCCATCTGATACCGCCGGGCCAGATCCGGCATCTCCAGCGCGGCATCCCGCCAGGACTGCGGCCGGCACAGCCGATCCCTGCACAGCCAGAGCGCCTCCCGCATGGATTCCCCCGCCTGCTCCAGAGAGTCCCTCCGGCTGCCCAGGCAGACGGTGGCCTGGACATTCCAGAACAAGTCCCGCTGGTTTTCGATCTCCTTGCGGATTTTGGTGAAGCACTGCGTCACTTCCACCGCATGATAGGCCCGCAGGTACAGCAACACTGCGATCCCGGCATGGCCCAGCGAGGCCGCGAACTCCTCCGTCAGCAGGCCGCTCTCCCGCCGCACGATTTCCAGCGCATGGCGCAGCAGGATCCGATAGCCGTCCTGATAGGATTCCGCATCGGGCACATCCACCCGGATCACTGCGGCGGCGTAAGTGCCGCTCCCAAAGTGAAATCCATACTCCCCGTTGGCCTGCCCGGCGCTCAAAAAGGAGGTGCCACGCTCCGCCGTTCCCAGCAGGGCGTCCAGCAGCAGCTCCTGCTGGTGTTCTCCGCTCCTTTTCAGCTGGAATTCCAGCGCGGCTTCCTGCCCCATCTTCTCCTTGAGGCGCAGCAAAATGCCGGTGAGCTCCTCCTGCTTGAGGGGCTTGAGCAGATAGTCCTCCACGCCGTATTTCAGCGCGTTCTGGGCATATTCAAATTTCCGGTATCCGCTGATGACGATGAAATGCAGCTTGGGCTGGAGGGCCTTGGCCCTCTGGATCAGTTCGATGCCGTCGCAGCCGGGCATCCGGACGTCCGTGATCAGCAGATGCGGCTGCTTTTCCCGCACCAGCTCCAATGCCCGCAGTCCATCGTTGGCGGTGCCTGCGATCTCGTAGCCAAGCGCCTCCCAGTCGATCAGCTTCTGCATCAGCAGGATCACCTTGTTTTCGTCATCGGCCAAAACGACCCGCAGCATCCGCAGCACCTCCCACGCAAATTCTGATAAGGAAAGGGAAAACGAACCCGTTTTCCCTTTCCCTGTCATTATACGCTATTTCTCGGTATTTGCCAAGAATTTTTGGAGAATCAGCGGATCGATTTGTCGCTTTTGACAGCTTACTCGTAATCCGCCACGTTGGAGGAGTCAATCCACACGCTGTCCGCGATGATGAGATTGTTCTCCAGCGTGCCGCCGTCCAGCAGGGTGACAGCAGCTTCCACGCCGCTGGAAGCCATCAGACCGCCGTCCTGCGCCACGGTGCCGGTGATGCGGCCGTCCTTGATGGCCTCATAGCCGTCGGGGGTGCCGTCCAGGCCGGTGATGACGATGCCGCTGTTGGCACCGGCGGCGTTGCCCGCGCCCACGGCCATGCCGTCGTTCTGGCAGACGATGGCGTCCAGATCATAGGCAGACAGCCAGCTCTCAACGGTGGACTGGGCCTTGGCGGTGTCCCATGCGCAGTCCGCGGGAGCAATCACTTCCGTCATGTCCGGATAGTTGGCCAGAATATTGCGATAGCCCTCCAGGCGTGCGGTCGTGTCGGTGGTGGAGGAGGGGCCGGTCAGGATGGCGATGTTGCCCTTGCCGCCCAGCAGATCCGCTACATGCTGCATCTCGTTCTCGCCGGCCTTGACGTTGTCGCCGCAGGACACGGCAGAGATGCCGGCGGACTCCCAGTCGGTGCAGGCGGATACGATGTTTATCATGATGACGCCGGCGTCGGCAGCGGCCTTAGCGGCGTCGCGCAGGCCATCGGGATCCACGGGCTCGAACAGGATGGCGTCATAGCCCTCGGACACGCACTGCTCGATCTGGCTGATCTGCTTGGCAGCGTCCTGATCGGCGCTCAGAATGTTCAACTCCACACCCAGCTCATCGGCCTTCGCCTGTGCGCCCTCGGTGACGCCGATCTGGAACGCGTTGGTCTGGTGCTGCTGGATGAGGGCAATCTTATAGGCGCCGTCTCCGCTCTCGGCGGACGCATCCCCACCAGTGCTCTCCTCGGTGGTCTCGGTGCCGCTGCTGCAGCCGGTGAGGGCGGCCAG
>ENA-OOWK01001579-OOWK01001579.1-human-gut-metagenome-genome-assembly--contig:-NODE-1579-length-10603-cov-2.238055_pt1 | contig 10603 bp, 10 predicted proteins | sample MGYA00241405_ERZ501317 | MGnify/ENA primary metagenome ERZ501317 (study PRJEB25962, sample SAMEA1972440) | human gut metagenome | biome: human gut; feature: human-associated habitat; material: faeces... | reverse complement strand
CCGAACGAGCTGCCGCTGGCGTTGGGCTTGATGAAGAGCGGCAGTCCGAACTCCGCGACCACCCTGTCCGGGTCGGCCGTTTCGCCCTTGCAGAGGAAAATCTCGCGGGCGAGGTTGATGCCCCGTCCCGCTACGGTGCGCTTGGTGGTGATCTTGTCGAAGGTGATGACCGACGAGGTCATCGAGCACGACGAATAAGGGACGCCCATCATGTCGAGGTAGCCTTGCAGCTTGCCGTCCTCGCCGGGCGTGCCGTGGATGATGATCAGGGCGTAGTCGAATGCTTTGCGCTCGCCTTCCACCGTGAGCGAAAAATCGTTCTTGTCGACCTGCCACTCGCGTCCGTCGGGGGCCGTGTAGTGCCAGTCGCGGTGGTGGAGGTCGATGACCGTGATGTCGTATTTCGTATGGTCGAGCGCCGCTTCGATCTGTGCGGCGCTCTGGAGCGCGATCCCCCGTTCGGGCGAATCTCCGCCCGCCATGAGGGCAATCTTCAGGCGTGTCATTGTCAGGGGTTGTATATGTCTTTATATCTGAATTCCAGTATTTCCTGTACCATTTGTGCATACTGCCGCGCCTCGGCGTGGCTGTCGTCTGTTTGCAGTACGCGGTTGAAGTCGTTGAGGGCTGCACCCCACTCGTTGAGGCGGTAGTGGAGCTTGCCCCGTTCCATGTAGAGCGCCGTGTTTTCCGGATCGGCGGCGATCTGTGCCGTCAGGGCCGATTTGCGGGCCGTCGGGTTCCACAGCCCCTTGCGGCGGATGTGGTCGGCGACGCCCTTGTCGAGCATCTGCGAGACATCCTCGCCCCGCCCGATGCGTTCGCGGATTTGTGTCGCGGAAAAATCCTGCAGCGGCGCGTCTTCCAGCACCATGATGCGGCCGGGGAACCTGTCCACCCTTTCGCCGCGGCGGGGATAGACGTATACCGGGTATTCGAGGATGCGGTCGTACTCTTTCCAGCCGTCGAGCCGTTCTATCTGGTCGGCGCCCATGAGGATCGAGAACTCCATATCCGCGCCGTGGTTCTCGGCCAGGTAGCGCAGCGTGTCGATCGTATACGACGGCTTGGGCAGCAGGAATTCGACGACCGAGGGTTTTATCCGGTCGGGATAGCGCGACGCCGCGCAGGCCGTCTCGGCCATTTCGAACCGATCCATCTCGGGGGCCAGCTCTTCGGCCTGTTTGTAGGGGCTCTGGGGCGAAACGACGAGCACCAGCTCGTCGCACAGTCCTTTTTCCACGGCGTATTCCGCCAGGGCGATGTGCCCTTTATGGATGGGGTTGAACGACCCGAAATAGAGCATGACGCGTTTCATGGCTGCCGTGCGATGAATTGGTCGATGATCGCAGTCGTTTCGCGGATCGCCTCGTCGAGCGAGTCGTTTACGACGATGTGGTCGAATTCGGGGGCTTTCGTCAGTTCGAATTCGGCCTTCGCCACACGGCGGTCTATCACTTCCGGGGCGTCCGTGCCGCGGCATACGAGCCTGCGGCGCAGCTCCCCGATCGAGGGCGGCATGACGAATATCGAGCAGGCGTCGTCGCCGAAGATGCGTTTGAGGTTGATCCCCCCGATGACGTCCACGTCGAAGACGATGATGTTGCCCTTGGCCCAGATGCGTTCCACCTCCGAGCGCAGCGTGCCGTAGCAAGTGCCCTGGTAGACCTCTTCCCACTCCACGAAACGGTTTTCCGCGACGGCGCGCATGAACTCTTCGTGCGTCATGAAGTGGTAGTCGCAACCGTGGCGCTCGCAGCCGCGGGGTGCGCGGCTGGTCGCCGATACCGAAAATTCGAACTGCGGGAACCGTTTCAGCAATTCGCGTACGATGGTCGTCTTCCCGGAACCGCTCGGGGCGGAGAATATGATAACCTTGCCCATTATAATATGTTCAGTACCTGTTCTTTGATCTTCTCCAGCTCGTCCTTCATCTTAACTACGAGTATCTGGATGTTCGATTCGTTGGCCTTCGAGCCCATCGTGTTGATTTCGCGGCCCATCTCCTGTGCGATGAAGCCCAGTTTGCGGCCTGCGCCCTCCTCTTGGGAGGCCACCTCGCGGAAATACCTGCAGTGGTTGGCCAGGCGTACCTTCTCTTCGGTGATATCGAGTTTTTCGAGGTAGAAGATCATCTCCTGCTCCAGCCGGTTGCGGTCGACGTCGACCCTCAGTTTTTCGAGGTTTTCCAGCAGGCGGGCCCTGACCGTCTCCGTGCGGGCCTTTTCGAAAGGCACGACCTCCTGTTTGTAGCCTTCGATCTTGTCCACGCGGCCCAGCAGGTCGGCGATCAGGATCGCGCCTTCCTGCAGGCGGAACGCGTCGAGCTGCGCCACGGCGGATTCGGTGGCGGCGACCAGCGCCGCGTGTTCCTCGTCGGAGATGCTCTCCGTTTCGGTCGATACGACATCCGGCAGGCGCATGATGGCCTGCAGGGCAGCGCTGTCCCACCCGATCCCCGCATAGTTGAGCCGGGCGTTTTGCGCCGCGTCGCGCAGTTGCCCGGCATAGGCGGCGAATACCTCTTTATTAATACGCGCCGGGGTCTCCACGGTCTGCGATTCGACGGTCACGAAGACATCGACCTTGCCGCGCTGTACCGTGCGGGTGATGATATTGCGGATTTCGTATTCCGACTGGCGGTATACGGCCGGAAGCCGCAGCCCGAGGTCGAGCTGTTTGGAGTTGAGCGAACGGATTTCGACCGTGATCTTCTTATTTTGCAGCGTGGCTTCGGCTTTGCCGAAGCCCGTCATGGATTTTACCATTTGCGGAGGATGTTAAGTTTGGGCAAAAGTAATAAAAACAATTCAAAATGCCGAGCGTTCGGGACGCCGAGTGAAATTTCTTTGAACAAGTTTTGCACAACTGTTGTATTCTCCGGAATATTTTATTTATATTTGTGTTAGTAAACTAACAGGCTGGAGTCCGAAACACTAAATTCACATCCGAATATTATGAAAAAGCACAATTTCAACGCGGGACCCTCGATCCTCGCAGACGAAGTCATCCAGAACGCAGCAAAAGCTATCGTAGATTTCAACGGTTCGGGCCTTTCCCTGCTTTCGATTTCGCACCGGACGAAGGATTTCGAGAACGTGATGGCCGAGGCCGACGCGCTCTTCCGTGAGTTGCTCGGCATCCCCGACAACTACAAGATCTTCTATATCGGCGGCGGTGCCAGCACGTTCTTCTACGAAGTGCCCGCCAACTTCCTGGGCAGGAAGGCAGGCTATGTGAATACCGGTGTCTGGGCCAAGAAGGCCATCAAGGAAGCCAAGCGTTACGGCGAGGTCGAGCTGCTCGCTTCGTCCGAAGACCGCAATTTCACCTACATCCCCAAGGGTTTCGCGATCCCGGCCGATCTGGACTATGTGCATATCACCTCCAACAATACGATCTACGGCACCGAGTACCACGAAGACCTCGCTTCGCCCGTGCCCCTGATCGCCGACATGTCGTCGGACATCCTTTCCCGCCCGGTCGACGTTACGAAATACGCCATGATTTACGGCGGTGCGCAGAAGAACGTAGGTCCTGCCGGCGTGACGTTCGTCATCATCCGCAAGGATCTGATCGGCAGCTCGGAGCGTCCGTTGCAGACGATGGTCAATTACGCTACGCACTATCCCGAAGAGGCTCGCAACCACTCGATGTTCAACACGCCTCCCGTACTCCCGATTTTCGTAATGCACGAAACCCTGAAGTGGGTGAAGGCACAGGGCGGTGTCGAGGCCATGTATAAGATCAACAAGAAGAAGGCCGAGACGCTGTACAACGAGATCGACCGCAACTCGATGTTCGTCGGTACGGCCGTGAAGGAAGACCGTTCCATGATGAACGTCTGCTTCGTGATGGCTCCGGGCCACGAGGATCTGGAGGCTGAATTCATGGCTTTCGCCAAGGAGAAGGGCATGGTCGGCATCAAGGGTCACCGTTCGGTGGGCGGTTTCCGCGCTTCGATCTACAACGCATGTCCGCAGGAGAGCGTGGATGCGCTGGTTGCCTGCATGCAGGAGTTCGAGAAGAACCACAAGAAATAATTAACCGGATTTGATCTATGGCGCAGTTCTTTACTTTTACGCCGAAACGTAAGGAGGACGGCGCCATAGATTTTTATACATTAATGGACGTTTTCGATGAACGGAAAGAGGATGGGACTACCTCCCCTGCCGGGCATGGGGAGCGAAAAATAAAATTCAACGATATGAAAGTTTTAATTGCAACCGAGAAGCCTTTCGCAAAGAAGGCTGTTGATGGAATTAAGAAGATCATTACGGATGCCGGTTACGAAGTAGCCCTTCTGGAGAAATATACGGACAAGGCCCAGCTGCTCGCAGCCGTTGCCGATGCCAACGCCCTGATTATCCGCAGCGATAAAGTGACTGCCGAGGTGATCGAAGCTGCCAAGAATCTCAAGATCGTCGTTCGTGCGGGTGCCGGTTACGACAATGTGGACTTGGCTGCCGCAACGGCTAAAGGTATCGTGGTGATGAATACTCCGGGTCAGAATTCGAACGCCGTGGCTGAACTGGCGCTCGGTATGATGGTCTTCATGGCCCGCAACCAGTTCACACCGGGTACCGGCAGCGAGCTGAAAGGCAAGACGCTGGCGATCCATGCTTACGGCAACGTCGGCAAGCTCGTCGGTCGTAAGGGCAAGGCGCTGGGTATGAATGTGATCGCTTTCGATCCTTTCATCACCGATGCAAAGGTATTCGAGGCTGACGGCGTGAAGAAGGTGGACAGCATCGAGGAGCTTTATGCACAGGCCGACTACCTGTCGCTGCATATTCCCGCTACCGAGCAAACCAAGAAATCAATCGGCCACAAGCTGATGACTTCGATGCCCAAAGGCGCTACCTTGGTGAATACCGCCCGCAAGGAGGTGATCGACGAGGCAGGGGTGATCCAGGCGATGACCGAGCGCGAAGATCTGAAATATATCACCGACATCGCTCCCGAGGCTGCCGCCGAGATGAGTGAGAAATTCGGTAAGCGCTTCTTCGCTACTCCCAAGAAGATGGGTGCTGAAACTGCGGAGGCGAACATCAACGCAGGTTTGGCCGCTGCAAACCAGATCGTCGATTTCTTCAAGACCGGCAATACCCGCTTCCAGGTGAACAAATAATAAAAATATCCCCTTATTTTCAAACGATAAAGAGAGAATATTATGGTAAAAATCAAACCGTTCGCAGGTATCCGTCCTCCGAAGGAGCTGGCTGCCGAGGTTTCGTCGCGTCCTTACGACGTGCTGAACTCGCAGGAGGCCAAGGCTGAGGCTACCGAGCGCTCGCTGCTCCACATCATCAAGCCGGAAATCGACTTCGATCCGATTGCCGACGAGCATGACGAAAAGGTGTATAAGAAAGCGGTCGAGAACTTCAAGAAGTGGCGCGACAACAAGTGGCTGGTGCAGGATGGCGAAGAGCACTATTATATTTATGCCCAGACGATGAATGGCCGTACCCAGTACGGTCTGGCCATGTGCTGCTACTATGAGGACTACTGGTCGGGCAAGATCAAGAAACACGAGCTGACCCGCATCGAGAAAGAGGAGGACCGCATGAAGCACGTCGAGCTTCAGCAGGCCAACCTCGAGCCGGTATTCTTCGCGTATCCCGACAACGACGAGATCAACAAGATCGTTGCCGACTACGTGAAGAACAACAAGGCCGATTACGATTTCACGGCCGCTCCCGAAGGCTTCGGCCACCATTTCTGGGTGATCCGCGACAAGAAGATCAACGACCGTATCACCGAGATTTTCGCAGGTATTCCCGCTCTGTACGTGGCTGACGGACACCATCGTACCGCTGCCGCTGCCCGTGTGGGCAAGAAGCGTCAGGAGAGCAACCCCAACCATACCGGCAACGAGGAATACTGCTATTTCCTGGCCGTTACGTTCCCTGCGAGCCAGCTTCGCATCATCGACTACAACCGCGTGGTGAAAGACCTGAACGGGATGACTACCGAGCAGTTCCTCAAGGCGCTGGAGAAGAATTTCACCGTGGAACCCAAGGGCAAGGAGATCTACCACCCTTCGAAGTTGCACAACTTTTCGCTCTACCTCGACGGTCAGTGGTATAGCCTCACGGCGAAGCCGGGTACGTACGATGACAACGATCCGATCGGAGTGCTGGACGTAACCGTGCTGTCGAACCTGGTACTCGACCAGTTGCTCGACATCAAGGATCTGCGGACGTCGAAACGGATCGATTTCGTCGGCGGTATTCGCGGCCTGGAAGAGTTGAAGAAGCGTGTCGATAGCGGCGAGATGAAGGCGGCTTTCGCACTCTACCCTGTTTCCATGCAGCAGCTCATCGACATTGCCGATACGGGCAACATCATGCCTCCGAAGACCACCTGGTTCGAGCCGAAACTCCGTTCGGGTGTGGTGATCCATACTTTCGAGGAGAAATAGTGTCCCGTAAGGGATTCAAAAGAGAAAGGAGAATCTTGAACAGATTCTCCTTTCTCTTTTGTAATTATATGCTTTCCTGTATTTCACCGGGAGCGTCGCGTCCCTAGTTCTTTAGGGTCAGTTCGGAATTGCAGATGCAACTGCGAGCTACGAATATGCGACCGTCGGATTTGGTGTTGCGACCGTCGAAAATGGTGCGGGCGGTGGAAAGTACCGCCCTCGCAGCAGAGCGCGATCAGCTTTTTTTGTGTTGTTGGCGATAGCTGCCAATGCACGGAACGTTTCGGCTGCTGCGCGAGTCACCACGACGATTATGAAGCCGTAGATCGGATTGAGGACGATGTAAATGAGCGAACCGCTGCCGAAGAATGCTCCCGTACCCATCATGCGAAGCATGGAGGCGTCGCCGTTCAGGAATATTGCGGCGATCAGGGTGAGCAGTGCTCCGCCGATACCGACGAACATACCCGCCCATTCCCCGAAAGTCTGGATGAAGTGCGAGAATACGGGAATGGCGACGAAATCGTCATGCGCTGTCGCAGCTGCATATACTTTTTCGCGGCGGTTCCACCAGATCTGGAAGCCGAGCCAGGAAACGAAGGCGATCACGAGCCAGACCAGAATAAACGCGGCGATCATCCGGCCTCCGCCGTACCGAAACAGGTCGTTGTTAATGGCCATTACCAGCAGTATGATGGGTGTCAGCAGGTTGAGGATCGCCAGGATCGCATACAGCCAGCGGAAGGGTTCGCGGAAAAACTTACCGGTGTCGATATACTTGAGTACCGGGTCGAAAAACGAGGAAAATTAGTTGTCTTTCATACGCATTGAGGATTTTAAGGTTAATACTTCACAATAAATTTAGGTATAAATTCCTTGAAAAAGAAATTTTCCGCCCGGTTTGTTTGCTGCGTGGCGGTGTGTTATCTGTCCGAAACAGAATGTTTTTGAATATATTTTAAGCGTTAGGTGAAATTTTATTACGAAATGTTATCTCAAACCGTAAAAAATGCTTACATTTGTAAGCAACTTATAATAAATGGATGTCTTATGGCAAAAATTAAAGGAACAATCCTCGTCGATAAGGAGCGCTGCAAGGGTTGCGGAGTCTGCGTGGCTTCGTGTCCCTGCGATGTGCTGCATTTATCGGCCGAGGTAAACAGCAAAGGTTACCCCGTGGCTCAGATGGCTAATCCGGATGCCTGCACAGGATGTGCGTCCTGCGCGATTATCTGTCCGGACAGTTGCATCACGGTTTATCGTCAAAAATTTGAATAAACTATGGCAGAGAAAGAAGTAAAATTGATGAAAGGCAACGAAGTGATCGCTCATGCAGCGATTCGCTACGGTTGCGACGGCTACTTCGGCTACCCTATCACGCCGCAGTCGGAGGTAATGGAGACGTTGATGGAGGAGAAACCCTGGGAGACGACCGGTATGGTCGTACTGCAGGCCGAGTCGGAGATCTCTTCGATCAACATGGTCTACGGCGGCGCATCGACCGGAAAACGGGTGATGACCTCGTCGTCGAGCCCCGGCATCAGCCTGATGTCGGAGGGGCTGAGCTACCTGGCGGGGGCGGAACTGCCCTGCCTGGTGATCAACTGCCAGCGCGGCGGCCCGGGGCTGGGTACGATCCAGCCTTCGCAGGGCGACTATTTCCAGGCTTGCAAGGGCGGTGCGCACGGTGACTTCCACTTGATCGTACTTGCTCCGAACTCGGTTCAGGAAATGCACGATTTCGTGGGTCTGGCTTTCGACCTGGCATTCAAATACCGCAACCCGGCGATGATCCTCGCCGACGGTGCGATCGGTCAGATGATGGAGAAAGTCGTGCTGGCTCCGCAGCGTCCCCGCAAAACCGACGCAGAGATCGCCGAAGAGTGCAAGGATTGGGCTACTTGCGGCAAAGGTGCCCGCAAGGATCGCAACATCATCACTTCGCTGGAGTTGAAGTCGGAGGTGATGGAGAAGATCAACCAGCGCTTGCAGGCCAAATACAAGGCGATGGAGGAGAATGAGGTGCGTTACGAGGCTATCGACTGCGACGATGCGGATTACGTGATCGTAGCGTTCGGTTCGTCGGCGCGTATCTGCTCGGCGACGGTGGAGATGGCGCGTGCCGAAGGTATCAAAGTCGGCTTGCTGCGTCCCATCACGCTCTATCCTTTCCCGACCAAAGCGATCGCCGACCTGGCTAAGCGCGGTGTGAAGGGCTTCTTGAGCGCTGAACTCAATGCCGGTCAGATGGTGCAGGACGTGAAACTTGCTGTAAACGGTGCAGCTCCCGTAGAGCACTACGGTCGTCAGGGCGGTATGATGTTCTCACCGGACGAGGTGCTGGTTGCACTCAAAGAAAAACTGATTAATAAAAAGTAAGAATATGGCAGAAGTAGTAGAAATCAAACAGGAGAACCTGGTGTATGCCAAGCCTAAGTTGATCACGGAGAACGTGATGCACTACTGCCCGGGTTGCAGTCACGGTACGATTCATAAATTGGTTGCCGAGGTGATCGATGAGATGGGCATGGAAGGAAAAACGATTGCTGTTTCGCCTGTCGGTTGTTCGGTTTTCGCGTATAATTATATCGATGTGGATTGGATTCAGGCGGCTCACGGCCGTGCTTGTGCCGTAGCTACTGCGGCAAAGCGCCTGCATCCGGACAGTTTGGTCTTCACCTATCAGGGTGACGGCGATATGTCGGCTATCGGTACGGGTGAGACGATTCATGCGGCTGCTCGAGGCGAGAACATCGTAGCGATTTATATTAACAATGCGATTTACGGTATGACCGGCGGTCAGATGGCTCCGACTACCCTGCTGGGTATGAAGACCGCGACGACGCCCTACGGCCGTGACCCGCGCCTGAACGGCTATCCCTACAAGATCGCCGAGATGATGGCGCACCTCGACGGTGCCACCTTCATCACGCGCCAGAGCGTGCATACGCCCGCCAACGTGCGCAAGTGCAAGCGTGCGATCCGCAAGGCGTTCGAAAATTCGATGGCCGGCAAGGGCTTTTCGCTCGTGGAGGTCGTTTCGACCTGCAACAGCGGCTGGAAACTCTCGCCCGTGGCCTCGAACGAGTGGCTCGAACAGAACATGCTGCCCTACTATCCGCTGGGCGATATCAAGGACGTAAAATAAGGGATGCTATGAAAGAGACTTTAATTATCGCAGGGTTCGGGGGCCAGGGCGTCCTCTCGATGGGGAAGATACTGGCCTACTCGGGCGTAATGCAGGACTTCGAAGTCACGTGGATGCCCTCGTACGGCCCCGAGATGCGCGGCGGTACGGCCAATGTGACGGTAATCCTTTCGGACAGGAAGATTTCTTCGCCGATCGCCCACGAGTTCGATACGGCCATCATCCTGAACCAGCAGTCGATGGAGAAATTCGAGCCGATGGTCAGGCCCGGCGGCATCCTGATCTACGATACGAACGGTATCACGCGCCATCCCGTGCGCGAGGACATCGAGGTCTATGCGATCGACGCCACGGCCGAATGCGCCCGGATGGGACAGGCCAAGCTGTTCAATACGATGATTCTGGGCGGGTACCTCAAGGTGCGCCCCGTCGTCGAGATGGAGAACGTGATGGTCGGCCTCAAGAAGTCGCTGCCCGAACGTGCGTGGAAGATGCTTCCCGCCAACGAGGAGGCGATCCGCCACGGCGGCGAGATCATCCGTAAGGTACGCTGACGGATCCGGGTTCCGATGGGTTCCCGAAGAAAAGAGCGGCAGGCCGGAAGGTCGCCGCTTTTTTCTATTTGGCAGGGAAGGAACCACCCGTTTTTCCGCCTCTGTTCCTTCCGTTCGTCTTGTGGTATTTCCTTTGTTCGTTTTTTAATCTTGTTTTCTGTTTCCTGTTCCTGGTTCCTTCTGCCCGTCCCTTCTGCCTGTCCGCCGTGTTTTTCCCGTCACTCGCTTTCCACCCCCGTTGGCTGAGCCTGCCCCCGTATTCCGGTTCCCCCCCCCATCGGTGCGATGTCCTTTCCGGACGCCGCGATCGTCCGGGGAAGCCGTGCCCTACCCAAAAGCGCCGTTTGTGTATACGCTTCCGTATTTCCGCGCAAACCAGAGGGTTCCGGATTAGGACTATTCCTGTAAAAACCGTAATTTAGTAGAAAGATCCCCGGTTCGCATCCATCGGCACCGACTTTGCGGGCCCCGGCATAA
>ENA-OOWK01001577-OOWK01001577.1-human-gut-metagenome-genome-assembly--contig:-NODE-1577-length-10635-cov-2.342817_pt1 | contig 10635 bp, 10 predicted proteins | sample MGYA00241405_ERZ501317 | MGnify/ENA primary metagenome ERZ501317 (study PRJEB25962, sample SAMEA1972440) | human gut metagenome | biome: human gut; feature: human-associated habitat; material: faeces... | reverse complement strand
AGACTGGCCCATTTTGGCAGGTAATTGGCCCGCCTTGCTTTAAGTAAAAATTCTTTTGAAATATTACTGCTTTATTCCCACTTGAAGAATTTCACCGCAATTCCTCCGCAGATAATAATCAGAGCCACCATGACAACCAGAGGGAGCCAGGCAACATCTATTGATAAGCCCAGTGAAGCTGCTTTCAGCAATTTGATCCCCTGCGTCAGCGGAAGAATATCCGCTATCCTCTGCAATGCAGTCGGCATCACCTCGTATGGAAGGGTGGCCCCGGAGAAGATCAACATGGGGAAATACAAAACGCTGGCGACAATGCTTGCAACTTTCATATTCGGTGCTACTCCGCCCACCATCATTCCAATGCTGAATGTGGAAAGCATCACCAGAAGATAAGAGGCCAGAAAGATTCCCACAGAACCGGGCAGCCGCACTCCGAAGAACAGACTTCCTACCAGATAGACCAGTATCAAAGAAAGCAGCGAGTAAATGGCATAAATGGAAACCTGTACGGCCAGCAGCAGGACAGGGCTGGTCGGCGTTACCTTATAGCGTTTCAGTATTTTCTTCTGCCGGTAGTCGGAAATCACCAACGGGAGTCCCATAACGCCACCGGCGCAGATCGCAATCGTGGAAATTGCGCCAAAGGACTGCTCTAAAAAGGAATAGCTTGCTCCCTCGAAAGCGGGCTGATTTCCATAAATGATGCCGAGCAGTACCACTACCACTACCGGCAGGCAAAGCGCAAAAATCACCATGTCCATCCCTCGAAAAGACAGCTTGATTTCTGTTTTCAGCATTTTAGCATATTTATTCATCGACCGTTTCCTCCTCTCCGGTAAACCACAAATAGGCTTCTTCCAAATTATCATACGGGCTTTGGTGAATAGCCTCCTGAACGGTTCCTGTAAATATGAAATTTCCATCCTTCAAAATGGCCATTGTATCGCACAGGACTTCCACCTCGTCCATAAAATGTGAGGAAAGAAAGATGGTCAGACCCTTTTGTTTCAGAGCATCCAGACTTTTCCAAACGCTCCTGCGCGCCTTCGTATCAAGGCCCGTTGTAAGCTCGTCCAAAAAGACAACCTTCGGATCGGGCAGAAGTGCTAAAACGATGAATAGCCGCTGCTTTTGCCCGCCGGACAGTTCATTTACGAAAGCGCCTCGTTTCTCCCACAGACCAAACTGCCTCAAAAGCTCCTCGTAATTTGCAGCTTTCCGGTAAAGGCAGGCGGTTTCTTCGCACAGCTCCCAAACCTTAATCTTGTCCGAGTAGCTGGCTTCCTGAAATTGTACGCCGACCTGCTCAAAGAGTTCTTTTCGGTTCTTTCGAGGGTCTAACCCTAAAATAGAAACAGATCCCGCGTCTGCCTTCCGAGTACCTAAAATGCACTCTATCGTGGTAGTCTTGCCCGCACCATTCGCACCGAGCAGGCCGAACACCTGGCCTGTTCCAATCGAAAGCGCAATGTTACGGATTACTTTGTTTCCGGCGTAAGATTTACTTAGACCGGTTACTTTGATGGTTTCATCCATGCCTTTATACCTCCTATTTTGATGGTTAAAGGTTAGCATGGTTCAGTGGTATGGTGGGTCAATGTAGGCTTTTATTTTGTCATTTCCTGCATTTTTTCAATTTGTCCGGCTACATAAACCGCATTTTTCCGGGCCTCAGACAGAGAGGTAAGCAGCTTGTCGCACGCCTTCATAATATCGTCATCCTCATTCGGCGTATCAATGACTGTACGGATATTTGCTGCGGGATTGTCGCCAACCGCCCGCAGCATCCGTAAGATAGCTGCCAGCGAGTAATTCGCACAGCGAAGGGAACGAATAATCTTCAAGCGTTGTATATCCTTCTCAGAATAGACACGATAACCGTTCTCCCTGCGCTTAATTGTGAACAGGCCATTCAGCTCCCAGTTCCGCAGTGTGTCTATGGTAACGCCGAGAAAATCTGCAGCTTCTTTTCGTGTGAAGTAAATACCCGTATGTTCTCCTACATCCAACCCGGCAAGTATTTGTCGGGTAATCTGAATCGCTTCCTCCGCATTTTTTCGCTCCTGATCCACCTGCTGGATATAGCGGCGGGTCAGTGCGGCAGCTTCTTCATAATTTCCGGCAGCGGAAACCTTTATGATAGTCACCGCTTGCTTTCTGAGTCCATTTTGAAGTACCTCCACCCGAAGGGCCGCACGCGCCAGCTTGAATTGCTCTATATGCAGGTCGGTAAACACTCGGTATCCATTCGGTAAGCGTTCCGGCTTAGGAATAAGAGCGCATTTTTCATAAAGCCGGACGGTATTCACATGGATGCCGATCCGTCTGGCAACGTCGATGGTTTTATACTGCTTCATCCTATACACCTCCCATTTTGTTATACCACACTTTATAAGTCTGGTGTTAAAGTGTAGGGTTGACAGTGTACTGGATTTTTACGAAAAAAGCAAGCCTTTTATAATGGGGCCAATCCACACAAGGCAGACTGGCCCATTATGGCAAGTGCTTGTCTTGCCCTGAAAAATAAGTTATGAAGATTTCCCGCTTTGCTCTATCTGTAATTCACCTTTTTTCAACCGGAACACCACATCTGCCTGTTTTGCCAGCTCGTTTGAATGAGTGACAACAATCACGCATTTCTTCATCTGATGGGCGCTTTCTTTCAGGATTTTCCGGGTGCCTTTATCTGCTCCAGAAACAGTTATAGTTAATCGGATTATGACATGTTTTTTGCACAAAAGATGTTAATTGCTTCACTGAAGAAAGACGCCAAATTTCCACTGCCAAACCTATTTATATAGTTAGAAAAACGCTCGGCACCAATGTAAAGCTGCCCAAGATAAAGCAAAATTTTATTATCGCATTTATAGAAGGATTCCGAGATATACTGCTGCCACTCTTTTACGATTTGTTGTACTTCCTGGCAGGCGGGAGATTGATTCTGAAATTGAGCTAATCGCTCAAAGGTATCCTTAGATACGAAACGGAATTTTTTTAACTGATCCTCCTGCTTTTCTTGGGGTTGTGACAGAAATGCTGTTTCATATTCCTTGAAGCTTTCTGTATCTCCCCAGCGTTTTAAAACTTCCGACCTATATTTTTCCTTCAACTCAAGCACTTTTGCATCGGAAAAAGGAGTGAAAGACGGAGCAGGATTTCCTGCAATTTCTGTTTTGACCAGAGAGATCAGAGCATCAATGCGTTCTTTTTGAGCCTGTAAAATATCAAGGTGTCTTTTTAATGCCTCTGTCCGACTATAGTTAGGAGAACTGAGCAAATTCTTGATTTCTTTTAATGAAAATCCCACCTCACGAAAAAATAGAATTTCCTGCAAACGACTTAAATCATCATTGCTATATAAACGATATTTACTGTCTGTAACCATAGTAGGCTTCAAAAGACCTATTTCATCGTAGTAGTGCAATGCCCGTATTGTAATTCCTGTTAGGTCAGCAACTTCATGCACTGTCATCTTCCTATCATTCATACCAAAAATCCTCCGCAGCCCCTAAAATTTCGTTTGCAGGCAACAACGTAGCTTCAATAATGCTTTTTCCTGTCTTTTTCAAGTAGTGCTTAACCAAATGATACCCGCAGGCGTAGCCAGCACAGTAGGGCAATCCAACACAGGGAAAATTTTGCATGGCGGCCATCTCATCACCATAGAGGTAGGCATTAAGGTTCTCAAGCCCTTGGACATTCAGTCCATCGTGAATAATAGGTTTGATATATTTATTCAGGGTGTGCATATCTGTTTTGGTCACCCACGGGCCTGCCTTGTCCTCGCCATACAGGTAAGTTGCAAAGTTTTCAGCAAGCCCCTCGCTGACCATCATCTCCCCAAGGGTGATACTATTCTGCCACTTAATAAATTGAAAGCGCACATTATGATTTACTTCGTGGGCCAGCGCAACAGGAAGGCGAGTCAGTGTAAATTCATGGGGGATTAGCCACGCCATGATATACCCCGGAATCCCGCCATCACCGCAATATCCTTCATTCAGAGTGATATAGGGGCTTTCAGCGTTTGCCAATAGAACTGTAAATAAATACTCGCTAACTGGAAGTTCAATCCCATTGTTCAAAAAACATTCTAGGGATTTCTGAATGGATTGCTTACAAGATGCCCATAGCCGATCCGAAGAAAGGCTTTCAATATTTGCTTTTTGTGGCTGATCTACCTTTGTGGGGGAGATCAAGCCCAGCATATCACTTGCCATAATAATATCATAGCCATTGGGTGTAGCTGACTTCATGGGAATTTGATAACAGTCCCACTTGCCCTTAAAGGGCATCATCAGTTCATACCGGTAAATGTCGTTTTTCTTTTCTACGGGAGCCTCCATGATTTTTTTGTAGACAGCATCCGAACGTACACAACTTAATTTCATATAGCCACATTCCTTTCTTGTTTCATATAGCATACACTATGACGTAACGTGAGTGTCAAGAGGGATGTTAGGAACTGTACCATATTTTTTGAAAAGGGCAAGCCTTTCATAATGGGCCAATCCACACAAAGCAGGTTGGCCTATTTGGGCAGGGAACTGGCCTGCCTTGCTTTAAGTGAAATGTTTTTCTTATTTACTATTTTTATTAGTTTGGAAACAAAAGTTACTCTATTATCAAAAAACTTGTTTTCCACATGTGGTGTGTAATCTGTCACTCACAGAAATAAAACATATCTTTGAGGAGGACGCAATCATGCTGCAAATATCTGAAATCGTAAAGAAAACCGAGGAAATGTTCGACCTGTTCAACGAGCATTTCTATGATAATGAATTGACTCGCCCGGCGATCACCGTATCCCCGGACGGAGGGCGCGGGGCTTACGGCTGGTGCAGTATCAATGAAATCTGGAACGCCAGCGGCGAGAAATACCGGGAGATCAATCTTTGCGCCGAGTATCTTGACCGACCTATCTTCGAGCTGGCCGCCACGCTCTTACATGAAATGGCGCATCTCTACAATCTGGTTCACGGCATCCAAGACGTAAGCAACAACGGCTACTACCACAATCTGAAATTCAAAGCCACCGCCGAGGCGCATGGCCTGCACATTGAGAAGCACGACAAATACGGATGGACAGTAACGATGCTGGCCCCGGGGGCGGAGGCATGGATCAGGGAAACCTTGGGCGAGGATAAAATCAACGCCAGCCGCTTACCGGTGGAGGCACCACCAAAGGCGGGAGCAAAAAATCCAAGAACCGCAGTATCAAATATGTCTGCCCTTGCTGCGGCACCATCATCCGGGCAACGCGGGAGGTCAATGTAGTCTGCGGCGATTGCGGAGAGCCTTTCGAGCGGGCAGATAAGGTATAATAAATTGCGCAAATTGAAGAGGGCATAAAAAGTAGACACGGCTTGCGGTCTGAGGTAGAATGAAGTTGCAACACCACCATTCTGAAAGGAGACAGCAAACCATGTCCAACAACATTGTACAATTTAACGAGGAAATAATCAAGGGGCAAATCAAGGAATTGGTCCGGGGAAGCGTCGAGGAAACTCTGAATGAGCTTCTGGATGCAGAAGCGGAAAAGCTGACCCAGGCAGCCCGCTATGAGCGCAGCGAGGCCCGCCAGGGCTACCGCAGCGGTCACTATGCCCGAAATCTCACCACAACCTCCGGGGATGTGACGCTCCATGTGCCCCGCCTCAAGGGGATCTCCTTCGAGACAGCGATCATCGAACGTTACCGCCGCCGGGAGAGCAGCGTGGAGGAAGCCCTCATCGAGATGTACTTAGCCGGCGTGTCTGTCCGCCGGGTAGAGGATATCACCGAGGCCCTCTGGGGCAGCAAGGTATCCGCATCCACCATCAGCGAGCTGAACAAGAAAGCGTATGTCAATATCGAAGCATGGCGCAACCGTTCTCTGCAGGGCGGAAAGTATCCATATGTCTATGTGGATGGCATCTACCTCAAGCGGAATTGGGGCGGAGAATACGAAAATGTGGCCGTATTGGTGGCGATTGCCGTCAATGAGGATGGATATCGTGAGGTTTTAGGCGCCGCCGAGGGGATGAAAGAGGACAAGGCCAGCTGGGTCAGCTTCTTCCAGTGGCTCCGGGGGCGGGGCCTGGAAGGAGTGAAGCTCATTGTAGGAGACAAATGCCTGGGGATGCTGGAAGCTGTGGGAGAGGTGTTTCCCGAGGCCAAGTACCAGCGGTGCGTGGTTCATTTCTATCGGAATATATTCTCTGTTGTGCCCAAATCCAAGGTGAAGAATGTAGCGAAAATGCTCAAAGCGATCCATGCGCAGGAGAGCAAGAAGGCATCCTGCGAGAAGGCTGCGGCTGTTATTGCGGAGCTGAAATCCATGAAGCTGCCGGAGGCGGCAAAGAAGGTAGCCGACGGAATTGAGCAAACCCTGACCTACTGCGACTTTCCGTCAGAGCATTGGACGAAGATCCGAACCAACAATGTGATTGAGCGCATGAACCGGGAAATTCGGCGCAGAACGCGGGTTGTGGGCGCTTTCCCGGATGGGAATTCCGCATTGATGCTGGTCTGTGCCAGGCTGCGGCATGTTGCCGGAACCCAGTGGGGCTGCAAGAAGTACATGAACATGAAGCACCTGGAAGCCATGGAGCGCGATCAGATCGCCGGGTAAATAAGCAGTCAGTTCCCAAAGTGTCAAGGACAAGACGAGCGGCTGCGCCGCCCTTGACACTTTGTGTCCTGACCGCTGGATGGTAACCAAGGGGCGGTCAAGCCGCCCCCTGTAATAGATGTAATAGATTTCTACCAGACCGTAAAAATAATTTTGCGCATAACTCTTGACACTACCACGGGTAGTGATTCTAAAAGAATTATTTTTAGGGCGTATTGTGCCTAAGATGCTTTTCTCCATTACTCGCGGTGAATCAAAAGGCCATATACAGTTTTCACTATTGATAAAAAAAGGTACAGAGTAGAACACCATTCTACTTCTGTACCTGTTGTCTGCAACTAATTTCTTCTTTATAAAATTACCAAATATGTTCAGGACTCGGCTGTTGAGTCAACCTGCGGAGAATGTGCGCTTGGCACAGCAGGGGAGAAACTGCCAGGGAGAGAGCCAACCGGTTAATCCCGGATTTCTTTTCGTGCCTCAAATTTCATTGCGGCACCTTTCTTTTAAAAATAGGTTGAATTTCTCCTATTTTTGCGTATAATAGAGATTAGGAGGTGTTACAGATGACCGTGAACACAAAGAATCTAGTTTCCATTACAGAGGCCAATCAGAATTTCTCCCGTGTGGCACGTCTGGTGGATGAAAACGGCGCCGCCATTATTTTGAAAAACAATGTCCCGCGTTATGTGGTGCTGGAATTCAGCCAAGCGGAACAGGAACAACTGGCAGCAGATGAGGATATTTTGACGGTATCCCGGCGTTTAATTGCCAAAAACCGCCGCGCCTATGAGGAACTGGCGAAATGAAAACCTGATCAAAAAAACAAATCCTCGCGCTGCATTCTGCACTAATCGAAGAATTTGGCGGATGTTATGGGATTTGATTTGAAGAGGAGGAGCAGCGGCGCGCACTCTGACTTTTGAAAAGTCGGAGCAAGCGATAAAAAGCTTGCTCTGACGTGGGTTTATGCTGCAAGAAAAATACTATAAAATTGATAGTTGAGATTATTATTTATTATAATCTATTGACAAATATTTTCGCTTTCTAACAAAATTTGTAGTTCTCTTTTTTCCTTTTCAATTAGTTCTAAAAAATATGCGCGAGGATCATCACCAAAATCAGGCTTAACTCTGTTGCGTGTTCTACTTTCGATATAATCTATTAATTGATTATACTCTTTTTGGGGAAACACATTGTAAAGCAGGCCGTTTACCCCATATTCTGTATTACAATTTATGAAGATTCTCTTCAACAGTATATCATTTGTTGCAAATAAAAACTCCATACGGTACTTCTCTGCATCTGCATACAGTGTACTCCACTTCGTTAAGTACGATATATCCCACGCTTGATTTTTGCAACCATGGATAATTTTTCTAATATCTTCAGATTTTGCATGTTTAGGGGCTTTGATGTTCTCTTGTCCAGTAAAAAGCATAATTATATACGTCAGCATATATTCACTAACCAATAAATAATCATACATCCATTGTACAAATTCTTGTACTTTTTCTACTGGCCGCTTGTTTTGCACTCTATATAGCTGTACAGCATGAAGCAGGGAAGCAACTGCCATGTCATAGTGAGCCCCGCCATCAGAATAGTCGATTGTTATGTTGTTCGCGGGTACATTCGAGTATTTGATTGGTGGAATTTCTGTCCACTGCCCTCTAGCAACTTGTAACCACATTTGTCCCGGATATTTATCAAATATATCCAAGAACTTCTGTAGTTCAAATAAACCTTCTTCTTGGGAGCGTAATTGAGAAGCTCGTTCTTGAATTGCCACCCCCGCACTGATTGGCAGATCATTAAATATTGCCCACGCCATAATCACACCAATCAATTGGGATTCGCTTTTATTCTTTAAGCTTCCTATTTCGCAAAACTTCAGAAGACTAATCAGAATATTTCTATCTATAAATAAAGCAAGTTCTTCCTCTCTTTTGGTTTCTGCAAATACTTTATAATCTATTTTTCCATTTGGCGCGATATTTGGATGAAAAATAATTTGCTCTTGCTGAATAGTATTCCAAATAAAATTTATAATTTCTCCATCAAAGATTATGGTATTATTCATTACTTTTGCCCTTTTTGATTACAATATTTAAAATAGCCACTTCTATCACTTTACCGCACTCTTTTCCTCTCCCGCGCCTTCTCAAATGTCTTCTCGTTAATAATCGTTTCATGGCACTTTCTATCAGGGACACACTTAAAGCGCCGTCGTTCTCTTCCTGTTTCCCAGTAAAAAAACCGGTAAGCGCATCTTTCTGTTTGAAAGTATGAAAAAAGCTACATTTAGATTTTTCAAAATGTAGCTTTTAACTTGTTCATTAGCTATAAAAAAGATATATTTGCGTCTTTGGAGGCGGGAATTAAAATCTGATAATCCGCAAAAAATTGGCAGCGACAGCGAATCGTCGCAAGGACGTTCACAACAGGGCAGATGATTTGCTTGCCATCGAACATTTCACGAAAAACGTCTCAAACAATAAATCATTATCAGTCATTATCAAAGTCAGTGGGACATGGCTCATAGCTATTTACATCTCTATTACTACAGATGTATCCAGTTGCGGCTGATAAACTGGAGGAGGAATGGCTATGAACACAACGGTAACACTTTTTATCATAGAATTTAACAACAACACTGGGTTGAGGTTCAAAATTATCACAAACATAATTTCCGTTAACATAATCTTCAGCTTGACCGCAGCCGCCCACAACGTTGTCAAGCTCTTCATCGGCAATCTCACCGCTTGCATGGAGCTTATCAAAATATTCCTTTGCCTGCTCTTCAGTGATATCATAGCCGTTTTCCTTTGCAAGTGCCAAGGTTTCCTCGGCGGACTTACATTCTTTTTCTTTTGAAATAAGTTCTTTGTTCATTATAAAGCTCCTTTACGTTTTTATTTTAACCTTTCTAGGATTTGTAGTGATATTAAACAATAAAACCAAAAAAGAATATCTATTTAAAATAGTATATCATAAATTACTTTTATAATCAATGCTTTGTGAAGCCAATCCACTGATTCTCTTATCTTTTCTCTTCCAGCTTTTATCTGGAAACGGCATTTTAGAGAAGAGTACAAAATAGATACCCTATCAAAATAGTAATTACATGTTATCGGTAGAGAACAACTGTTTTTTTGATATCTTATTTTTCGGATATATCTCATGAGAAAACCGAGTACAAAACAACGCTAGATCTTTGAAGTAAAATGGAAGCAAATTTCGATAGGAAAATCTCTTTCTTAAGGTATAGTTATTGAACGGGGTGGATTAGGGTTATTCCATAAATCATCCCAAGGAGTTTTTGGAATACCGAGAAAATATGGTGTCGCAATAATAGCACAATCCTCAATTTGTTTGACCGTCGCGACCCCCGAGACAGCCACCCTTCCACTTGAAAAATTGACAAATGATGTAGAGGTAGTCATCCATGTAGGGTCTAATGTCAGAATCAGCTTTTTTCCATTTTTAGACAAGTAAATGTAAGGGTCGTGATTGAGCGAACCCGTCAAATCGTATCTCCCATTACACACAACATTGGGAGCCGGCATATTTTTGGTTCTAAAAGTTTCCGTAAACTCAATATTCTGACCTATATCCACTTTTGATAAATCGGTCGGCAAAGGTATGGCGTGAATGGTCATATTTTGCAGGATATCTTTTATTTGTGTTACAATGGAATTTAATTGAAATCCAATTTTATGTAAGCATCGAAAACGCTCCATAAAATCAAAATTCATCACAATTCCGTTAAAAGCAGCCATGATTGATATACGAGGTAAATTTATATAATAAAGTTGCGAAAAATTTAAGTTCCATTTTGAACCATAATGTATTTTTTCATATATGTATTGTTCATGTGCTGCTTTGATTTCAGTTAACTTTTCAATCGTGTATGTAATTTCATCGGTATCAACTATCCGGTGATGAGTTGGACAAAGCAGAATAAGATTTTGCTCACAATCTATTTCGCTTTGAGAAATATTGGGGTTGCCGCGCGGTCC
>ENA-OOWK01001569-OOWK01001569.1-human-gut-metagenome-genome-assembly--contig:-NODE-1569-length-10702-cov-3.696816_pt1 | contig 10702 bp, 8 predicted proteins | sample MGYA00241405_ERZ501317 | MGnify/ENA primary metagenome ERZ501317 (study PRJEB25962, sample SAMEA1972440) | human gut metagenome | biome: human gut; feature: human-associated habitat; material: faeces... | reverse complement strand
GCCACCGGTTTCCCCTTGGCATTCGTTGCCGCTAAAATCGCTTTGGGCTACACATTAGACCAGATTGGCGAGATGGGTACTCCTAACTCAGCATACGAAGCTCCCCAATTGGATTACCTGATTTGTAAAATTCCCCGTTGGGATTTAACAAAATTTGCCGGTGTATCACGTCAGATCGGTTCCAGCATGAAGTCGGTAGGTGAAATCATGTCTATCGGACGTTCTTTCGAGGAAATCATTCAGAAAGGTCTTCGTATGATCGGTCAGGGCATGCACGGTTTCGTGGGTAACGACCATACTAAATTCGAGAATCTGGATGAGGAACTGGCTAACCCGACAGACCTCCGCATCTTCTCCATCGCTTCTGCATTGGAAGAAGGATACAGCATTGAACGTATCCATGAACTGACCAAGATTGACCCGTGGTTCTTGGGCAAACTGAAAAATATCGTTGACTACAAAATCAAACTTTCCACTTATAATAAGATTGAGGATCTGCCCGAAGATGTACTTCGCCAAGCTAAAGTGTTAGGGTTCTCCGACTTCCAGATTGCACGTTTCGTACTGAAATCCAATGGCAACATGGAAAAAGAGAATCTGGCCGTACGAGCTCATCGTAAAGCATTAGGTATTCTTCCGGCTGTGAAACGTATCAATACCGTCGCATCCGAACATCCCGAACTGACCAATTACCTGTATATGACATACGCTACCACAGGTTATGATGTCAATTATTATAAGAACGAAAAATCAGTGGTTGTATTAGGCTCGGGTGCTTACCGCATCGGTTCATCTGTAGAATTTGACTGGTGTTCTGTAAACGCTGTACAGACAGCACGTAAATTGGGTTACAAATCAATTATGATTAACTATAACCCTGAAACGGTTTCTACCGACTATGACATGTGTGACCGTCTGTACTTTGACGAACTTTCATTCGAACGTGTACTTGACGTGATTGACCTGGAACAACCGGGTGGTGTCATTGTATCGGTAGGCGGACAGATTCCTAACAACCTGGCTATGAAATTACATCGTCAGTCAGTACCTGTATTGGGAACTTCACCTCTTTCTATCGACCGTGCTGAAAACCGTCATAAATTCTCGGCTATGCTCGACCAACTGGGCATTGACCAACCGGCTTGGAAGGAATTGACCAGCCTGGAAGAGATGGAAGAGTTCGTCAACAAAGTAGGTTATCCGGTGTTGGTTCGTCCTTCATACGTACTCTCGGGCGCTGCCATGAATGTATGCTATAACGAAGACGAATTAAAAGAATTCTTGCAGATGGCCAAGGAAGTTTCTAAAGAATATCCGGTAGTCGTATCACAGTTCATGCAAGACACCAAAGAAATAGAATTTGACGCTGTAGCCCAAAACGGTGAGGTAGTGGAATATGCCATATCAGAACATATTGAATACGCAGGTGTACACTCGGGTGATGCAACCTTGGTATTCCCGGCTCAGAAGATTTATTTCGAAACAGCCCGCCGCATTAAGAAAATCGGTCGCCGCATAGCCAAAGAATTGAATATTTCCGGTCCGTTCAATATGCAGTTCCTGGCTAAGAACAATGAAGTAAAAGTGATTGAATGTAACCTGCGTGCCTCACGTTCATTCCCATTCGTTTCCAAGGTATTGAAACGTAACTTTATTGAAACAGCCACCCGCATCATGCTGGATGCTCCATACAGCAAACCGGACAAGTCGGCATTCGACATTGACTGGATTGGTGTAAAAGCTTCTCAGTTCTCATTCTCACGCTTGCACAAGGCAGACCCGGTATTGGGTGTAGATATGTCTTCAACCGGTGAAGTAGGTTGTATCGGTGATGACTTCCATGAAGCCTTGCTGAATTCACTGATTGCTGTAGGATTTAAAATTCCTACAAAATCAGTTATGTTCTCGTCGGGTGCTACCAAGTCTAAAGTAGATTTGCTGGAAGCCAGCCGTATGTTGGCAAATAAGGGATACGAGATTTATGCAACTGCCGGAACTGCTACTTTCCTGAATGCACACGGAGTAAACACTATTCCTGTTTACTGGCCTGATGAACGTCCCGATGCAGAAAATAATGTAATGAAGATGATTGCCGAACACAAGTTCGACCTGATTGTCAATATTCCGAAGAACCATTCTAAACGTGAGTTGACTAACGGTTATAAGATTCGTCGCGGAGCAATCGACCACAATATTCCTTTGATTACCAACGCCCGCCTGGCAAGTGCTTTCATTGAAGCATTCTGCGAAATGAGCGAAAAGGATATTCAAATCAAGAGCTGGCAGGATTACAAATAATCCTTTCCGATAAATATAAATGAGGGTGTATCTTCAGTCTGAAGTGCACCCTCTTTTTTTTGATAAGCCACTGCTATGGGGCTAATATGGGAGTACGTTAAAAATGAAATTTGTTAACCAACAAAATCCGATTTCCATCATTCAGCGCATTTCTTATAGTGTCAGGTAGTGATTCATAATCTCTGCACATATTTTCCAGTTCTTGGCTGATAAGACTTACAATAGTTCCTTTACCATCTGAGGACATAGGTTCTATAATATCATATACAGAAGATGATTTTGTAAACTTTCTACATCCACATTTATTATTGAAAGGATTGAATATAATAGTATATTGACTATTCCCATCTTCAATAAGTCCTATCCAAGTACTATCAGAAACGACGATAGGACTGTTTACCAACCTTAAGTAATCGGCAGAAGGCTTACTTCGACGAAAGGCTAAATAATCTGTTTTTGCTTTTTGAGAGATAGCTTTATCTAAAAAATCAAAAACAATGAAGGTGTGTACCTTCCCATCTTCATCCAATATTGCCAAAGAATCTGAAGGCGAACGATAATAACATAATCCTGAATTGTTATTCCTGAAAATTTCGTTTGTCGTACATCCTCCTATATAACCTTCTTGATAAGGCATTGAGCGCGCAATAGGATTCATTAACGAATCCGTATAAATCAGAGCCGGCATTTGTGTTCCGTCAGGTGTCGTGTTAAATATAAAATTGCCATTCTTCAGACGTTTGAAGGCATCTGCAAAAAAAGGAATTTTCTGTTCACTTAAGAAAGTCCCGGATTCAGTGTAATGAATGATTTTTTTGGAATTTGTATCTAATACGTACACTCCGGTTTCGTCTACATGCATATCCCAAGGAAAAACATATTCTCCCGGGCCCTGTCCTACACGCCCATATTTAATATCAGATGTACCATCCTTTTTAAAGGATACAACAGTTCGTAATGCGCTTTGGTCTAGAATATAATATTTGTTATTGTATTCTATTATTTTGTCAGCACAAGAGAACATGATGTTGTTTCCTTCGTTCAGAACAACGAATGAAGTATTTGCGATATGACTCAAGCTTCATCATAGCTCATGCCCTACGCTTCGGCCAACCCATGCAGGTCATCCTCAAAACAGCGGTCAACTCCCCGCCTGTGATGCCACAGATGTCAATGTAATCGCGCCGCATGAAAATATCCTTCAAGTTGTTCAAGTCACTGAATACACTCACCTTGCCGAAACGATGGGGCGACTGAGAAAGTAATAGCGACCGGCAGTCACCCGACGGTGAACGATTGCGGTCTTGTCCACATATACATAACCGTCTTGGCGAAGGCTCTCGAAATTCTGTATGCCGATGGAATAAATACTCTGCTCTATACTGATTACCTTTAGGATTCTGCAAAAGTAAAGACAGCTATTTCTTCTTGAGATAAATCCGAATCAACCTAATTATTTTCCCTTTTTCACTTATAGTTATAAGAAAAAATCCATAACTTTGCCACGAGTTAACCAAAACAAACATAACGTTGACATTTTGATTCAACAAAACAACAAACATCAAAAGCTATGAATAACTTTTTCTTAGAAACGCATCAAGTGGTCAAACGCTTTGCCAACCACACTGCGCTGAATGGTGTCAGCATTCAGGTCCCCGAAGGACAAATCTTTGGATTGCTGGGGCCGAACGGTGCCGGCAAAACCACACTCATCCGCATCATCAACCGCATCACGGCCCCCGATTCGGGAGAAGTACGCTTCAACGGACACCTGTCGCAAGCCGAAGATATTTATCATATCGGTTATCTACCCGAAGAACGCGGATTATACAAGAAGATGAAAGTGGGCGAACAGGCTATCTACCTGGCTCAATTGAAAGGTCTCAGCAAAGCAGAAGCCACTTCACGACTGAAGCTATGGTTTGAAAAGTTTGAAATCACTCCGTGGTGGAACAAGAAATTGGAAGAGCTGTCCAAAGGGATGCAGCAAAAAGTACAATTTATCATCACTATACTGCATAAACCTCAATTACTGATATTCGACGAACCTTTCTCCGGCTTCGACCCTGTGAACGCCGAACTGCTGAAGCGTGAAATACTGGAGCTGAAGAAAGAAGGACATACCATCATCTTCTCCACGCACAACATGGCTTCGGTGGAAGAGATATGTGACAATATTGCACTCATCAACCATTCTGAAGTGGTGTTGCAAGGGAATGTGAAAGAGGTGCGTTCTCGTTTCAAAGCCAATACCTATATCTTAAGCACTCCGAAAGGACAACCCTTGAAAGAATCCCCTCTGTTTGAGATTGTAGACAGTCAGCCCACCGAAGAGGAAATCCGATATACCCTACAAAAGCAACAGGATATGTCCAACTCGGCATTACTGACCCAAATAGCCCAACAAACCGAAATAATCTCCTTTACCGAATGCCTGCCCTCCATGAATGAAATATTCATCCGTACGGTAGAAGGTTTGGATAAACACTAAATGCCCAAAGCCATGAACAAGATATTAATCATTATACAGCGTGAATTTCTGAACCGAGTAAGTAAGAAATCATTTATTCTTCTTACCATCCTGATGCCGTTCATCTTTGCAGCTCTCATTTTTGTTCCTGCACTGCTGTCGACGGTGAAAAGCGATGAAGTTAAACAAGTAGTAATCATTGACCACACACAAAAGTACATCGGACAATTCAAGGATGATGAATCTTATCATTTCATCGCCGGACAAGAAATGTTGCCCGAATACCGAAGTGATACTACCCGCATAGACGCCGTAGTGGAAATTACCGAAGACCTGATTCAAAATCCCACAGCAGCCGCCATCTATTCGCGCAAAGAAGTGACTAAGGGTTTGTTGTCATTGGTAAACAATACGCTGAATGAACAAATCAGACACGATAAACTGACAAGTTACAATATCCCCGAATTACAAAATATCATGCAGGATTTTGATAAGAGATACAGTGCACGTACCATCAAATGGAGTGAAGACGGCAGTGCAAACGAATCAAATGCCGGCATTGCGGTAGCCGTTGGTATGATACTTACCTTCCTTATCTATATGTTCGTTATGTCTTATGGAGGTATGGTGATGCAGAGTGTCATGGAAGAAAAGACAAGCCGCATTGTCGAGTTAATGGTATCATCGGTCAAGCCGCTTCAACTGATGCTTGGCAAGATTATCGGTATCGGTCTGGTAGGCATTACCCAACTGCTGATATGAGGTATTCTGCTTGTTGTACTTTTGGGTATCGCCGACAATACTTTCGGTGGAGATACAGCCATTCTAAAAGGTGCCGAAGGCATGATTAGTGCCTTACAAAACCTGAATCTGCTGAAACTCGGAACCCTCTTTACCCTGAATTTCATCGGCGGATTCCTGATTTATGCCTCCATCTTTGCTGCTATCGGAGCCTCTATCAATGCCATGGAAGATTCACAACAGTTTATGACTCCCATTATGATACTGATGGTGTTCTCCCTTTACGCCGGTATCTATAGTGGCGACAACCCGGACGGTCCGCTGGCTTTCTGGTGTTCTCTCATCCCATTTACCTCGCCTATCGTCATGATGGTACGTGTTCCGCTGGATGCACCGACCTGGCAAATTATTCTTTCGCTTTGCCTGCTCTATGCCTCAGCACTTGCACTCATCTGGATTTCAGGAAAAATATATCGTGTAGGTATCCTGATGTATGGCAAAAAGCCGACACTAAAAGAGATGATTAAATGGATTTCTTATAAATAGATATAATTCACTCTAGCCCTATCGGGCACTCTCACAAGAAACGGGGGTGTGTCAAAACTAAACCGGTCTATCAAACCTCAACTGTAGGGGCAAGGTTTACCTGCCCGAACCAACGGTCACAACCTTGGAAGTAATACACCAAGCAAACTGTTTTCGGGCGAACGAACCTCGCTCCTACTAGCCAAATGACAGCATCATCAACGTTTAGACACAACCCCACTTTTTTATTACTTCCACTCACCCAATTGAATACCCAGCTTTTCCCAATGCCCGATAAATGAATTCAACGAGTTACGGAAACGATCAAAATCCTTATTGGATGGATTTGTCCAACCCACTTCGGCATATGCAGCAAGACGCGGATAAATCTTTTTATTCATACTTTCAACTGTAGGAATAAATTCACCCCACATTTGGCAACCGATACCCAACACTTTACTTTGCTGAGCCTCTGTCAGTCCCTCAGGAATCGGATTGAATTCATACGATTTTTGCAAAGGAATAGATTCATAATCATAGTCCAGATAAGTATATATATGATAAGAGTTAACGATATCATATCCTTTCTCAATAGTTTCTTTAATCAATTCAGGCTCCCCTTTCCAGAAATGAACAATTGTGCCAGGAGCCAATTGCTGTTGTGAAGCACCACTTCCGTCTCTTTGATAATCATTTACCTGAGCTCCCGTAATTTCATTCCATCCCATCATGTGACGGTTTTTAGAAGCCAAGAAATTAGAAATGTTATTTGTAAAAAAGACCTGCAAGCCACCCGGTGAAGTTATCTTGTTCTGCTTCATATAATTGCGTACCATCGGTGATTCCTTCCAAGCATTATATCGTAATTCATCTCCACCGATATGAATAACCGGAGAAGGGAATAATGCAATTACTTCCTCCAATACATCTTCCTGAAATTGGATAACACGAGGATCAGCCACATTATAAGCATTGTAATGTACCCCAAAGTTACAAGGCACCTTAATCTGCTTTCCGGTAGTTCCCAACCATGGATAAGAAGCAATAGCAGCACTGGCATGTCCCGGCATCTCTATTTCAGGAACAATCATAATATGGCGTTTGGCAGCATAATCCACTACCTCTTTGATATCATCCTGAGTATAAAAACCACCATGAGGCTTGCCATCAAACACATTGCTGTGGAAATGGTTAATCTCTGAAGAGTCACGGAAAGCACCGACCTCTGTCAATTTCGGATATTTCTTGATTTCAATACGCCATCCCTGATCATCTGTCAAATGCCAATGAAATACGTTCATCTTCAGTTCTGCCATTCTATCCAACAGATTGAGGACAACTTCTTTACCTTTGAAATACCGACCTTCATCCAACATGAAAGCACGCCAGGAAAAAGCCGGATAATCCGTCACCAAAGCTTTTTGAACTGTCAGGCGTCCTTCTCTTTCTTTAATAATCTGGCGCAAAGTCTGCACACCGTTAAACACTCCTTCGGGAGTAGAAGCCTTAATTGTAATCTGGCTTCCGGCAGCTTCCAATACATATCCACCTTTTTTATCAGGTAAAACGGTCGAATCCAATAAAAGAATAACATCTCCTTTGTCTTTCCCTTCCTCCAAAGTGACTTCCACTGCAAAATCATTTTTCAAATAGGAAGCCAGCAACAAAGCCTCATTAGACAATTCATTAGAATAAACAACCATCGGCTTATCCTTCAACTTCACAAAGCCCTGAACATAATTAATCTCTTGCGGCTGAGGAAGCACGGCATACGCTTCTATCGGCGGCTGTTCACAGGAGCTACACACAACAATGCACAACAAAACGACAATAAGTGATTTGAGTTTCATAAGTATTAGAATTAAAATTAGTTTCAATAATAGCTTTTGACTACTTCAACGCTTCTTCAATGGTATTCATCAAATGATTAAACTCCTCTTTTTCATATCCAATAGAAGTATAGATTGCTTCTCCTTCCTTATTAAACAAATACGTACGAGGGATAGATTTTTCTGCAAAAAGTGAAAAAACTTCCCGTTTAGGGTCAGGATACAACGGGAAAGTAAACTTCTTACGCTCATTATAAGCCTTCAGTTGTTCATCCGTATGTTCGCGACCAATCACCAACAATACAAAGTCTTTATTATCTTTATATTTAGGCCAAAGCATCTTTTGTACTTCTGCAAGTTCCAACTGGCATGGGCCGCACCAAGTGGCAAATAAACTGACCAATACCACCTTACCCTTTAAATCGGCAGATGAAACATCTCCATAGACTGATGATTTCAACTGAAAATCCGGTAACTTATCTCCCTTCTTCAATTCCTGTGCATGCATTGCAAAACTGGTGCATAACAACATCAATAATAATCCTAACTTTTTCATTTTCATAATTCTGAATATTTAATTTACGATATAATGAAGACAAATATATCTGTTTTTCCTATATTTGCCGACTGAAATATCATTTTTTAGCCTATGATGACTTTTATTTCGTGTGCCAAGACAATGACGGATCATTCTAAAGTAGAAGTCCCTACCACCGGCACACCACAATTTCAAGCTGAAGCCATTCAGCACGCACTTGGTATGTCCAGGTTCTCTGCCGAAGAACTAGAACGCCTGTTACGGGTAAACAGTAAAATAGCAGCCGAAAATTATCTCCGGTTTCAAGATTTCTGTTCGGAAGCAAACAAAGCTCTTCCTGCCTTGTTAGCCTATACAGGCATAGTATTCAAACGTATCTGTCCTCAAGACTTTACAGCAGAAGATTTTCAATACGTACAAGATCATCTGCGTATCACTTCCTTTTTATATGGATTACTTCGTCCGCTTGACCTGATAAAGAATTATAGATTGGAAGGAGATGTCAGACTGCCAGAACATGAAGGAATATCTATGTTTGATTATTGGAAACCAATATTGACGGATGAGTTCATCAAATCCATCAAAGCACAAGGAGGCACATTGGTCAACCTTGCCAGCAACGAAATGAAAGACCTTTTCGACTGGAAACGTATAGAACAACAGGTACGCGTAATTACACCCGAATTTCAGGTTTGGAAAAAAGGGAAATTAACGACTGTCGTTATTTATACTAAAATGTGTAGAGGAGAAATGACACGCTATATCATCAAAAACCGCATTGAAAAGCCTGAAGAGCTAAAAAGCTTCAACTGGGAAGGATTCTGCTTTGATGCAGAACACAGCACTGAATCGCAGTACCTTTTTAGCCTTCTTTCATAAAAAAATATTAAATATTCAAGCTGCACAAACTTTTTTTCAACGCTCATGTTATTTAGTTGAAATTGGGAAGATATACCTAAACAATAATTTAACTAATAGAAATGAGTATGAAAAAATTAATGTTTGCACTGGCAATTGCCAGTATCAGTTCTGCAACGTTCGCGCAGCAGAGCAACAAATCACAAAATGCTATCGTCAGCGAAAGCGTAGATGTTATGGAGGTTCCGGTAGATAAGTACAAAGTAGAAACCAATCGTTTTTTTGATAATTGGTTCTTCTCTGTAGGAGGCGGTGCACAAGTATTATTCGGTGACCAATCCGACCTGGGCAAATTCGGCAAACGTATCGCTCCCGCTCTGAATGTGTCTATTGGCAAATGGTTCACTCCCGGACTAGGATTGCGTCTGCAGTATAGCGGTTTGCAGTCAAAGAGTTTTTCAAGCGAACCTTCTGCATACTCCAAGCCTCATATGCTGAGCGAAGGATACTATCAGGATAAGTTCAACTATATGAACTTACATGGTGATATCTTGTTCAACATCAGCAATATGCTTGCCGGTTATAATCCTGACCGTATATATGATGCCGTCCCATTCGTAGGTTTCGGTTTCGCTCATTCTTATGACAAACCTCACCTTAATTCATTGGCATTCAACTTCGGTTTGATTAATACCTTCCATGTAGCAGATGCATGGGATTTAAACTTGGAGCTTTATGGTATGGGAGCTGAAAACAAGTTTGATGGCAAAACTCTGAACAAAGGATTGGACGTTATGTTGGGGGCATCAGTCGGTGTGACCTATAAGTTTCCGCAAAGAGGTTTCAAACCTGCTCCTGACGTGGATGCAATGATGGCCCTTACAGCATCCCAAATGGATGCTATCAATGCAGCTTTGGCTCAACAAATCGAACAAAACCGTCAGTTGAAGGCTCAACTTGCAAATACTCCTAACGAAGTTGTTACAGAACAAGTTACCGTCAACCAGCTGACTCCGGTTCCGCAGTCTGTATTCTTCCAAATTGGTTCTGCTACTCTGCCTCAAAACAGCACAGTCAACTTGCAACAGATTGCCAACTTAGTAAAAGACAATCCGGGCATCAAACTGAAAGTAACCGGTTATGCCGACAGCGACACAGGTAGTGCATCATGGAATAAACAATTGAGTGAAGACCGTGCAAATACAGTTGCAAACGAATTGGTTAAACTTGGTGTAAACAAGAGTAACATGATTATTAGCGGTATGGGCGGTGTTAATACATTGACTCCTCCGGCATTCAACCGTCGTGTAATTATCGAAGCCCAATAATACTCTGCCTTAAAAAAGGTAAGCCAAAGAGGGGGTGCCAAAACGTGGATGATACTGTCATTTTAGGGATATTCAGTAAATGTCTCTAAAAAATAAGATGGCATATGAAGATGAT
>ENA-OOWK01001567-OOWK01001567.1-human-gut-metagenome-genome-assembly--contig:-NODE-1567-length-10723-cov-4.540026_pt1 | contig 10723 bp, 7 predicted proteins | sample MGYA00241405_ERZ501317 | MGnify/ENA primary metagenome ERZ501317 (study PRJEB25962, sample SAMEA1972440) | human gut metagenome | biome: human gut; feature: human-associated habitat; material: faeces... | reverse complement strand
CTCTCTTCGTTCATAATCGTGCAACATTTGAATGATACCGCCGGGAGTGACCCGTTTGACCGAAATGGTCATACCGCTATTGAAGGTGATTGTGACTCCGGAAAGGCTGAACTCTTCTTCCGACAACATGACGGGAACTATTTGACTGAACGAAGGAGAGGTACTTGTCGGTCGGGAGGGGGAAACACCGCCATAATAATTACGGACCGCATCTTCCTTAGCTTGTTTAACACTATAGCCCCGTCGGGACATCCAGGAACTCATACCTCCAGAAGTGGTATGCTGCTCGCGGCAAACATCGGCTAAAGAACAATGACAGTCTACTTTCAATACTTCAAGGAAACGTTACCAGGTTTTTCTAAATCTATTTTCTGCTAAATCCATAATGATTCATTTTTATACCAGGCAAAGATATAAGAACGAAAAAAGAGAGACAATATAGAAACGCGGAGACGCTTATATGGTGGACCAAGTATTGTGAGACTGACTTGCTGGAATTTAACGCAAACTTTCCAATATCAGAGAGAGATTATAGCATTTTTAAAATTTACAGAGGCTTCTTTGCTTACGATTCTCGCTTCTGCCGTCGGGTGTCGCACGTAAAAAACAACCTTGTTCTGAGCTCGAAGATTCGGAACAAAGAGAGATAAAAATGAAACTATGATTGCGATGGAACAGATTACCACCGTAGCTACCAATTGAGGATGGCAAGTTAAGCCGAATAAATGTTTTTGTTTATTGAATTATATTCCTTATTTACATATAATACTATACATAATAAAAATGTAATAATTAGATATGTATATGATATATTGGATAATTAGTAAATTTAATATATTAACACACCATATACAACCATTTAATTTGAAAAATTGCGTGGAATTATGAAATATTTTTAATAAATATATTGTTTGTATTAATAATATTATATATATTTGTTGCGTTTAAGGCCTTAAATAAAAGAATTATATCAAATAATTAACCTTAAAGTTATCATGTTTAAATGAAAAAAACGTTCATTTTAGTTCTCTGCTTGAGCATGTTTATCGGGCAAAGATCTGTCTTGGCCAAGCCAATGGAAATAGAAGAGAAACTTTTCCAAGAAACTCTTCAGCAAAGCAAAAATGTAACCGGTCTACTGACAGACGAATATGGGAATCCCATTATCGGCGCCACGATATTGGTGAAAGGAACCACGCAAGGGGTTATTTCAGATATTAATGGGCGCTTTTCCATTCGGGTTGCAGTTGGTGAAACACTCTCTTTCTCATTTATTGGTTATGAAAACGTTGAGAAAAAGGTGACTTCCGAAACAGAGGTTTTTAATATCCGCATGATTGAGGAGTCCACTTCTTTAAAAGATGTGGTTATTGTTGGATTTGGAAAACAAAAGAAAGCGAGTGTAGTCGGAGCAATAAGCTCTGTCAAACCGGAATCTTTCAAACTTCCAACAAGCTCATTGTCAGCATCATTAGCGGGAAGGATGTCTGGCGTAATCGCTGTTCAACGTTCTGGTGAGCCTGGCGGGGACGGGGCGGATTTTTGGATACGGGGTATCGGAACAAACGGGGCTAACTCCGCACCTCTCATATTACTAGATGGAGTAGAAATTTCATCAGGAGATTTGAATGACATCCAGCCAGATGATATTCAGAGTTTCTCTATATTAAAAGATGCCAGTGCAACAGCACTTTATGGAGTCCGGGGAGCTAATGGAGTGATGATTGTCACTACCAAGGAAGGAGCTACAAATGAGAAAATATCTGTAAAAGCACGTTTGGAGAATTCTTGGAGTATGCCATCGTATCATCTTGATATGGTTGATGGCCCGACTTATATGCGTATGTATAACGAAGCTTTGAAAAATGATGATCCTAACACTTCTCCAATGTATTCGGAAGATAGAATTCAGGGAACAATAAAAGGATTAAATAGATATATATACCCGAACGTTGACTGGCAAAAAGAAATATTTAAAAATGTAACAATGAATCAACGGGCCAATATAAATATTAGCGGTGGAAGTAAAATTGCATCATATTATGTGTCTGCTGGCATCTACAGAGATACTGGGATCATGAAAAATATATCACAAGGAAGTTTCAATAATAATATAGACAATAAAAGATATAACTTTCAAGCTAATATAAACGCTAATGTGACAAAAACTACAAAAGTAAGTCTCAAACTGAGCACTGTTATCGATGACAAAAACAGTCCAGTTGTCAGCGCAGCTGATACTTATCGAAATATTATACAGAAAACCAATCCGGTAAATTTTCCTATCATGTTTCCGGCAGGTAGCGGTCCTTTAGGAAATGAAACTAACATACTCTATGGAAATATGAGTTTTAATGGAGCCACTTTTGTCAATCCTTATGCTGAATTGGCAAAGGGGTATTCTACCACGTTTTCTTCCACGGTCATTTCCACCTTTGAGTTAAAACAAGATTTGTCCATGCTTGCAAAAGGTTTGTCAGCAAGGGCTTTGTTTTCATATAAGAATTGGAATACAGCAAAGACTGATCGTTCCACTGTACCTTTTTACTACCAAATAAGTAAGTATAACCCTACAGATTATACTTACACTTTGGAGAAAATAGGGACAACCGGAAGTGATTATTTGTCCTTCTCTAAGGCCAATAACGGAGACAGAACTATTTATTGGGAAGCTGCTATTGACTACCAGCGGTTGTTCGGGAAGAATAATATAACAGCGATGCTGCTTTATAACCAGAGACAATATAATCCTGCTTTTCCTAGCTCCTTGTTTGACGCTGTGCCTTATCGTACCACAGGATTGGCTGGTCGTTTTACCTATGCTTATGACGAGCGGTATTTTGCGGAGTTTAATTTTGGTTACAATGGTACAGAAAATTTTATTAAAGATAGGCAATTTGGATTCTTCCCGTCAATAGCCTTAGGGTACAGTATTTCAAATGAGGATTTTTTCAAGCCTCTAAGAAGTGTAGTTACAGCATTGAAAATAAGAGGAAGTTATGGCTTGGTCGGGAACGATAAAATAGCTGGAGCCCGCTTTCCTTATTTAACGGAGATTTCTTTAGGTACTGGCCCTAATTATCACTACGGTGAAAACATGAATACATGGTATAGTGGAATCACTTTCACACGTATTGGCAATGAACAAGCAAAATGGGAGGTTGGATATAAGGCAAATGTTGGTATTGATATGGAGATATTAGGCAGCCTAAATTTGACAATAGATTATTTTACAGAACGTCGAACCGGAATCTTTCAACAGCCCGCGACCTTGCCAAGTAGTATGGGGTTTGGAAGCACTATTCCATATTACAATTTGGGAGAAGTTAAGAATAGTGGAATTGATGCTTCATTCACATACAATAAGGCTGTAAATAAAGATTTTACAATAAGCTTGCTTGGAAATATTGTATACGCACATAACAAGATAATAAAGGATCAGTATCCGGAACAGATATACTCCAATCTTAGCCACATTGGTCATCCTATCAATTCAATATATGGTTTAACCGCATCAGGGTTATACGGTACGCAGGAAGAAATAGATCACGGACCTGTGCAGCAATACGGTAGCGGTCCTAAGATAGGTGATATTAAATATGTAGATATAACCAGTCAAGTTGACGGAAAGAATATTGTGAATGATAATGACAAACATGTTATTGGCAGTCCAACAGTTCCGGAAATCACCTATGGATTCGGTGGAACCATACGTTATAAAAAATTTGACTTCGGAATATTCTTTCAAGGGGTGGCTCGTACTTCTTTCATCCTATCCGCTGGTAATATGGCCCCATTTGGGCGATGGAATGCGAATGTTGCCCAGTGGATTGCTGATGATTATTGGAGTGAATCCAATCCTAATCCTAAAGCTCAATACCCACGCCTATCAGCCATAGGCAACGAGAACAACCACCAAAACTCCACTTATTGGTTGAGAGATGGTTCCTTCCTAAAACTGAAAAGTCTCGAGTTCGGTTATTCAATGAAGTATCTTCGTTTCTATGTTAATGGAACGAATCTTTTAACATTCTCTAATTTTAAACTTTGGGATCCGGAAATGGGGGGAAATGGATATTATCAATATCCAACACAAAGAGTTTTTAACATAGGAATACAATTTAATTTTAATTAATCATGAAACTAAAAGATGTATTATTAATAATTAGTAGCAGTGTAATTTTAACTTCATGCAACTACTTGGATGTGGTTCCTTCTGAGATTCCACAATTAAGCGATGCATTTAAAAACGAGGCAACGGCACAAAACTATATAATGGGGAATGTTTACGGGTATATTCCAACAGAGAGCTCGATCGCAGAAAATCCTGCTCTTCTTTCCACAGATGAACTTGATATACCATGGAGAAATGACAAAACCAATTTTAAAGCGTACCATATCAACCTAGGCACTTTGGATACTTCGTCCCCATATTTTAATTTATGGGAAGGGGCTAACGGTTCTAAAGCATTATATAAGGGTATCCGTGAAGCATACGTATTTCTAGAAAATATTGATCAGGTTCCGGATTTGGATGTTGCTAAAAAAGCACGTTGGATTGCAGAAGCGCATTTTCTGATAGGTTATTACCATTTCTGCCTATTACGGCAATATGGACCGATTATAGTAGCCAGAAACAGTGTAGATATGAATGCTCCGGAAGAACAACGCTATCCCCGAAGAGAACCTGTAGATAACTGTTTTAACTTCATTTTAGAGAATATAGATTATGCAATAAACAACGGTCTGCCACAAAGTGTTACAAGTAATGAATGGGGTCGTATCACAACCCTTATAGCCAAAAGTTTAAAAAGCCGTATCTTACTATATAGAGCCAGTCCGATATTTAACGGGAATGAGGACTATAGCAACTTCAAGGATTCTGATGGTACAATACTTGTCAACACAGTTTATGATGCGGAAAAATGGAAAGCAGCGGCAGATATTTCTTTCGAAGCTATCCAAATGGCTGAAACGAAAGGCGTTAAGCTTTACAAATGTTCAACAAACAGTTCATTGACATTTGCAGATAGCCTTCTTAAGGCTAAAGATCTCACAGGAATTATACCTGGTCAAAGACCTAAGATTTCTTATAACTCTCTTTCGGAAGAGAAGCGTAAAGAATATGATTATCGTTATACAATGGTCGATCCTTGGAACTGTGAACTGATTTGGGGATTTACCAATATAGAGAATAATCAAACATGGCAAAGACACTCAATGCTAAGGCCCTATACTTTTAATGGGATTTCTCCTACGCTGAAAATGGTAGAAGCCTATTATACCAGAAATGGGTTACCAATCGAACAAGATCCCGAATTCGATTATGAGAAACGATATCAGCTTGTAGCTGCGGACAATGTCCATTGTTATGATAGAACCCTACGACTGCACTATAACCGTGAGCCACGTTTTTATGCAAGTATCGCATTCGATAATAGTATATATGAATTGCGTGGGGCGAATATCTTATGTGAGATGCGTTTTAATAAGCCTTATGGCAAGCAATCGCAAGACGCTTCCTCGACAGGATATTTAGTCAAGAAAGGAGTACACCCATCTTCTGATTGCCAGCAAAGCGGTCAAACAGGTTTGCTTGTAAAATATCCCTTCCCTCTTATTAGGTTGGCCGAATTGTATCTGAATTATGCGGAAGCTTTAAATGAATATGAAGGAGAAGCTAGCCATAGCAAAATAATTCCTTATTTAGATAAGATTAGAGAACGTGCTGGAATCCCTGCTCTGTTAAAGTCATGGTCAAAAGCCAGATATCCCAAAACAAGTTTTACAAAGGACGAAATGCGAGAAATCATACATAGAGAACGAATGATCGAATTGTCCTTTGAAGGGCATCGTATGTGGGATGTCAGACGGTGGAAGATAGCTCGCCAAGAATTTGATCAGGATGTAAAGGGTTGGGATGTTAGTGGTCAAAGCGTAGAAGAATTTTATAATGTTTCCGGAGATATGGCCCAACCTCAGATTGTTGCAGATAGAAATTTCCCCAATGAAAAGTATGCATTATGGCCAATATCCATTACAGAGATCCAAAAGAATAGAAATTTGGTACAAACAGACGGCTGGTAAATATGGATAAAAATAAAATTTCAATATTTTTCCATTATAGAGATTTATAAATCTGTCTATGAAATTAATCGGGATGTTTCTCCTTTTGGCATAAGTCAAAAATAGAAATATAGGGCTTCGTAAGAGGCTCTATATTTTTTAGAAAATTCAATTATAATAGTGCAAGGATAAGATGTAAATTAAACTGTGTTTCAAAGTTAATATTTTATTCTTTGCTGACACAGATACAGTTTAATTTACGTCCTCTTTTATTGCACTTATTGAAATTGTGAATATATATACAGCTTTCTATCTGTCGGAAAACAAAGAGTTTACATCCTCTTCTGTATCTTCCATTTCAAACACCCTCTCGATATCTTTCAGTATTCTGGTATAATTGTCAGATATTTTCTTCTCCGCCCTAAACGCAACTACCAGAAGCGGTTCCTCTTCCAGTTTGAGCAGCCTGAACTTCTTCCTGAAATGCCCTTTGATATTGAAACGGTTTCCCATTCCGATAAATTCCCCCGGATCCAGTGAAGCGAAGTCCTTTGATTCATATATCTCTTCCTTCTGTGTACTGATGGTCACGCTGGAATTGCGGCCGCCACCGCTGCTGCCGGAGTTGGTAGACTTCTTCTCCTTCTCGTATTTCCCGAAAAAAAAAGGGTAATATTTCAATGCCTCCACATCCAGTGTGCGGCCCAGGAAGATATTTCCGAAATTCGCCTCGATGGACGACCTGTCCAGTTTGCTGTACAGTTTTTCCAACTTGGCTCCGAACTGGGTGAGCAGCAGGAACGCCGCCCCGTACTCGCGCAGGACGGAAGGCAGCTTCTCGAAGTCACGCACCTTGAAGGTAGTCATCTCGTCCAGGATAAATACAAAGGGGACCTTGTTCTCCATGGAGAACGAGCGCGAGGTGATGCTCACCATCATGGCAATAACGGGGGATATCACCGATTCCGTCGCATAGTTGTTGCTGATTGCAAAAAGTTTCGGATGCTCCAGATCAATCAGATTGAAATCGAAGTCATTCCCTGTCAGCACATAGTATATGTTCTCATTGGTGGTCAGCTTCGCCACATAGTTGCTGAGGGTGGACACATAGGAGGCCTACATCTTCTCGCTGCCCTCCACCTTGAGGTACGCCCCGCTATCATGGCGCTGATATCGTTCAGCTTCAGGAATTCCTGAAGCTGTCCCGTATCGGCCTTCATCACGAAGTTGACGATATGCGGCAGCGTGCAGCATTCCGGGAACTCGTCCCAAAGCCTGTACGCCACGCCGTTCAGGATGCCAAGCGCGCCCGTATACCATTCGTCCTGTTTGGATGTGGGCGGCATCAACGCGCCCAGTACGTCCTCCATCAACTGCATGAGCATCGTCCTGTCCTTTATATTCCTCCTGTCCAGCGGATTGAAGCGGTAAGTCCGGTTCATGTCCGTGAAATTTACATAATAGAACTCATGGGGGTATCCGTGTTTCCTGATCAGGTTGTATGCAGTCCGGGTATAGTCAAAATCCTTGAAGTCATAGATGAAACCGGCGAATCCGGACCTGATGTACTGCTCCATCAGAGGTTTGCCTATGGATTTGGTCTTGCCGGAACCGGCTCCTCCATAGACAAGGAAATTGGAGAACCAGTAATAATATCTGATAATTGTCCCGTCCGTGGCGTGAAGGGAGAGCAGGGCTTTTCCGCCATTTCCGCTTTCTGTCCCTCCTTTGAAAGAAAGACGAAGAAGTACGGAAACGACACCCGGAAGCAGGAACCACCACCCGTCCGGGATGGTGGCATGTGCGACAGCTGTTTCTGCAAGTACCAACAGCAGGAACAGGACATGTGACATCCGGGATTTTCCCGGAAACAGACAGCTGGCAATGCCGCCGCCAAAAAGCAGGGCTGCCAGTCTCATAATAAACATATGATCCATATTCATAAATTGATTTAGATTTTTCCGGTAAGCGCATCCTTTACCAGTCTTTTAGCTTCCGCTATGAAAGCCTGTTTCGGATTCACCATGAAACGGAACATCCGGTAAGACACATCCAGCATCTTCCTCTCGTTTCTGAATTCTTTCTGCAGGATGGCGGATTTGGCCATGCTCATCGCCTCGTTCTTTCCCGGAACATAATGGTAGGTGTGTTCCCTGCCGTCCTCGTAATACTTGTGTGTGGCCTTATAACCATACATACTGATGAACCGGTCCGCACACCGGGATTTCCACTCCATGTGTTCGAAACCCACCATGACTTTCTTACCGTTTAGTTCATTAAATGAACCTTTGCTTCTTGCTAATGGTGAAAGTCTTACTGTTTGTGTCACATCGTTCCGTGACACGATGATATGTACATGAAGCTGTAGCCCGGGCTTCCTGTCCCCTGACTTTGCCTGTCCCTCCTTCACTTCCTCATCACTGTTCCTGTAGTGGCGTTCCGTTTCCACCCTCCCAAAATAAACAAGATCCTTTCCTGATTTTATCTTTTCCCTGCGAAAATTCTCCGCATACAGGTCCATACAGTTCCGGGAGTAATTCTTCAACTCATGAATGACTTTTTCCTGTTCCTCTACGGTGAGCTGTTCAAATTCCGTCACCTGCTTTCCTGTAACCTTCCGGATCAGATGAGCCGCTTCATCCTGTGAGGGATTGATGGACAGCATATAGAATTTATCATCTCCTTTCATCAGCTTCTTATGGTTGCTGTCAATCTTTTGCATGACCGTCACCGGTGGTACATAATCCTCCTCATGGGAGAAGAAAGTGTCATAATAAGGTTTGTCTTCAAGACTTTCCTTCAACAGATATTCCACCAGTGCCCGGCACCTATCCTTGTTGTCGCATACACAGGGTGTGTTGACCGGTTTATGTACCTTTACAAACATTCCACCTGGATTTAGTTCTGATAATAATCATAAGGTTCCTATTGAAATTTCTTGAATACAGATTCATGTATGATACTGCATTTTTTTCAACTCACCGCCTGTCGTCCTCTGTTCCTTCATGGTGACAGCCCGAACTTCATAATCCCCTTTCAGATAATTCGCCGGACTATATGGACACTTCATTCTGTAAAGGATTGCTGGAAATATGGTAGAATATGCCATTCTTTTTTTTGATTGTTGCCAGCCTTCCGCATAAACCACATTGGCGCCATATAATATTTTCTTGTGAAAAAAAAGTATCATACTTTCTCTGTTCAAACTGTATTTCCACTTCGGATGAGTCGGTACAGGACGGGCCATTACCTGTTTTATGAGCATATTTCCTTTACTTTATATAACAACATTTCCAGATAAACCGGTGCGACAAAATAATCTGTTCCTTTTTCCGCCTTCTTGAAGTTCTTCTGGTCGAAAGCGTTTTCCAGCAGCCTGACAACCTGTCCCAATTTGTTTCTACCTACCACGTCAGGAGCACTTGCTTTTTTCAAGCGTTCCACTTCCGCCTTCAGTTGGGTGACCTGTTTGTCTGCCTGTTTCAGCAGATCATCACTGTGCGATTCCGATGCAGGAAGCAGCTTGTCAATCTTATCTTTTTCTATGGCACGGATGATTTTGATGATCCGTTCGATTCCCTGAAGTTCCAGTGTCTTGAACTTCCCGTTGATTGATGTTCGGGGATCCACCCCATTCCGCTCAAAGTAGGACAGCATTGTCTCAATGAATTCACTGGCCGACACGCTTCCTTTCATTTCGTCCAGATGCTGTTTCACATCTATGGATACACGAATGGTTTTTGTAATTTTTGTTTGCATAATCTTGAATCTTTCTGCAAATGTAAGGGCGGACCAGCACAACCTTTTTGTACTGCCTCCATATTATTTTCTGTAGATTTTTCGCCTACACTGTAAAGAGCTGACAATCAATTATATATAAAAATATGTAGATTTTATATAGACAATACAATTACTTGATTATCAACATAAAAAAGCTAAAATCTACAGAAAAAGTAGACTATTTGTCTACAAAAAAAATCATAATCAATTGACAATCACGGCTCTGCGTGATTTGGTTCATGGCTTTGCCTGAACCCTGCTTGCTCTTCCTTATTATTTTTTCGATGAAAAAATGGAATTTCTCGGGCAGAGCCCTTTCCCAAGAAAAGAGAAAAGACCATGCGGAATGAAATGAATATAAAAAATATGTGACAGAAAAACGGATATATATTATGTCTATACAGGAACAAACTGCAAGGTTATATGGCAGATACGGATGTGCGCCGGATTTCAGGTCTTGAAAGACACGGAGAAATCCGGAAAGGCACTGGCATTGCCATTTTGTAAGAGATTCCTTCGGAAGCTATCGGCAAGTGGCCGGTGGACAAACCGGAAGACAATACGGCAGACTTTATCAAACCGATTCTGAAAATCAAGAAAAGTACAATATCTGTTTCTGCATAATCTTCCCGAAAAAAAGAAAATGAACAATACCTGACAGTATTCTTTCATTAAGCGGATACCGCCAGTAATGATCAGATTGCCGATAGAAATGCGCATGAACATTCCTGTCCATGAACGAATAAAAATATTGGTAATCTGAAAATGATGGCGGAGAACCGGACATGCCTGGTAGCGTCAAGAAGGAACAAAAAGAAGCGGGCAGGATTATTTTGAATGGTCCTCTTTTTCCACGAATCCGATAGGTATACATTCT
>ENA-OOWK01001557-OOWK01001557.1-human-gut-metagenome-genome-assembly--contig:-NODE-1557-length-10752-cov-2.751893_pt1 | contig 10752 bp, 8 predicted proteins | sample MGYA00241405_ERZ501317 | MGnify/ENA primary metagenome ERZ501317 (study PRJEB25962, sample SAMEA1972440) | human gut metagenome | biome: human gut; feature: human-associated habitat; material: faeces... | reverse complement strand
TTGCCAGCCTATCATCACTTAAAGATGTAATTGTTTTGTCGTTCCAAACAACCTCGCCCGAGCTGGGCCTGTCCATTCCCGAAAGGGAGTACATCAGTGTGGACTTGCCTGCACCTGAACTACCCATAATCACAGTAAAGTCACCCCTATATATATTAAGGTCTAGATTTTCAAAAATTGTCTGCTCTGTGTCACCTGTGATAAAACTCTTTTTAAGTTTAGTTGCCTTGATAATGATTTCTTTTTTGTTACTCATAACAATGCCTCCATCAGTATTTTGATTTACACTCGCATCTTACACAAAATGAAAAAGTAGCACCACCAACACCTGTTTACAAATCAAAAAACGGACGCTACTTTCCGTAGCATCCGCTTAAAATCAAGTTTTTCAACTTATAATCCCTGAATAAATCTCCTCTCCAAGAATAGCCTTGTCACGCACATAGTAGGCAAAGCTATTAAATTGCCAAATATCTCCTACTCGATAATTCTCTAGTAAGTTAATTCAAATTTGTCCGCTGGCGCTGCTCACTGTCCTCCCGAAGCAGCTCCGGATTGAAGTAGCGTTCTGCGGGCAGCTTGCAAATGCGAATAAGCTGCATCACAACCGGCACGCTCGGTATTGTGCCGCACAGCTCGATATTTGCAAGATAGCGCGGGTCAATGCCGACCTTTTCGGTCAGCTCCCGGCGGGACATTTTCACAGCTTCACGCGCCTGCTGAACATCTGCTCCGAAGGTTTCAAATCCAGGGCAATCTTTTACATTCGGCATATCACATCACCCTGTTACATTCTATTGTTCATAGGATGTCCTGGGAATGATGTAGTATGCGCTTTTGATTCATTTTATAATTCGTATGTTTTTGTACTTTTTAGATATTGTATATTATTAAAAATTAATTGCACAATGACCGTTTTGGGCAAAAACGGGTATGTTTTGGGTTGAATTAAAATCAAACACCTAATAAGCTATATAGTATGGTTAGTTAAGTATAACCCTTTTGCACTACCAATTATAAAAGAGGAGGAAACCCTATGTCAGAGATAAAAGAACAAGATCGCAAAAAAGATCAAGAAGGGCAGGCTGCGATTAAACGTTTGTCCAAACCCATAAAAGTAAGGATACTTTTAGCTCAAATTTTTACAATTCTTTCTGCATTATTGTCTTTCGTTCCATATTTAGCTTTAGTGTGGTTAGGGGATATTTTTTTATCGGCGCAAACCACAGGCGAACAGATTAGTGCAGTACAAGTGCATAAAGTTGTGAATCTTTTAGTTATGGCTTTTCTTTCAAAATTGTTTTTCCATGCACTGTCTTTAATTATCACACATTTCGCGGATATGAAATTGCGTTTCATTATTCGCCAAAGGATTGTAGAACGTTTGAGCCATGTACCACTTGCGTGGTTTAGCCAAACTGATTCCGGTAAAATACGTAACGCCGTACAGGATGATACAAAAACGGTTCATACTGTCGTGGCTCATGCGCCAGTTGATATGCTAAACGGTGTGTTAGCGCCATTAGTACTACTTGTATTTATGTTTGTGATTAATTGGCGTTTAGCACTTATTGGTATCGTGACCATCCCACTATACTTTTTATTACAAGGAATTTCTATGAAGGATATGGGGCCAAAAACTGCTGAAATGAACAGGCATCTGGGGGAAGTTTCTTCTACAATGATTGAACTGGTTGCTGGTATCAAGGTAGTGAAAGCCTTCTCTAAGACTGGAAAAGCCCATCAAAATTACGCCAGCGCAGCAGAAGCTTTTTCTAAATCTTATTGGGATTGGTGTGCGCCATTGATTGGTCTTTGCTCTATAGCAGGAGAACTTATTTCAGCACCGTTACTTTTGTTCGTCAATTTCACCGGTGGCGCATTGGTTATGGGAGCCGGTTTAGCGAGTCTTCCTCAAGTTCTGGCTTGCACTTTAATAGCAATCGTTTTACCTGTTGCAATTAGCTCCGTTGCTAATATTACATGGTCATATCAAATGGCTGGAGCTGCTGCCATCCGCCTTTGCGATATTATGGATACTCCCGTCATTCCTGAAACGAAATCTCCACAAAAGCCTAACGGACTTGTTCTGCAGGTGAAGGATGTTACTTACTCATATGGAGATACGCAAGCATTAAAAGGGGTTAATCTTACTTTGAATCCTAATACAATAACAGCTTTAATTGGCCCTTCTGGTTCTGGCAAGTCTACGCTTGCTACACTTATCGCACGTTTCGATGATCCGCAAAATGGTTCTATTAGTTTAGGAGGTGTAGACTTAAGAGACATTTCATCGCAAACGCTCTATGACAAAATTGCCTTTGTGCTTCAAGACCCTATGCTCATTAATGCCAGTATCCAGCGGAATATATCGCTTGCAAGACAGGATGCAAGTATAGAGGAGATCCGTAAAGCAGCGAAAATTGCTCAGATTGACGATTTGATTATGTCTCTACCTAAAGGTTATGATAGCGTATTGGGAACGGATTGTTCTTTATCGGGAGGAGAAAGCCAAAGAGTTAGCATCGCTCGTGCGGTTTTAGCAGATGCGCCAATTTTGATTATGGATGAGGCCACAGCTTTTGCTGATCCAGATTCAGAACTGGAAATTCAAAAAGCACTTAATGCATTGATTAAAGATCGTACTGTGTTGGTTATTGCGCATCGTCTAAATGCCATTTTAGGTGCAGACCAAATAGCTGTAATGGAGCAAGGAAAAATAATTGCTCTTGGAACGCATCATGAACTTTTAGATAATGTACATTATCAAGCATTATTAAGACAAGGTGGTTTCAATCATTTGAATGAGAAAGGAGAAATAAGGTATGAATAAGTCAAAATGGCTTTTATCGAGATTTCATCGTTATATGCTTGATAGAGACCAAAAAATGCACAAAAAAGGAACATTATTTTGTATTCTGTCAGGGGGCCTGACCGGTCTTGCACTTGCCATTATGATGCCAGCTACCACAACTCTGCAAACGCAAAGTACGCAGTGGGGAGTATCATTTTGGGGCTGGATGATTGTACTTGCCAGCGTAGCGCTATTGGCTTCTGTATTCTCTTTCTTAGGCACAAAGCTCAGTTATACGGCTGGCCTTGGCTTTATGAAAAATATGCAAACTATCGTGGGAAACAAGGTGGCGCGCTTACCACTTGGTTGGTTTCAAGCAGACAGTGCCGGAAAACTTTCGCGTATGGTAACGCAGGAAATGATTTCTACCGGTCAGACAGCCGCGTTCTTTATTGGACAGCTACTAAAAAATGCGTCTGCAGTCGTTGTTTTCTGTATTGCCACATGGTTTTGGAATTGGCAGCTTGGTATGCTTTTAACGCTTGCTATTCCCGTTCTTTTTCTGCTTATGAAAATTTCGCAAATTTGTGTGGGAAAAGGGAATAGTCTTGAAGAACCAGCGGAACAAGAAATTGCTTCCCGCGTAGTGGAATTCGCAAAGTGCCAGGGGGCACTTCGCGCCTGCCATGTTGGTGCAGACTACGAAGAACTGAAAGATAGTTTTGTGAACAGTAAAAAGCAATCTGTCCGCGGGCTATGGTGGAGCGCTTTGGGGCAGGTGCTTTCCGGTATGGGAGTACAAATGCTTGTTGCTGGAATGATTACCTTTGTAAGCCTCTTGGGACTTGCTGGAGATATGGGGGCATTAGAAACTGTGGTAATGATTGGCGTTACCTTGCGTTTTACTACACTCTTAAACGACATAGTATCTTCTCTTTTCGGAATGGAAGACCGTCGCCAAATGTTAAATGCTTTAGATGAAGTCGTAGATACTGCTGAAATGCCCAGCGTAACAAAGACCAAAGGTAATCCTAAAAATTCTGATGTTTCTTTAAATCAAGTGACCTTTGCATATGTAAAAGATAAGCCAGTGATAAGAAATATTAGCTTTACAGTGCCTGCCAATAAAATGTTTGCTATTGTTGGCCCTTCTGGTTGTGGCAAAACAACAATCATAAAGTTAATTGCTCGTTTTTATGATGTGAATGGTGGGAATATTTGTATTGGAGACATTGACTTGAGAGATTTTACAACCGAAGATTTGTTTAAGCAAGTGTCTTTTGTATTTCAAGATGTTTATCTTTTTAATGATAGCCTAAAAAACAATATACTTATGGCGAAGCCTGATACATCAGAACGAGAATTAAATGAAATTGCCGATCTTGCGGGTGTAACGGAAATGATTCAGCGACTTCCTGATGGATGGAATACCCTTTGCGGAGAAGGAGGACGAGCACTTTCCGGCGGTGAGCGCCAGCGCGTTTCGATTGCACGAGCTTTGTTGAAGCACGCTCCAATTGTCTTGTTTGACGAAGCGACCTCAGCACTTGATGCTGAGAACGAAACTAATATCGTGCGCTCCATAGAAACTCTCAGGAAAAGGTCTACATTGATTGTTGTAGCGCATAAGCTCGAAACAATTCAGATGGCGGACGAAATTATTGTGTTAAACAAAGAAGGGCATATAGCGGAGGTAGGTAGCCATGAAAAGCTATTGGCTAAAAATGGTGCCTATAAAGAATTTTGGGATAAACGCAACGCCAGTTCTCAATGGAAATTAGCATAAAATTATTCAACAAAATAGAAATAACCGGGCACAGAGCTATATCGCTGTGTCCGGTTATCTCTGTAATAATAGCTTGGGGTGATTTATTCTCTTGTTGACCAGCGCCTCAAAACAAGTTACTATATAGTTAGTTAACTCTAACACACATTAGGGAGGGGATTCAAATGATACATGGAAGTGATTATCTCAGTAAGCTATATAACGATTTAATAACGAATACGCCTCAAACATTCTCCATGAATATTTCATCTGAGTTTGGGCCAGGTAGAATCGCACAGACTAAGATCAAACATGGTGTTATTCTTTCGGATTGGCAGATGCGCTATCAATCGGATACAGATGTGAACATGCAAGGCCCCGGTAATGACGAATATATGCAAATCATATTCTGTTTGAATGACGGTGTCTCATGGGGACTTATGAATGAACCGCGTTCCATTACATTACAAAAAAATGAATCTTGTATTTATGCAGGGACTGAGAGGGCGGAATATATTTGTTATAAGAAAAACAGTGATTTTTCTTTTAAGACCATAAAAATACCTATTACGTATTTTGCACAATTACTTTCGGAATACTTCGAGGGGCAAGAAGTTACAGTATATAGGAAGAAACTTTTAGAAGGGATTTCTAAAATTCCCGTTACTCCAATTATGGAGCAAATTTTGGCAGAAATGAATCAATTTTCTCAATATCGTGGCAGCCTGGGTTATCTATATTTAGACGGTAAACTATTAGAACTGTTATCTGTCTATTTAGGAGAGGTTCTTGAATTAGACATTTTGATGGGTAAAAACATCACAATGTCTCGGACTGAAAGAACTGCTATTATGGAGACAAAACGAATTATTGACAGCCAGATTGCTTTTGCTCCATCCTGTAAGGAATTATCGCGTCTGGTGCATTTGAGCGTACCAAAACTATCGCGAGGATTTTCATCTCTCTATGGAATATCAATTCATCAATATATTATTGACCAACGATTGGCGCAAGCAGCACAATTACTTTTGGATGGGGACAGGAATGTAAGTGAGATTGCTTCTATTGTGGGTTATGGAAAACCAAGTAATTTTGCAGCAGCCTTCAAAAAAAGATACGGTGTAATCCCTAAGAATTATAGGGAAACACGCTTTAATGGGTCAAATGAATAAAAATTAGGTAGCTTTTGGGTAAAAACGGGTAGCTTTTGGGTTGAAACATTTTTTCACAGATGATAATCTATGCAGTGTGGTTAGCTTATTCTAACCACACTGCATTTTATTTATAAAGGAGGAATTTCTTCATGAGTACACTTGCAAATTCAAATCAAAAGAAACGTAGATTAGAAGGCAAGGATTTTATCACTATTGGTATTTACACAGTGATCTACATGGTCATTACGACGTTAGTTGCCATACTTGGATTTATCCCCATTTTTATCCCATTGATGGCGGTACTTTGTCCGTTGGTCGGGGGTATTCCATATATGCTTTATGTTACAAAAGCAAAAAAGTTCGGTATGACTGCAATTATGGGCTTTTTGATCGGCTTGCTTAACATATTTGGCGGAAATGGCTATTTAACCATGCTGACAGGACTTGCCGGCGGTCTGATTGCCGATATAATCTTAAAAAAGGCAGATTACAAAAGTTCAAAGAGTGCTGTTTTATCCTGTGGCGCTTTTAGTATTTGGGTATTTGGTAACTTCGCACCCATTTTCTTGAACCGTGACAGCTATCTTGTGATGCTGACAGAGGGATATGGCGCAGAATATGCCACAACACTCAACACCTATATGCCTATGTGGATTGCCCCTATTCTGTTGGTCGCTTGCTTTGTATTTGGTATTGTCGGTGGTGTGATTGGAAAGGCCATTTGTAAAAAGCACTTCCAGCGTGCTGGTATTGCATAATGGCGCGGGAAATTCTTCTCAGCAAAAAAGCAGAAACGGGTCTGCGGCTTGATCCGCGTACAAAACTGTTGCTCATCTTCATCATCAGTATTTTTGTCATGGGAGGGACAGGCGGAGAAGCTATGGGGCTACTCCGCCTTGTTCTTTGTGCCATTCCAGCTTTGTTACTGCTTTGTTCCAAACAATTTGGAAAAGCGGTTGGATACATTGTTATTTTTGCTGCTTTTTATGCTGTTCAAATCTCTGTCTTGCCGCATCTCACAGGAATATTGAATTTTCTTGTGCTGTTTACAACTGGTTTCTTTTGCCGCATTCTTCCCAGCGTTGCAATGGCGGCCTATGCTGTGAAAACAACAACAGTCAGTGAATTGATTTCCGGCATGGAAAGAATCCATATGCCCAAAGAGGTGACGATTCCCTTAACGGTCATGTTCCGCTTCTTTCCAACTGTCTTTCAGGAGTCAGAAGCAATTAGTGATGCTATGAAAATGCGAGGGATTAAACTTGGAGGGAAAAAATCTTCAAAAATATTGGAGTATAAGCTGATCCCGATGATTACCTGCTCTGTGAAAATCGGTGAGGAACTTTCCGCTGCGGCAATTACCCGTGGTCTCGGTGCTCCTGTCAAGCGCACCAATATTTGTCGGCTTAAATTTAATTTTGCCGATGTGGTGCTGATTTTGTTTTGTTGCTTTGTAGTGTTTTGGGCGATTGCTTCCCCGATAATTTCCGCAGGAGGGATTTTGCCATGATAGATTTTCAAAATGTTTCTTTCTCTTATGGTGAAGAATCCCGCGGTGGAGGGATTAGAAATATCAATCTCACCATAAAAACAGGGGAGTTTGTTTTACTCACGGGGGAATCCGGCTGTGGGAAAACAACGATTACCCGTTTAGTAAACGGGCTGGTGCCTCATTATTATGAGGGCAATTTAGAAGGCGATGTCTTTCTGGACGGAAAAAGCGTAGCTGATACGCCACTTTACGACTTGGCTGCTATGGTGGGATCTGTGTTCCAAAATCCTAAAAGCCAGTTTTTCAACGTAGATACGGATAGTGAATTAGCCTTCGCCTGTGAAAATTTGGGCTATCCCCAGGAGGACATCCTGCAAAGGATGGATCGGACAATTTCCAATTATCATATTGAAAATCTGATGGGGCGGAGCGTGTTTGCTCTATCTGGCGGGGAAAAGCAAAAAATAGCCTGTGCTTCATCAAGTGTATTGCTGCCGGGAATTATGGTTCTTGACGAACCATCTTCTAATTTGGATATGGCTGCCATTGATGACCTGCGGCAGGTCCTGAGCCTCTGGAAAAAGCAAGGCAAAACAATTCTGATTGCAGAACACCGCCTTTACTACCTTCACGATCTTGTGGACCGTGTACTATATGTAAAAGATGGGGAGATCGAACAGGAATACACACCTGCTGAATTTGACAGCTTATCGGATGGCACTCGAAAAGAAATGGGACTGCGGCCGTTTTCTCTCTCGAAGCTGAAACCCGCTAATCAGTATCAGACGCATACAGCTAAACAGATGGAACTTCAAAATTTCTGCTTTGCGTATAAAAAGCAAGCACCAGAAAGCCTCCATATTCCAAATGCAAAACTGCCTGTTGGAGAAACGATTGCCATTATCGGTCTGAATGGCGCTGGAAAATCTACTCTGGCCCGCTGTGTTTGCGGGTTGGAAAAGAAATGTGGCGTTTTGCAGGTTAACGGGAAAGCCCTTGATTGGAAAGCCCGGCTTAAACATTGTTATATGGTAATGCAGGATACCAGCCATCAGTTATTTACTGAAAGCGTGACAAATGAAATCCTTCTGAGCATGGACGATGAAGATGAGACTGTTGTGGAGCAAATCCTTGAACAGTTTGATCTGCTGGAATATAAAGACAGGCACCCGCTTTCTCTTTCCGGCGGGCAGAAGCAGCGAGTAGCGATCGCATCTGCCATTGTGAGTAACCGGGAGATCATTGTGTTTGACGAACCAACCAGCGGACTTGATCTCAAACATATGCGGAAAGTTGCGCAGAGTTTGAAGTCACTTGCAGGTCAAGGCAAAACGCTTCTTGTTATTACGCATGATCCGGAGCTGGTGATGGCAAGTTGTTCGTATGTGATTCACATGGAAAAAGGTCAAATTAAAGAGAACTACCCTTTGGATGTTAACGGAGCGAAGAAAGTTTTGAACTTTTTTAGAATCTAATTATGAATTCAGGAGGAGTTTATGATACTTCATGCGTCCGGGGAGGACTATCTGGAAACCATCCTTGTTCTCCAAAAGAAACTCGGTATGGTACGCTCCGTAGATGTGGCCCGGCACATGGAGGTGTCAAAGCCCAGCGTGTGCCATGCAGTGGCTACCTTGCGGGACGGCGGCTTTCTCACAATGGACGAAGATCACTTTCTCCATTTGACCGATGTGGGCCGCGAGGTTGCCGAAAAGATTTATGAACGTCATTGCTTCTTTACGGAACAGCTTATCGCAGCAGGTGTTGATCCTGAAACTGCAGAAGTCGATGCCTGCCGTATAGAACATGTAATCAGTAATGAAAGCTTTGAACGGTTGAAAAAGGCCGCCTTTAGAAATCAGGAAAGCGAGATTTCTGCCCTGTCAAAAGCGATAAAGGATAAGCCCATCGAATAAAAAAAACGGTGTTTCGGTGGGCGGATTCATCATGCCTGATTACACATCTTCCCTCTGAACCCGTTTTGGGTTTGGAGGGATTTTTTATGTGCTGGTCTGCTTCAGCCGCCCTGCTGCTTATCCAAAGCAGCAACTACCTACATAATTTCATACAGGAATGAGGATAGCCTCTCAAAAAAATCTTCTGCTGTTGGTGGCACTCTCACGCCCCTAATGTAGAAGTTTTAACTCTACAACATAGTTCTCATTTATCTCACTGCCGCAAAGGTTTAACAGCCTTTGCGGTTTTTTGTTTGTCGATATTTGTCGGCAAAAAGGACAAGCCTTCTTCCGGTATTGGCTGCCGTTCTCCGCCCTTTCCAATCTGAATGTTCAAACAAATCAGATTGGAGGTAAGGAAAATGGCATATAACCATGGAAAAGCAGAGCGCAAATGGAAGCTCTGGAAAGAGAAAGAAGAAAAGATTTTAAGAGACAGCGGTGTTTCTGAAGATATAATTGAAACAATCCGTCTCTATGACCGTCAGGCATTTAATTCAGACAGACGCTATTATGAGCGTGTGCAGGAGACAGGTACATATCTGGATACCGTAGCAGCATCCACAGATCAGGCAGAACCGAAAACAGTACAGGACTTCCTGGATCATATTGAGAATCAGGAATTGTATCATATACTGATCACAGTGGACAGGCTTACCCTGCAGATCGTTCTGATGAAGATCCAGGGGTATAGCACTCATGAAATCGCCAGGTATCTGAAGATTACCGAAAAGGCGGTTTACAGGCGCATGGACAGGCTGAAAGAAAAAGTGAAGAAGATCTTTGAGTAATTCATGATAATCACAAAGCAGGGTGTGATAACAAACTCCACCCTGCTTATCATTTTAGTTAGAAAAAATAAAACTTTTGTCAAAACCAGTATTTAAAAATTTTATCAGTAATAAAGTGCACAATGATGTTTGGATTGCTGTTTTTATGCAACTATTTCTTGTTGCTCTTGACAAAATCCTTTTTAAAGATTAAAATTATAACAGCGTTATATAGCACTGTTATATAGGAGGTGTGCAAAATAAACGGAAATGGAACGACTTTAGAAAATATCCATCGGGCAGCGAAAGCGGAATTTTTAGAAAAAGGATATAAAGACGCTTCCTTGCGGAATATTGTGAAATCCGTGGGAATGACTACCGGAGCCTTTTATGGATATTACAAAAGCAAAGAAGAGCTTTTTGAAGCCATCGTTGGTGAGCATTACGAATATATTCTCAACCGTTTTATAAAGGCACAGCAGAAGTTCGCCGAACTACCAGCTGCCCAGCAGCCGGAAGTCATGAGTGATATTTCGGGGCTTTGCATGGATGATATTCTTCATTATGCGTATGAACATTTAGAGGAATGTAAACTGCTTCTCTGCTGCTCGGAAGGAACAAAATTTGCAGGGCTGATTGATGAAATGGTGGAGATTGAGGTAGATGGGACGCATGCCTATCAGGATGTCTTAAGGCAGCTTGGACGGCCCTCTCCGCATATCGATCCTTCGCTGGAGCATATTCTGATCACTGGAATGTTTCATACTTTTTTTGAATTGATCATCCACGAAATGCCGCTCAAAGATGCCGAAAACTACGTTA
>ENA-OOWK01001551-OOWK01001551.1-human-gut-metagenome-genome-assembly--contig:-NODE-1551-length-10792-cov-2.321878_pt1 | contig 10792 bp, 7 predicted proteins | sample MGYA00241405_ERZ501317 | MGnify/ENA primary metagenome ERZ501317 (study PRJEB25962, sample SAMEA1972440) | human gut metagenome | biome: human gut; feature: human-associated habitat; material: faeces... | reverse complement strand
GGAGGTGTCGGCATTCATCTCAAAGTCCTTCTGCTCGGTAGCTTCCTGCTTCTGCTGTTCCTTCGAGATCATGGGGATCGCCACAATCTTATCGCCCAACTTAACAAACTGCTCCGGCACTTTGAAGTGGTCAGAGAACTTCTGCATCTGCTCTACGGTCAGAGAGCCGAAGCTGTCATCCGTCAAGCCAACTACCAAGAATGTTCCGGCAACAACGTCGTAGATGTCACCGTCCTCATCACGCAGAGCGCGGTTCAGGGGCAGACCTTCCAGCTTGCCTTCCTCGTTGCAGACTAAGGCAACAGGGTCTTCGTAGGGATAAATCGCCTCGATGCAGCCGCCGACCTCATGCTGCAAGGACTTGAGATCCGAGTCAATCTCCTTCACATAAGGCTCTTTTCCCGGCTCGACGATGAGAACGGCGATGGTACTGTCACGCTCGACGGCTTCCCCTGAGCCGGTGATCCGGTATTCATCGGGAATATCATCAAGGTCCCCGTTAAACTGCCTGTCCCAGCGTTCGCTTGCGACACGGACATAGCCCTCATCGGTGAAGCGTCCCTGCTCATCCATCGCAATGTCGCGCCCATAGCGTTCATAGTCGATGTAGTTTGCCAGAGGACCGAGATCCTTTTCAGAGTAGATACCGGCTTCGTGGGCGTAATAATAGCCGAGGTCGGATTCATCGTTGATACCGGGCATGATGTCGTAGCAGTCCAGATTGAATGTCAGGTTGATGAGATCGTCGATGTCGCTGACCTCATCGCAGCCAGCCTCCATAATGGCAACGAGCTTTTCCTGATCGCTCAGGGAAAGCTCGTCAATCAAGGCGGCGAGATAGTTGAGCTTATCAAGGCTCTCGTACTCGCCAAGCATCTTCTGAACGCCATAGATCGGGCATTCGTAGTCGGTGATAAACCACTCTTCGTAGGGCTGACCGAACTCATCCTGCTTGCCGATCCCAATGCGCTCAAAGACCTTCTGCATCTCTTCTTCGGTGGTGGGGAGCTTCACCCACTCACCGACCAGCATACCCTCGTTGTACTTGCCGAGATTTGTGACGAAGGCTTCAAAATTACCGTCTAATACGGGCATAGGCATCCTCCTTTCAGTCATCCACCATGCCGTCCGGCATGATATACAGTTCCTCAAACTCCGTGTCCGTCATGGCTTCGAGCTTCCGGATGGTCTTATACATCAGCTCTGCGATCTCGCCGTCCATGTCGTTCAGGGTGACGCCCTTCATATCGTCGATCAGCCGCTTCCGGCTGGACGTGTTGAAGCAGCACATCAGGTTGGTTTCTTCCACGGTAAAGTTTTTCATATCAGAGTTCCATATCCTTTCCTTTGTTTTTCTGCGGCTTCGGTGTGTGGGGCGGCTGTGCTTTCTGCGCGGATTTCAGCTTGTCGCGGATGGATTCACGGGCAGCGGGCTTCTTCGGGATGGTGTCGTAGATAGCAGTTCCGGCATCCTCCACATACGAACGGACATACTGGATGCTCTCAGAAAAGCGAATGGGGCGGTTCTTGTCCTCAATGTTCGTCAGCCGGACTTCATCGGCGGCAAAATCAACCGCGTCGATTCTGCACTTGATCCCATCCACATTCAGTGTCGCACCGACAGGAATGTAATCTGCGGCTTTGAGTTCCTTGAATGTCTCGCCGTCCTTGCTGAGAAAGACATCTGCGCCGGACTTCCAGAGCTTATGAGAACCGGCTACCCACGCAGTTTCACGGAAGCCAGTCACCGGCAAGGAGGGCTTGCCGCGTACCTTCTTCTCAAGGAGCTTTGTGCCGAGCAAGGGTGCAGCTTTTTCCGCGTCCTTGCCGTACAGCTCAAAATAGCCGTTCTGGGCAAAGCAGACCAGCGCGTCCGGATGCGCCTTTTTGACCGCTTCGTACTTCCGAAGTTCTGCAACGGGCAGAGGCGAAAGCACCTCTGCCCTCTCTGCCTCCGGCAGTCTGTCACGGCGGGTTTTCTGCTTGGACAGCACTTCCGCCAGCGCCTCCGCGTCCTTCGGAAGTGTCTGGTGGGTTTTGACGCCGCCATGCTCACCGACCAGAGCCATTGCTGCATCGAAGCTACTGCGGCAGGGGGCGTCCAGCACAAAGCCGTCTGCGAAGGTCAGCCGGTCATGATCCGGCGCAACCGAGTTCTGCGCTACATTTGCCGCCTGTTCCCGGTAGTTGATCTCAAAGACATCTCCGAAGACCTTGCCACGCTTGACGGTTTTCGGGATGATGACGCGGGCAATGCACTCGTCGTAGGTCTGTTCCGCATAGAAACGGAAGGTGTTGTGATCCCGCGTTCCCTGAATAAAGACCTGATTTTCATTGAGGCAGTGCGTTCCATGCGGACGGCAGAACCACATCAGCGTTTTGTCTTCGGGATTCTGGCTTTCGGCAGCGCGGAGGATGATGCGCTTGTCGATGTCAAAGTCTTCCTTGTAGCTGTCCACATAACTGTCCACGAGCTTCTGCAGCTCCGCAACGATGTCAACGTCTGTGTATTTCTTCATGCGTCTCCTTTCTCACAACTCCATGTCGTGTGTTTTGGATTTGACCGGGGACTTCTTCTCCGGCTGCGTTTTCGCGGCAGCTTTGAGCTGATCACGGATGGAGGGCTTTTCCTGCTTCTGCTCCTGCTTGACGTATTCCAGCGTCGGCATCAGCTCACGGTAACAGCCCTGTGTTTTTCGCGCCGCATGACGGCGATGGATTTTGAACAGCGGCTCACCGTTCTGCGTGACCGTGTTGCCCTCGATTCTGACGCCATTCCGCGCCAGCAGGTTGAAGGAGTGGTTGGAGGCGCGGTAGGAAGCCCGCATTCCGTCATTGTTATAGGCAATCTGCCCCTTGAGCGTGTCCATGACTGCGGCTTTGATTTCCTTCTCTTCCGCAGTCAGACGGTGTGCCTTCGGTGCTTTCGCTGCTTCCTCCGGCAAGGGAGCAAAGGGAGACTTGACCTCCACGGTTTTTACCTCAATCGAGGTGATCTCATCGTTCTCCCATGCAACGACCTCCGGGTCTCTTTCCGTTGCCTTCTCAGAAGTGACATCCTTTTGAGCTTCGGTCTGCTGACGGAACGCATCGACGAAAAGTGCTGTCAGTCCGGGATTGGGTTTATCCACAAGGAAGCGGGAGGCGTTTTCGGGGCAGACATCAACGGTCTTCGCCCATTCCTTGAGGGGCTGGGGAATGCGCCCGTCAAAGTCTTTCTGCTGAATGGTGTTTGCGAGGACATACCGGACGCGCTCTGGAGAGAACTGCTCAAGGACGCTTTTCACGGCAGCATCCGCATCCAGCCGGTTGTCTCCGTAGTTAGAACTGATTGCCGCCTCAATCGCACGGCGGCATTCCACGTTTGCAGCGAGAGAAGCACGATATGACTCCAGCTCACCAGCTTCATAGGCATAATTCGCCGTCTCGCGGTAAATGGGGACTTCCGGCTTTTCCTCCGGAACAGCTTCCTTTACGGGAGCTTCGACTTCCATCTTTGCGGACTGTGCTTTCTCTGCCAGCAGCACCTTGAGCTTGGCGTCAATGCCCTCGATCATCTCAGCCGCCGTCTTGCGGATGGTGTCCAGAGAGCTTTTCAGTTCCTTGGTTTCCTTGCCGGATGACCAACCGGCGATGTAGCCGAAGGAGTAGTCTGAGGTTTCAATGCCGTATCGCTGGCAGACGGTGTAGGCAACGCTTTCCGCTTCAACCTCCTTGGTGTGCCGATCCTTCTTGTCTTCGGGGGCAGTTTTCTCGTCTGGGTTGACGGCGTGGAGCTTGGCATGGGCGATCTCGTGAATGGCGGTTTTGACCGTCTGGATTTCGCTCATGCCCTCCTGAATGGCGATGCGGCTTTCAACCGGCGAGAAGAATCCCTTTGCACCGCCCGGAATGTCCTCAAAGGAAATGGGGACGGGAGATTCCTGCTTGAGCGCATCGAAAAACGCCTCATAGTTTTCGACGGTGCCTTTCAGCTCATCGACGATAATGTCCGGAAGCTCCTTGCCGTCCGTCTGGGAAACATCAAAGACACTTACCACCTTGAAGGCAGGACGCAGGACCTCAACCGTTTCCGTGACAGCCTTCCCATCTGCGCCGATCACCGGCTTCTGCGTCGCGGGGTCAATCTTCTCGCGCTCTTCCTGTGCCTTGTACGGCGCGGGTGCAAGAATCTTGATGCCCTTTTCGCCCTTCATGACCTGACGGTCAAAGTTGCGCTGCCACGAGGTATAACCGGCAACATAGGTTGCCTCCGGCTTCTGCATCGCAATGAGCAGCGTGTTGTTGAAGGAATAGTTGTAGAACTTGGACATCGTGCGGAGATATTCTTTGAACCGCTCGGATTCAAAAAGCTCCTTGATGCCCTGTTCCAGCTTGTCCGTGATTTCGCGGACTTGCTGTGCATTTCTGTTTTCAGCCATCTCAAACCTCCATTTCTTATTTGCCTTTGGGCGAAGAAAACCCCGTCTGGGATTTGCTCAGTAAACGAGCCTTTACCTCAGACGGGGTTTCTCTGCGCGTCATCCGACGATGGAAGATGTTATCCTCGTTCTCCCATTCAATCAGCCGGTCAAACAGCTCCGGGTGTTTTGTAATCATGTGCAGCAGCTCTTCATCGCTTGCATTGGGACAGAACCAGCAGCCGTTTCTTCGGCAGTGAGCGTAGATTGGGGAAAGCAGCCCGTGTTCCTGACAGAGCTTGTAGGCGTCCGCCTCGGCCATACCGTACTTGGCAAGCAGACTGACCTTCTTCACACCGTCCAGACGCGCAAGTCGTTTGGGTTCGTCTTCTGCTATACCGACATAGCTCACGGTGTCCGGAGAAAGCGCGGCATTGTACTTGCGGACTGGCGGGATTTTGCAGTCACGATTGACTGCACACATACCAGCCCATGCAAAGCCGCGAACCACACCCTTGTGCGGTCCACGGGTGATGACATGATGGAACACCTCATCGTAGGTCTTGTCTGCATGGAGAATGGTGAACTTGACGCCCAGCTCTTTTTCACAGAAGGGCTTGAGCCGGTCATAGATGAAGTCCCTGTGTTCAGGGATTTCGCCGGTTGTGTCCTTATCAAACATGACCTCGCTGAAAACTGCCTCGTCCAGCGGCTCATTGTGCTGTGCAGCCAGCAGGAGCGTCGCTACGCTGTCTTTGCCTCCGCTGCATGAAGCAACATACTTTGGGCGGGTCATCGATCAAACTCCATCTTGAAGCTGACGTATTTGCCGCCGCTGTCATCCAGACGAATCACCGCATCGTAGAGCTGAGGCTTCTTCGGCGTGTAAAGCCCGGTCACGCGGCACCAGCCCTTGTCCAGCAGCTCCTTTGCAATCTTCTTGGTCAGCTTCTTTTTCTTGCTGGAAAAGAACTTGTTGTCTTCCCACAGGCAGAAGGAGCAGTCCTTGTTCGAGCAGTAGAAGTTGCCCTTGCCGACATAGACCGGAGAGCCGCAGCGGGGACATTTGCCGATTTCCTCCTTACCCGTGCCGAAACGCTGGGCTTCGGCGTCAGACAGGAAGGGATAGGCTTTCACGAGATCCCCGGTCATCCGGACAATGCCGCTGAGGAAGGTGTCCGCATCTGCCTTGCCGCGTTCAATCTCCATGAGCGTGTTTTCCCATTCCGCCGTCATTGCGGGAGAGGTGATCTGTTCCGGCAGGACGCAGACGAGGTTGCAGCCGTCCTTTGTGGGAATGAGGGATTTGCCTTTGCGCTCTGCAAAGCCGGACTTTACCAGCTTTTCAATGATACCGGCGCGGGTTGCGGGAGTGCCGAGACCTTTCTTCTCGGTGTCATCGTCAAACTGATCATTTCCAGCAGTTTCCATCGCAGACAGGAGGGTATCTTCCGTGTACTGCTTCGGAGGCGTTGTGAAGTGTTCGGTGACGCTGGCAGATACGCTATCCAGAACATCGCCTTCATGGACTTCGGGCAGGGACTTCATGGGATCGTCCTTTTCCTTCGTCTTGAGGGAAGCCTTGAACAGCTCTTCGATGGCTTTCCATCCGTTTTGAACGACGGTCTTGCCCTTGGTTATGAACGTATAGCTCTCGCAGGAGAGCGTGATCTGCGTTTCTGCGTAGGTGTGCTTCTCGCCGGTCGCAAACAGAAGGCGCATCCCGATAAGATTGAGGATTTTCTGCTCCGACTGAGGAAGCGCCGAAACATCCTGCTTTTCAAGCTGGACGGTCGGGAGAATGGCATGGTGATCTGTGACCTTGCTGTTGTCGGTTACGCGGGAAATGTCCGGAGTGATCGAAACGCCGGAGAAAAGCGGAAGCTGGCGGCAGACGATGGAAATGACCTGACGGGCAGTGTCCTCCATATCGTCCGTGATAAACTGGCTGTCCGTGCGCGGATAGGTCAGGAGCTTCTTTTCGTAGAGCGTCTGGACGAGATCGAGCGTCTGCTGGGCGGTGAAGCCGTAGTATCGGTTTGCCTCGCGCTGCAAGGTGGTCAGATCATAGAGCTTCGGAGGATTGACGGTTTTCGTCTCCCGCTTGAGAGAAGAAACGACGACTTGCTTTTTCTCGCAAGCCGCCGCAATTCTTTTTGCTTCCTCTTCGGTTTTGACCTTTTCCAGATCGGCAGTCAGATCGCCCTTGCCGACGTGGACGTTGAAATACTTTTCCTTCTGGAACGTGGAGATTTTCCCATCACGCTCCACCAGCATTGCAAGGGTAGGCGTCTGGACGCGCCCGACCACCAGCTTCTTGTGATAGAGCGTGGTGAACAGGCGGGTGCCGTTGATGCCGACGATCCAGTCTGCCTTTGAGCGGCTGAGTGCCGCTTCATAGAGGCGGTCATATTCCTTGCCGTCCCGGAGATGGTTGAAGCCTTCGCGGATGGCGGAGTCCTCCAACGAGCTGATCCACAGCCGCTTGAAGGGCTTGTTGCATCCGGCTTTGTTGTAGACCAGCCGGAAGATCAGCTCACCCTCGCGCCCTGCATCGGTTGCGCAGACCAGCTCGGTGACGCGCTTGTCCTTCATGAGAGCGGACAGTACCTTGAACTGCTGTGCTTTGTCCTTCGTGACCTCAAACATCCAGCTTTCCGGGACAATGGGCAGATCGTCATACCGCCACTTGGCATATCGCTCATCGTAGGAGCTGGCGTCTGCCAGCTCCACCAGATGACCGAAGCACCACGAAACGATGTAATTGCCGCCCTCCATATAGCCGTCCTTTCGGGACGTTGCGCCCAGAACCTTTGCGATGGACTGGGCAACGCTGGGCTTTTCAGCAATAACTAAGATCAATCTTCATCACCATCCGTTTCAGCATCCTCCGCAATCTGCGGCTCATCATCCTCGTTGATGTACGGCTCTTCCTCGTAGCCTTCATCATCAAAGAAGTCCATATCTTCATCCTTGGGCTTTCTGCCCTTGACGAACTTGATGTAGTAATAAGCTGCACCCGCAGCACCGGCAAGAACGAAGATGACGAGGATCATGCCGATGTTGGATTTCTTTTCGGGTTTAGGGGCGGGAGCATCGGTTTCCGCATCCTTATCCGGCTCAGGTGTAACGGGGGCTGTGCCGGTGCATTCGCTCATGTTGGTCTTGCAGACCGGGCAGTCGGTGTTGACCTGACCGGCAGCGCATTTCTCTTTGCAATTACAGGTAGTCAGAGCAGCCGCAGTGTCTTCATCCAGCAGCGCAAGCAGATCGCTCTCATCGACCATGTTGAGAAAGTACGTCTGATACTGTTCCTCATCCTCGTTGATGGGCGCATCGTAGTCGATGACAATGAAGAAGGTGTTGCCGCTTTTCGTCTGGACAGTGATGAACTGCTTGTTGGTTGCCCTGTCATAGAGCAAGTCGCGGGTGTAGGCGTTGCCCTCATCGTCAATCGGCTCACCCTTCGGCTTTTCCGGCGTGGGAGTGACTGCGGGCTGCTGTTCGGGCTGAGTTGCCTCCGTAACGGGAAGGTTCTGCTCGGTATCATCGGCGTAGGCAAACGCCGTCACCGAGAAGCAGGACAGAACCATGACGCAGACCGCAAGGACGGTCAGAAAACGAAACTTCTTACGCATTGTCGATTACCTCCGTATTTTCAGCGGGCTTGGTGCCGCCCTTCATGGAAGACAGGAACGCCATGATCTGATCCTTGTCCATCACCATAGAGCGCACGGTGTTGATGATTTCAAGGTTTTCCAGCTCCGTCTTCTTGTCGTACAGCTCTTTGAGCTGTCCTTCGATTTCGGTCTTTTTCTTTTCAGCCTTCTCGATGTCGGAGAGGACTTTCTGATACTTGGGATTCATGCAAAACTCCTTTCTTTTAATAGGCGGGGCTTCCGAAGGCGTAGAAATGCTGCTGCCAATAGGAAGAGTTGATGGATGTGTACTGAATGGGGTCGCCGCAGTGGATCATGACCCCATCACCAACGTAGATGCCGACGTGAGACACACCGGGGGTGTCATACGTCCCGACGAAGAAGATGAGATCACCGGGCTGTGCATTTGCCTTTGAAACCGGCGCACAGACGTTGTAAAGTCCTTGTGCGCCCAGCCGCCCGGTATTCACAAGACCGCTGTTCGTGAGAACGTAGCTGACGAAGCCGGAGCAGTCAAAGGACGTGTCGGGATTGGAGCCGCCCCACACATACGGATAACCGAGATACTTTTCCGCCTCGGTAATCAGCGCTGCAAACTTCTCGTCGTTCAGGTATTCCGGGTTGACATCGTAGTCGGCGGGAGGATTGGTGATGTACTTGTCCACATAGGGAGAGTCACCGAACAGATCCTCGCGGTTTCCCAGCACCGACATATACGTTGCGTACATGGAAAGCTGTTCCTGAGACATGATGTAGACCGGGACATGGGAGAGATTGAAGTTTTCGAGCTTCACATTGCAGATGTAGTAGTCATACGGGACGCGGTAGGTTTCCGTGTGCGTGTTGCCGTCTGCGTCCGTCCATGTGTCGGTTTCCGTGCGGTATCTGGTTTCGACGATAACCTCTTCGGTGAGGATGTACTGCTTTTCAAACAGCATTTGGAGCGTACCCTGCACCTCATCCAGCGTGAACTCGCCCTCGTGGAGAGCCGAGAGAATGGAGATCAGCACATAGGGGTCATGCTCAATATCGTCAAGATCGAAGTGGTATTCATCATAGTTGTGAGTGCTTTCGTAGGTGTCGAGATAGCTTTGCAGCTCTTGCTCCATCCGGCAATACTGCGCCTCCGCACCGAGCATCGCGTCATCCTCGCTGAGATAAGAGGAAGCGATAACCGACGAGCCGGTAGAGGTGAGCATCGAACACGAGCTGATTCCGGCACCGAGCAAAACGAGAAGGGCAATTCCGACGCCGATCCAGATGAAGACCTTCTTGTTGTTCTCAAAGAACTCCTTGAGCTTGTCGGACACCTTTTCGCCGAGCTTCTTGCCGGTATTCTTCGTGGCAGTCCCGGCAGTCTGAGAACCGGCATTCCGTGCAGCGGCATATTCCTTCTTGATGTTCTGCTTCTGGTAGTGCTTGTTCATGTTCTGCTTCTTCATCTCAGGATGCTCCTGCTGATTTCTCTCATATTGGAGCTTCGCATCAGCGGCATCCGCCTTGTGTTCCAGCTTGGAGACCTTCTCATAAGGCTTGTTGACGCTGCTTTCCCGATGATGACGGAAATGCCTCGCAGCGGTCTCAGCGGCAATCTCTGTTTTATGCGCCGCCTCAACCGCCGAGTTTTCCTGCTCGACCTCATGGATTTTGCCGTGAATGCCGGAAGCAAGGGTGTCACCGACCTTGCGGACGGTTTTGTCCGCCTCAAATTGCAGTTTCCCTTTGCCCTTGGGCTTTTTCAGCTCATCCTCAAAATGAAGGCGGGTTTTGCCCTTGCCGGTTTCCTCATCAAAATAGAAGTAATAGCCGTTTATTTTATGAAATCCAGTGCAAAGAATGTGATCAGAGTAGAAATAATACTGATAGAACACCGCCCCGCCGAACTTTTCATAAACCTTTCTGTCATAAGCATTGAATGTCTTTTCGCCGAACTTGTCTGCAAGCTCCTCAAGCTTTTGGGTCTCTTTTTCGTCAGGCTTCTCGTCCTTTTTGTAATCGTCCTTCTCAAACTTCACAAGCTTTGATACATTGGATTTGAACTCTTTTATTTTCTTTTTCTCATCATCAGTGTACTGATCCGTATTCGTCCAACCTGTTGCCGCCACATGAGTCGTTTTGTCAAAATAGTAAGTATCTTCGTCAATATCCTCCCAGCCGTCAGCAACAACGCCGCCTCTGCCGAAGTAATAAACATTTCCGCCTATCTCGTTCCAGCCGGAGAGGAGGCGATTTTTCTTATCAAAGTAATAATACTTGTCCTTGATCTTGGTAAAGCCCTTGCCTGCCGAGCCGTCGCCCTTGAAATAATACTTCTCAGGCGGTTCTTCATACCAACCCTTAGTCATTTTACCGTCATCAGCAAAATGATATCTGTTCTTGTCAATTGTTATCCAGCCCTTGACCATTTCACAGCTATCATTGAAATAATAGCTCTCACCGTCTATCTCCGCAAAGCCCTGAGCGCAAGCCCCTGTAGCTTCATCAGAATAATAATACTTCTTTTCAAGCTCCATCCAACCCTTGTGAACAGCACCGCTCTCAGAAAAATAATACTTCTTTCCGTCAATGTCCTGCCAGCCTGTGGCCATGTGACCGTCGTCATCATTAAAATAGTATATCTTGCCCTCTATCTCAACAAAGCCCTTAGCCATCTCACCGCTCTTGAGAAAATAATACTGAACATTGTTTATCTTTGCCCAGCCTGTCACACGCTTGCCACTCTCGTCATAGTAA
>ENA-OOWK01001548-OOWK01001548.1-human-gut-metagenome-genome-assembly--contig:-NODE-1548-length-10804-cov-2.122058_pt1 | contig 10804 bp, 2 predicted proteins | sample MGYA00241405_ERZ501317 | MGnify/ENA primary metagenome ERZ501317 (study PRJEB25962, sample SAMEA1972440) | human gut metagenome | biome: human gut; feature: human-associated habitat; material: faeces... | reverse complement strand
GGACCCACGTATCGCACGGTGCGCTCAACATGAAGGCCTTCGGTGCCCCGCGACCGCCCTACCTATGAGGAGAAGCGTTCGCGTTCTATCCGCGTGCCCGGGGCAACGCCGTTCACGTTACCCGCGCTTCTCCTTCCTCCTGCGAATCGAGAGGCCACTTGCCAATGCAAGCAGGCCGGCCAGCGCAGTCGTCTCCACCAACACGTATGAGCCGTCTCCCGTCCCGGTCAGGGTTTCATCCGTTGGCGTGCGAGCGTCTACCGCTATCACGGCGAGCCCGTCATCGGATACGCTGTACCCAACGCTGCGATCGCCTCCGAAGAGCCCCGTGGTCGAGGTCGGGGTTGCCTGGATGGTCCCCTCGGCCGTTACCTGGAAGCTCCAGCTGTCCTCGATGCGGTCGTAGCCGCTGGGCGCCGCCGTCTCGGTAAGGGTATAGGTTTCGCCCGCGATGGTCTGCGGAAGCTCAACCGTGCCATCGTCTCCCACCGTCAGCATATGCTCGGTGGAGCCGTCCGCGAAGCGGCCGGTCAGGCTGAAAGTCGCCCCTGCAAGCGCGTCGCCCGAGGTGCTAATCTTCCGCAACCCCAGCTCGATGGGCACATCGCTCACGGTAATCACGGCGATACCGTCTGCAGCGTCGTTCACGATCGCAACGCGCTCTGCAAGCGCCTCCGGCTCATCGCCCGACACGGCAACGGTGCCATCCTCGTACACCAAGAACGTGATGGGCTCGTTGACCTCGTAGCCATCCGGCGCGGTTAGCTCGGTGAGCACGTATGCCGTGCCCTCCTTGGAACCGGTGAGCATGAGGTCGGCGAACACCGTGCCGAACTCGTCGGAGGTGAAGCTCATCGACGTGCTGCCATCCGGGAAGGTTCCCTCCACCGGCGTCAGCTCGAATGCGCCGCCCGCAAGGCCCGTGCCGTCAAGGCTGGTCTTCACCAAGCTCACGCCTAGATGGCGGTCGAGCACCTCGATCGTCACGCCATCGGCGCCCACGGCAAACGCGCCCGAGGCATTGCCGTCGGCGATGCTCACCGTGCCGTCCGGTGCCACCACCAGGGTAGCGGTGTCTACCAGTAGCTCGTAGCCCGCCGGAGCCTTGGTCTCCTGCAGCACGTAACTCGTGTTCGCCTTAAGGCCCGTCCAGCTCACGCGACCATTTGCATCGGTCGTACCGGTGAGCACCTGGCCCGTTGCCGGCTCGCCTTCAGGCGTCTCCTGTGCCTCGCTTCCGCGATTCAGGATCTCGGTGAGGGTAAACTCCGCACCCTCCAGGTAGGTCTTCTGGCCACCTTCGCCATCGTTCGCAGCTTTCATCACCGTAAGCTCGGTAACTGCATCGGTTACGGTAAGCACCGCAACTCCGCCATCCGCGCTCACCGTGTAGGTGCCCGAACCGCCGTCGCCGGCAATGGAGCCGTTAGCTGCGCCGACAATGGCAATAGAGCCATCGGTACCCACCGTGAAGTTCACGCTACCGGCCAGTTCATAACCGTCGGGGGCCGTGTGCTCATAGAGCGTGTAGGTGTTGCCCGCCACGAGCAGACCAGCAGGAACCTCGATGATGCCATCCTCGCCTGAGGGTCCAAGCAGCAGCGAGCCGTCCTCTTCAAGCTCGGGTGACCCCGCGAAGGAGGATCCGTCGGCCGGCTTTACCTTGAAGGACGCACCGGCAAGCGGCACGCCGGCCAGGTCAGTCTTGACGAGGCGCGCCTCGATAGCCTGGTCGGTCACGGTGACGACGTCAATCGTGCCATCCTCCGCAACTCCGGCCTGGCCGCCATCAATCGTCACCGCACCGTCAGTGCCCACGGTGAACGTGATATCGCCCACGAGTTCATGGCCCGCCGGAGCCTTCACCTCGCGCAGCACATAGGTGCTTCCGCCCACCAAGCTCGTCAGGCTCACAGCACCGTTGGCGCTCGTGGTCACGTCATCTTGGACGAGCGTGAGGGAGCCGTCCGCATTCTGCAGGTATACGTCGAAGACCGCATCGGCAAGCAGCGTATCGCCGGTATGCGATCCGCGCTTCTGCAGCTTCACCTCGATAGGCCGGTCATGCGCCACAAGCGTTACCGCGCTACCATCCGTCCCAATTACAAATCCGGGTTCACCCTGCCCAGCCTGGGTGGAGCCGGCTGCCGCCGAGATGCTGCCGTCCGCGCCCACCGTGAAGCCGAAGGGAGCCACCAGCTCGTAACCTGCGGGAGCCACCTGCTCTGTCACGGTGTAGGTGTTACCCGCAACGAGCGAATAGGTTGCGCCGCTATACGGCAGCTTGGCCAGCTCGATAGGGCCGCCCGTTGTGGTGAACGGGATCTCCAGCCCAGCCGAGAGCTCATGCGTCGCATCGTTGACGAATGTGCCAGCGATGACGAACTGGGCACCGGCGAGCTGCTCAGAGCCGTCTAGGTTCTGCTTGGCGAAGCTCACCGTGATGGGGGCATCAGCCGCCACGATGCTCACGTTGCCCTGCTCGACGGTGTAACCCGCAGGGGCAGTACCCTGCACTTCGATGGTGCCGTCCTCTTTGACCAGGAACGAAAGCTCGCCCTGGATGAGTTCGTAGCCATTCGGAGCAACGGTCTCGCGCAACGTGTAGGTCTCGCCGCTCTTGAGCTCGGCGGAAATGTTCGCCACGCCCACAAGCGAACCATCGCTCGCCGTGGTGTATTCACGCGCCTCTTCGCTCGGAGCGTCAGCGAAAACGCCCGTTATCTCAAAGACCGCGCCGTTGAGCTTTGTTCCGCCATCTTCTGCGCTCACCTTGTTGATGGTGATTTCGATAGGCTCGTTGGTCACCTGGACCTCGAAGGCGTTATCCGCCACCTTCTCGTACCCCGTCGGCGGCAGCGTGCCCTCAAGCGTGCCGTCATCGCCAACAGAGCCGAGCACGTGGATCGAGCCGTCATCGGCAACCGTGATGCGCATGGTTCCGGTCACGCGCTCGTAGCCCTCGGGCGCAGATTCCTCGGTAATGTCGTAGGTGCCGCCTACCACGAGCTTCGCCCCGGCATGCAGCGCGCCGTTCATACCCGTGCGCAGCTCCAGCGGCTCCTTCGAGCCGTCCGCAAACGTGGAACCCTCAACCGGCGTGATGGAGAACACCGCCGCGAAGAGACCGTTGCCGTTGGGGTCGAGCTTCGTAATCTGCAGCTCAACCGGCTGATCGGCCACGGTCAGCGAAACATGGTCGCCGCCAATCACCCAGCCTGTAGGAGGCGTATCCATGGTGATAATGTCGCCGCGACCGGTGATGCTGAACGTGAACGGGTCGACCGCGATGTAGCCCGCAGCAGGGGTGGTCTCGGTCAGGGTGTAGCTCACGCCCGGCTGGAGCAGGCAGTCGATGGTCAACTTGCCGTCCGCATCCGTCGTGAACTCATGAGAATCCTTGCCGTCCGCGCACATACCCGACAGGGTGAAGACCGCGTTCTCGAGCTTGATGTCGCCGTCGGCGTTGGTCTTGGTCAGGCTGATGCTGACGAGCGGGTCGGTCACCGTAAGGGTGAAGGCGTTATCCGCCTGGCCGTCGCCATCCGCGTCTGCCCAGGCGTAGCCAAGTGCAGGCGTTCCCGTTGCGACCGGCAAATCGTCGTCAAATGCCAGCGAGCCGTCGCGCTGGACGGTGAAGGTCAGCTCGTCGTCGAGCGGATCGTAACCCGCGGGCGCCTTGGACTCGTAGATGCTGTAGGTGCCATCCACCACGAGCTGGCCCGTCATCTCGATCTTGCCATCAGATTTGCCGTTGACGGCATCCTTGATGACCTTGGGGGCATCGGTTCCGTCCGCGAAGAACGCGCCGTTTTGCGGGGTGATGGTGAACTCCGCGTCGTCAAGCGCCTCACCCGCGAGGTTCTGCTTATTGATGACCAGGTTGGTCCGGGCGTTCTGCACCATCACGCCCGCACTCATGCTTGGCGTTTCGCGCGCGATCGTGAATTCGCCGCTCTCCAACGCACCGCTGCCGTTTTCCGGCAGATAGCCGGCGGATGTGTCCGTTTCCACGAACTTGTAAGTATTCCACGTGAGCCCCGTCACCTGGAGCTGGCCGCGCGCAAGATCGCCCGTATCGGACGCTGTCGCCTTGGAACCGTCTGCATTCCACGTCAGTGCATAGCTGTTAGATGTTTCAAGGCCCTCGACGATCGTCGACCAGCTGCCGTCGGACTGCTTCATCTGCAGGCTAAAGGTAGCGTCGATGTCCTCGTTGGCACCGCGCTTGCGCAAGGTCACCTGACCAGGCAGGCGATCGTTCTCGATGCCGTCCGTGTCGGTGCCGTCCAGATCGAGCCTACCCCGCGTCACGGTGAAGTCCACCGCATCGCGTCCGGACTGGGTCATGAGGTCAATCGTCTGGTCATGGTCCTCGTTGCCCACGGTGAAGGTTGCCGTGAAGGGCGAAGTCATGTCGTAGCCGGTGTTAGCCGTCTCCACCAGCTGATACGCGCCCTTGTGGTCCACCGTGATGGTCAGCAGGCCCTTCTCATCCGTGGTAATCCCCGTCTGAACGGCCGCCTCATCATCAAAGCTGCCATCGGCATCCGTATCGCGATAGAGCGCGAACACGGCCCCTTCGATTGGATCGCCCGATGTCGTGTCGCACTTCTTGATGGTCAGTGTGCTCGTGAACGGCGTATTGCTCAGACGTGTATCGGTCGTGCTGCCATGATCGGTCACCGCAACGGTTTCATCATGGTCATCTTCCTCTATGGTGAAGGGGAAGAACCGGCTCTCATCGGTCGGCAGGTACGCGTCGTCGGTCGTAGCAGTCTCTTCCAGATAGTACGATCCCGGCAGGAGGCCGTCGCCGAGCGTGCGGTACTTATCGCCGTGGCCTGCATCCACGCGCTGCACCGAACTTCCCTCGGACGTGAAGGCGCCCTCCCCATCGGTGGTGATGCCCTCCGCCAGCAACGTATGCGCCCCGTCCGGCGTTCCGCTATACAGATCGAACGTCACGCCCGACAGGTTTCGGCCGCTCTCGCCCAGCACCTTGTGGATGCTGAAGTGCGCACGGAACACCGGGTCCGTAGCCGTCACCGTAATCTCTGCATCGATGCCGGGCGCATCGCCACCCGTTACGGCACCTGCCGTAGTCGACGTGATGGAGCCGTTCGCGGCGATGGTGATGGGCACATCGGGGGCCTTGGCATAGCCGTACGGCACGGCGCCCGTCTCGGTGATGGTGTAGCTGCCCGCCTTGAGGCCCACGATATAGCCAGCGGCGTCCCCATCCATCTTGTTATCATTCGTCAGTTTGTCGGGATCGAGCCCTCCCGTAGGCGAGACCCACGTAGTCACGGTTCCGCCGGTATCGCGCTGCCACACGGCATACGTCTTGTCGTCAGCGCCTACGACGGAAAGCTTGATCTCATTTAGGTGTTCAGGGTCGTCGCTATCGTCCACGCCCTTCCAGTCGCTTACCTTATCGAGCGTGAAGCGGGTGGCCACATTCGTGATGGCGGTGTTGGTTTGCTGATCCCCGTTCGCTGTCGTGCCTTCGGCATCGGCGGTTCCGTACACCGGGTAGAAACCGTCGATCTGGCCGACCGTCTGCTCTTCTGCCCAATAGGTATACGCATTGTCGTTTTCATCGGCCGCGGGCAAGTTCTCGTAAGTGAATTCCCACACGCCATCGTTATTCGCATCGGTCCACGCGGGCTGCGGCGCCGCAGAACCGTCTTTGAGCTCCACCTCTTCGATATTCACGAACTCGTCGCCATTCTTGATGGCGCGATACAGCACCATCGTAGGCGCCTTGCTCTCATCGAATGCCGGTGCGAAGTCGCTGTCGTAATCCTCCCATTGCTTGGTGCCCGTAAGATCGACAGTACGCAACACGTTCTCGAAGGGTTGCCCGCCGTTGGTGTTGCTCACCACGTAATAGCGGTGCGCGGTATCGGCGTCTGCCACCTGCGTCGCACCCGTCACGTCATAGCTGCCCGGCACCTGCTCCACGATGCGGTACTGGAGCGGATTGCCATCCATGTCGTACTCAGGGAGGTTCTTCCACGTAACGGAATAGACGCCGCCGTTCGCCGTCACCTCGTGGTTTGTATCCCCGTCGCCCATCATACTCGGCGTGATCACGAGGCTCACCACTCCGGGGTCGATGGCGCTATCGGCAGCTTCCGATCCGGCTTCAACCACCCATTGCCACGTCGTGCCGTTGTCTTTCGAGCTTTGCAGGAAGTACGTTGCCTGCCAGTCTCCGCTACCGTTTGTGGGACGCGTGCCCCATGCATCGTCGGCGTTATTCAGCGCGTCGCCCGTCCACGACTTCGAAGCCGTGATGGATGCGGCATCGAGACTGTTGGTTATAGTGGTGTGCCATGCATTTGCATCCTTCGCCTTTGTAGTTTCCTGCGAAGGCTGGTAGGGATGGATGTCGCTATACTCGCCACCGTCGTTCGGCGCGCTGGCGATTTGCTGATCGCCCACCGCCGTCTCGATGACGCGATACTCGATCTCGTTCAGCGGATCGTTCGCTGTGAGACGCGCGAGCACAGGCAGGTGCGTCCACGAGGAGGACCAGCCGTTATCGGCCGAAAGCGTAGACGAGGTAAACGCCTCGGTAAGCCCCGCGCTGGCGAGATCCTCGGAGTTCGCGAAAACACCCCACACATCGTAGGCATTCTGCCAAGAGCTCCATGGACCCTCCCCTGCGGTATTCGTTTTCGCCGTACGGTACCTAGCCTGCAGCTCGACCGTCACCGTCTCCGGACGCAGGCCGTACGGATCGTCGCCATCCTGCCACGACTTCTCAACCGAGGCCTCGCCATTGAGGGCGTTTTCCAGGCGGAACTGCTGGGACGTACCCGCCGTTACGGTCGAAGTGCCGGTTATAGCGTAATAGTGCTGGGACGTGTCGTCGGACAGCTGCTCGGTTACGGTATAGCGCCACGCCTGGCCGTTTGGAGCATACTGTTCCACGTTGGAAAGCGTGAAGGTCCAGTTGCCTGTATCGGAGGTTTGCCAGCTCAGATAGTTGGCATCCCCTTCGGCAGTGCCGATCTGCACGTTTTCCCTCAGACTACCCGCCGTGCGCGTGAAGGTAAGGTTCAGGCTATCGGGACGCACCGAGAAGATGTTGTTGAAGTCGTACCACACCTTGGTGCCAGACAGCTTCACCAATCCCGGCGTGTACGCGTTGTTGAAGGTGACGTCTACCGTTTCATCCTCTGCAAGCACGGTTGCATCGCGCGTACCCATGGCTTCCGAGCGCATGCCGTTCGCGATGGCACCGTTTGCGGTGGAGACCGTGTCACCCGTAGCCAGCTGAGCACTCCCAACCGCCACGGTGGTCTCGTAGCCGCTGATCGTACGCTCCACCACGTAGTAGATCCAATAGCCGCCATCGGGCGCGTAGAGGTCGAGGTTCCTGAACGTGTAGGTTGCGGAGTCGTTTCCTGAAACGGCTCCGGCTCCGCCCTCAAGATCGTCGGCAGCATAATCCGCCTGCTCCAGGGTGTGCGACCGCACGTATGCCGCAGCGCTCTGGTTGACCTCGCTGTCCACATAGTATCGGTACAGGTCGAACGTAACGGTCGGATACGAAGCAAATGCATTGTCCTGCGCATCGCGCCCGCTGAAGGTCTTCTTGACCGTCAGGTTGCCCGTGGCGCCGCCATAGACGTTCCGCAGCAGGAACGAACCGGTCTCGCCATGCTGGATGATATACACCGCGCCGGTAAGGTCGGTTGCCCCCTCGTTACCTTCGCGTATGTCCTTGAGGTTCACGTCCTCGATGTCCTCGGCCGTAAAGCCACCGGGCTGGCCAAGCAGGCCCCAAACGATCTCTACTGCACGATACTCGTACAGGTTGCCGTCCTCATCGAAACGCGGCAGCGGGCTGCCCTTATAATCCGTCGCGATGGTATAGGTGTACTGGTTTGCCGTCGTCTCCACCAAATCAGAGGTCGAGGCCACGGTACCGCTTACGCCCCAATCGCCCGCTGCGTCCACCGTGGCATACATATCCTCCCATTCGGTATCAATCGCCCGCTTGCGCTGCAGGTACACGGTCACATCGGGCAGGTCGTCCTGCTCCATGTTGCCCGGGATGTTCTCCCAGAGCTTCGTGCCCTGTGCCACCAAGCTGGAGTCCAAGCGGTTCACGAAGGTACCATCCTCGCGAATGGCCCAGCCGGTGCCGTCCTGCGTAGGATCATTACCCTCGGTCGCAGCGTCGATATTGACGGCATTCTGCGCGCCGGTAATTGTCGTAGCCTTGCCGCTCGCCTGGGCATCGGCTTCATCGATAGACGAGTAATCGAACTGAACCGCACCGTAGCCCAGCGAAACACCGTCCGCAGACATAGACTCGGTTGCGTAGTACACATACTCCGCGCCGTTGCTGTCGTACTTCCGCAAACCGGAGATGGTAACCATCTGCTCGTTCGCGGCGTCACCGCCCTCGCCTGCAGGCTCCCAGAGGAAGTGGACGTAGTCGTTCACGACCTCGGGCTCGCTCCACGTGCCGTCGGCTTGCCTGACAGCGCGGTACAGCGTGAGGTAGATATCCGGGCGCTGCCCGAGCGTCTCGCTCACGTAGGCGTCGTGCCAATCCTTATAGAAGGTCACGTCGCGCGTGCCCGAGCGCATGTTGCTGAACTCCACCGTTTGGTGATCCTGGAAGTGGCGCTGCCCATCCTCGACCACGTACTCGCCCACGGTGCGAGAGCTCTGGTAGTCCCCGTGCTCACCTGTCCAACGCTCCACCACGCTGTAGTGCACGTTCATGCCGCTCGCATCGTATTTGGGCATGCCGAAGAACTCGTAGGTGGAGTTGGCCAAACTGGTATCCACCGCCACCTGCGCGCTTCCGCGCTCGGCGGGGGTGCCCTGTCTTCCCTCCTGCCTCCACGCCGGAGGAGGATTCCAGATAGGTGGTCATACACGGCATGCAGAACAGGCTGCCCAGAGCGGTTGCCACGGCATCCACCTTGAACACCTTGTCTATACCGGGCAGGTTGCCGTCCTCATCCACCGAGAACGCATCGCTGTACTCGTCGCACGAGAGCGTGAGCATCGCCTCGGGGCGTGTGTTGTTCTCCGGGTTATCTCCAAGGCCGTCACCCCACGCCTTGGTAACCGTGAGGTCGAACAAGCCCAAACGGCGGTTCGTCGCCTCGACGGACTGCAAGGTGTCGTTTCGCGTGGAGCGCACCTCGTACACGTGCTCCGGCGTAGCGGCGCGGCGGTTGTCGGGGTTGGTCCACCCCGCGTTCACCCAGGGCTCACCCGCATACTGGTCCTCCGCCTCATCGCGCGTCAGCACCGGGTACTTGGTATCGTCCGCGGGGTCATCCGGAGTATCGTTATCGTCCACGAGCGCCGTCTCCACCGCCGTGAAGTCCTCATAGGTAAGGCCGCCGATCGGCACGTCAATCTCGGTAAACCACAGCTCGGACTCAGAGAGTTCCACCGTGGCAACCGTCTCCCCGGCCTTGTACTCGACCACATACGATCCATCGGGATTCGTAGCGTTCGAGTGCATGTCGTGGGCCGCCACCAGATCGATGCGCACGATGTAGCGGTGCGCCGCATCGTCGCCATCAAGCCAGCTCTTGGAGATGCGAATCTCGGAGCCCTCGCCCTCGGGGAAGTAGTTGTCTACGCGCGTGGTGCGCGTCTCGGCATCGTAGCTGCGCTCGGAAGACCAGCCATCTTTGCTGGTCTCGAGCACGAGATAGGTATGGCGCACGCCATCCTCGGAGTATTTCGGGAGGTTCTGGAAGTCACCATGGTAGGCGGTCGTCTCCTGCCACGTAGCATCGCCCAGACCGGGGATGCTCGCAGGCTGGTCATCGACCGTTCCGTCCAGCGTGAACTCGCCCACCAAGACACCGTCCTGGTAAAGCTCGACAACGGCCTCGCCATCAGAGTAGGCGGGGTCGGGTGCTACCTGCGCCAGCGATCCATCGGGTTGCTCCCAATATTTATCTACATGCTGGTCGGTAATGTTCTGGAAGGTGTTCGTGATGGTTGTTGTGGCATCTCCGTCTTCCAGCGTCGTCGTCTCGGGGGTCGAGGTGAACTCGAGCGTCTCCTCGTTTCCCTCGGCGTCGAGCACCGTGATCTGGAACGACCCGGTACCGTCTTCGTTCGTGGTGAGCAGGTTTTCGCCGTCCGTGCCGACAGACACGCCCGTCTCGACCCAGCGGTACTCAAGCTCGTTGCCGTGATCATCGTACTTGGGGAAGTTCTGTGTGATGGTCTTGGTGAGCGTCTCGGCGTTCCAGTCGGTCAGCGTCTGCGTGGCGTTCGCGCTATCGACGTCCTCCCATGCGGAGTCGTCTGTAGAGCCCTTGGGGCGCCTGTGCCTGGAAGGTGCACACCACATCCTGCAAGCTATCCTGGAATGCCGCAATCTGCCACGTCTTAGTCATGGTAGCTTCGACGGAACCCGTCAGGCGGTTCGAGATGACGCCCTCGCCCTCGTTGTTGCCCCCGTTGTAGATAAAGCGGTCGTTTGTGGGACGCGTCGTGCTGTCGAGCGTGACCCAGCTGCCATCGGCAGCTTGGTAGGTTGGAGGCGTGTCGTTTATCGAGCCGTCTTGCGCCACGGTGCCAAAGACCTGCTCGTAACCGGGCACCGCCTCTTCGCGCATGGCATACACATAGGGGTATCCATCGGGGTCGTATTTGGGGAGCTGGTCGATCGCTTCGCCGTACTCCTTCACCAGCAGCGCATGCAAATCAACGCTATCCGCAGAGTTTGCGGGGATGGTAATCTGCACGTAGGAGGAGGAATTTGCCTCGGCGCCATCGCCGGAATCCGCGAGGCTCACCT
>ENA-OOWK01001547-OOWK01001547.1-human-gut-metagenome-genome-assembly--contig:-NODE-1547-length-10820-cov-4.055922_pt1 | contig 10820 bp, 13 predicted proteins | sample MGYA00241405_ERZ501317 | MGnify/ENA primary metagenome ERZ501317 (study PRJEB25962, sample SAMEA1972440) | human gut metagenome | biome: human gut; feature: human-associated habitat; material: faeces... | reverse complement strand
CAGGACGCTGCCTTTGGCGAAAGATACTGCAGGCGTTCCAGGTCTAAAAACAGAATTTCCGAAGGTTCAGCTGTTATGGCAGATACCATCATGGGTTCTCCGCAGAGGGCATAAGTTTCCGCAAAGACCTGTCCCTGGGAAATATGACTTAAAATGCTCCGATTTCCCCACAAATCCGTATTCTCTACCACCACGCTTCCGGACAGGACAATGCCCAGTTCCGAAATGGTATCCCCCATGTGAAAAATAGTGGTATTTTTAAGAAATTGCTGCTGGCGCATACAGCCCTGTTGTCTTAGTAAATCCAGTTCTTCTTTATTGATTTTATGAAAGATAGGAATTTGAAAAATTTCCATAAGTCTTCCTTTCCGTGGTTTTAACCACTGAATTGCTGTCTGCATTATAGTATGATAAGGACACAAAAGCAAGGGAGGTACAAGATGATTCGGAAAATTATTGAAATACAGGAAGAGAAATGTAACGGCTGCGGACTCTGTGCTTCAGCCTGCCACGAGGGTGCTATTGGTATGGTAGACGGGAAAGCCAGACTTTTGCGGGAGGATTACTGTGACGGACTGGGAGATTGCCTGCCTCAGTGTCCTACAGGTGCAATTACCTTTGTGGAGCGGGAAGCAGCGCCTTATGATGAGGCAGGGATATCCCGGCTTAGACAGTGGCCCTGTCAGATAAAGCTGGTGCCGGTAAATGCGCCGTATTTTCACAAAGCAAAGCTGCTGATTGCAGCAGATTGTACGGCTTATACCTATGCTGATTTTCACAGGGACTTTATGAAAGGAAAAATTACCCTTATCGGGTGTCCGAAACTGGACGGGGCAGATTACAGCGAAAAGCTGACAGAAATCCTCCGGGAAAACGACATTCAAAGCGTCACCGTGGTGCGCATGGAGGTGCCCTGCTGCGGCGGACTGGAATTAGCTGCCAAAAAAGCGTTGCAGGCAAGCGGAAAATTCATTCCTTGGCAGATTGTTACGATTTCGTTGGGTGGTAAAATTTTGGAATAAAAGGAGAGATACTATGAGTAAAAAAATGAAAAACATTGCTCAATCAGAAGTACTGACGCTGAGAGAACAAATTTCTTATCAGGAGGGGCAGGTTGTCAGCAAAACTTTGACACAAAACCAGGCAGTAAGTATTACCCTGTTCTCATTCGCAAAGGGCGAAGAGATCAGCACCCATGAATCGGGTGGGGACGCCTTCGTCACCTGCTTGGATGGTATCGGAAAAATCACGATTGATGGCGTTGAATATCTGCTGCACGAAGGAGAATCTATTGTCATGCCAGCAGGCCATCCCCATGCGGTATATGGGCAGGAAGCGTTCAAGATGCTTTTAGTAGTTGTATTTTAATCAAACGCAAAATTGACAAAGGAAGGTGATTTTATGAAAGCAACAAAAGTAGATAAGGATCTCTGCATTGGCTGTGGGCTTTGCTGTGGATCTGCGACGAGGTTTTCCGTATGAACGAGCAGGGAAAGGCGGAAGCGTATCAACCAGCAAACGCTGAAAATCAAGGTGCTGTACAGGAGGCCATCGACTCGTGTCCTGTGTCTGCAATCGCCTGGGAAGATTAATTCAAACGCGTCTATATGCTTTTTTGATTGAGAAGAAACCACATTATTTCAAATTTTAATAGTTTTTAGGAGGCATATTATGGAACAAAAAATGTTTTGCTATCAGTGTCAGGAAACCGCCGGGTGCAAGGGCTGCACCATGTCCGGCGTATGCGGAAAGAAACCTGATGTAGCGGCCATGCAGGACCTGTTGGTCTATGTCACAAAAGGAATTTCGGCTATTACGACTGCATTGCGTCAGGAAGGTAAGCAGGTATCTGCCAAAATCAATCACTTGATTACTCTGAATCTGTTCACTACCATTACCAACGCAAATTTTGATAAAGAGAGCATTGAATCAAGAATCCGTGCTACACTGACCGAAAAGGAAGTTCTGCTAAAGCAAGTTACCAATCTGACTGTTCTGCCTGAAGCCGCAAAATGGAACGGATCTGAAAACTGGGAAGAAAAAGCCAGAACTGTCGGTGTTCTTTCTACCGAAAACGAGGATATTCGCTCTCTGCGCGAGTTAATCACCTACGGTTTGAAGGGACTTTCCGCTTACTCGAAGCACGCAAATGTGCTGTTGAAGGACAACGATGAAGTTGACACATTTCTTCAGAAAGCACTGGCTGCCACGCTGAATGACAACCTTAGTGTAGAAGATCTGATTGCTCTAACAATGGAAACAGGAAAATACGGAGTATCCGGTATGGCAATGCTGGATAAGGCTAACACAGACAGCTATGGAAACCCCGAAATTACAAAGGTAAATATCGGTGTCAGAAAGAACCCCGGCATTCTGGTATCCGGCCACGACCTGCGCGATTTGGAAATGCTGTTAGAACAGACACAGGGAACTGGAGTGGATGTGTATACGCATTCCGAGATGTTGCCAGCTCATTATTATCCCGCTTTCAAAAAATATCCTAACTTTGTTGGTAATTATGGGAATGCTTGGTGGAAACAAAAAGAAGAATTTGAATCCTTTAACGGTCCTATTCTAATGACAACCAACTGCATTGTTCCTCCTAAGGATAGTTACAAAAACAGGCTTTACACTACCGGCGCTGCGGGATATCCGGGATGTACACATATTCCGGGAGAAATTGGCGAACAAAAAAATTTTTCTGCGATTATTGAGCATGCAAGAAAATGTGTCGCTCCGAGTGAAATCGAAACCGGTGAAATCATCGGCGGATTTGCCCATGCACAGGTTCTGGCTTTGGCAGATAAAGTTGTAGAAGCTGTAAAAAGCGGTGCTATCAAAAAGTTTGTGGTTATGGCGGGCTGTGATGGTCGAGCAAAGAGCCGCGACTACTATACAGAATTTGCTAAGGCTCTGCCGAAGGACACTGTCATCCTTACTGCCGGTTGTGCAAAATATAAATATAACAAGTTGCCTTTAGGCGATATCAATGGCATCCCACGTGTTCTGGATGCAGGTCAATGCAATGATTCCTATTCCCTTGCTGTAATCGCCTTGAAACTCAAAGAGGTCTTTGGGCTTGACGATATTAACGATCTGCCAATTATCTATAATATCGCATGGTACGAGCAAAAAGCAGTTATCGTTCTTCTGGCTCTTTTATATCTTGGTGTGAAGAATATCCACCTTGGCCCTACACTTCCGGCATTTCTCAGCCCGAATGTTGCAAAGGTCTTGATCGAGAACTTCGGCATTGCAGGAATTGGCACTGTGGAAGAGGATATGGAGAAGTTTTTCGGTATTAACGCATAAAAAATACTCCGTCAAAAGAAATAGATCCAACAGGCATAAAGAAACCTCGGAAACCCTTATAAAATGGGCATCCGAGGTTTTCTGTCTGTTATTCGAATCTGACAACGCCTAATCATTTTGTTTTCAGACTTGCTTTCCACCATACACCTTTTCTTATTGATAAATCATCCCTTTATCCACAATCTCCCTCGCACACGCTTGTATATTATTCATTCTCGCTACCCATTCCATCTGATTTTCTGCCTTTAACTGTTCTGTAATCCCCTGTGCCTGTTTCATCTGCTCTACAATCCTTTCAAAGCGTTCCTGCGCCTGTTCTTCTATATCTGCAAGATAACTATTCAGCCTGTCACTTGTAAGCAGAGTAATATAAACCGCTCTCTTATGTTCTTTCAAATAGTATTTATGTCTTTGTCCCCATACGCCGATAAATCTTTGTTCTTCTTCCTCCGGCAAGGTAAGACAGGGGATAAGATAATCCCCGTGTCTGATATAAGTGCCGCCCATTTCTTCAAATATTGTTTTCTTCATAATCGTTTCCACCTTTCTTATCGTTCTCTATCCATTGATTTCTTCTTGACTGACCGTTTCGGCTGCTGTCTTCCTTCCTGCTGATAGCGGTGTAGCTTTTCCAGTACGCTTGCTTTTTTCGGTTGTTCTAACGGATTTTCTTTCTTCTGCTCCGTCTGATTTTTCCATGCTCTCAGTTCTTCATTGTATTCTATAATCAGTTCTTCTGCCTTGTTATAAATCTTCTGAAAGGCTTGCTCATTGGGATAGCCTTCCCGTTTTACTATCTGTTCCAAACTCTTGTGCAGACGCTTTTCCAAATCCTCTAACAGTTCAATTCGCCCTTCCAGAGATTTTCGCTCTTTGCCTTTAAAGAACCCTCGTAACTCTGACAGTTGCTTTTTCAAAGAAGAAATATCCTGCTGTGTGCGTTTTATCTCCATGGACTGTCTCTGCAATTCATACATAACCTTCTGCATATCTTTCCACTCCTGCAAGTCTATCTTTGGCACAGGTTTAGGCGGCAGTTTAAATTTGAAAATTACTTCCTGTAAAAAGTCTTTCGCACCTCGGATAATCTGACGGAACATATCCGGCAGCCAACCGTGTGTCCTGATAGATTGTAACGTTTCATCTGTGATTTTTTCCTGCTTGATTTTCAAAATATCTTTTTCAGGAACGCCTTCAACTAATGCCACATCAACTGTCCGATTCCATTCCTGCCTTGCCGCATTGTCTGCCTTTATCTCCTCTGCTTTCAGATTGTTCTTTCCGATTTTCTTGGTTGCCAGATATACGCCGCCCTGTTGGAATACGGATAGTTTTTCCGATTCCTCTTTTACATAGCGATTGATCGTATCAGTAAACAGTTCCTTGACTTCTTTGGTAAAGGCTTTGTTCTTAAACCATTCATCCTTTTTCGTAAAGATATTGCTTTCATAAACTTCCCCTTTGGGAATAATACTACACCCTGCCCGAAGATTGCCCTGCTCGTCTAAAATCTCTTTCTTTGTGCGTCTATGCTTTCCCTGCTCATCATAAAACATATTTCGGGTAGCAATTTTCACTTCGGGTTGTTCCAACATTTTTCGTTCACTGAACACCAGATGAATATGATAATTCGTCTTTGCCTTATTGTGATGAAGGGCTGCACTACATTCCACATCATACCTTCTATGAAAAGTTTCTGTAAAAAGCCTTACTACATCATCTGCCCTGTACTGAACAAAACTTTCGGGAAGTGCAATGATAAACTCACGCCCTTCAATACATTTCCCTGCTGAACCACTCGCCTTAAAGTCCAACTGATTTTCTCTCGCAAGATTTTTCCAAAACTCCGGTGTTGCCCATTCTGTCTGATAGGTCGCATAGAGATATTCCTGTCGTTTCGGATTGGAGATATAGTCAATCCTTCCTACCACATCGGACAGCTTACTTTGTCTGATAAATGAATGTCTGCCTATAAGCATCCTCCTTCCCCGGCTCTAGCCGATTTTGCTGTGAGTAGGTGCATTAGGCACCTGTTTACGAACTTATCTGCCTATCGGCAGCATAGCTCCCGGCAGGGCGAAATACGCAAAGCATAAACGAAGTTTGTGCGATGGGTGTATTTCGCTCTCAATCGCCGAGGGCTATTTTTGTATTACATAATCTGATTACTGCTCAGACTTGCGATTTCATTTATGGGCGTATCCGCCCTTTTTATTTGCCCGTATCCGGGCTGCTTTTTCTATGACTGATAGCAGATTATCTACGGTACTTTCTTCCCATCCTGCAAGCCATATCAAACTTCTTTCCTCTGCTTTTGTCAGTTCCACGTCTGCCAGTACCTTGTTCATTTTTTGTACCTGTCTGCCCTCCATCTCATAAAAAAATCATTCACATTTCTGCTTTCTCTTTCCGGCTGTTTTAACATCCGCAACACTCCTTTCCTGACTTATCTGTTATTTACAGGTGCGTGTCACGCTCCTGTTTCTATCATCAAGGAAGAATTACCAACGGAATTTCTCCGACACTCCTCGTCTGTCCAGATATTCTTTTCTCGCATGTTCCCTTTCTTCCTCTGTAGGCGCAGTTTTGTATTTTGAATATAAATCTCTCATTACCAAAGCATCCAATTTCGCTTCTAATCCTTGTTTTATACTTGGCAAATTTTCTTCCATATCCAGCAAATGAAATTTTACAAGTTCCATAAATAACTGCTCCGGTATCTGTATTTGTTTCATACGGTCTCCTTTCCAACACCGCAACAATGCAATGTCTTTAGTTTTTGCAACCTTACATTTACGTCTCTGCAATTTCTATACACTCTGCATTGTTGCGTTCTTATCTACGGTTTCACAATTTCATCAAGTTTCCAATACCATGATTCTCCAATCCGTTTTCCTTTAATACCCAACTCTTTTTTCGCATTTTCCAATGTTCGCTTTGAAATTCCTTTTTCTTCGGCAAGACTAACAATATCCTCACTTTTCACCACGCTGTTTGTTTCTGCCAGTTCATAAATGAGTTGTTTTGCCCGCTCCTTTTTATTTGCTTTCGGGGTTACCCCTCCCAACAATTCGTCTGCCGTAATTTCATAATCTCCCAACCATTGAAATCCTTCTTCCGTCAGCTCAAATGCTTTTGAATGTCCAAATGCGGCAAGGTTATTTTTTATTTGCACAACTGCACGTGTATTTTCCTGTCCCTCTATTCTACCGACTAAAAGAACGCTTCTTGCTACTGCGAAAAAGTCAATCGAACCCATTCCTCTATATGCCGCCTTGTTTCCGGCAGCCTTATTCATGTGACCGATCAGGATAATGGCACACTTATACTTCTCTGCTAAAAGTCCTAATTTCTTAGTCATATCTCTTGCTTCATTTGCCCGATTCATATCCATTCCGCCGCCCAGATAGGCTTGTATCGGGTCTAATATAAGTAATCGTGCATTGGTTTGAATAATCGCCTGTTCCAAACGTTCATCTATCATAGAAAGGGATTTTTCGCTTTCATCAATAACCATAATTTTCTCACAATCAGCTTCTGCCGCTTCAAGTCTCGGCTTTACTGTATCTGCTAATCCATCCTCGGCGGTCTGATAAATAATATTCATAGGCTCTGATACCTGCATCTCTTCATCCAGTCCGATACCCTTTGATAATTTGGCTGCAAGATTCAATACAAGCGTTGTCTTCCCATCTCCCGGATCGCCTTGAATAATTGTCAATTTCCCATACGAGATAAACGGATACCATAACCATTCAATTTCCTGCGACTGAATATCTGCCATATTGATAATTTTTAACTCAATTTTCTGTTCTTCCATAAAGTCCTCCATTCAAAAATTCTGTTGTTCCTGCGGAGAACCTCTGTTATACTAATTTTGTAAATATCTTGATAACAAAGGTTATCCGATTTTTCGTAAGTCCTAACAGTTGCCGCTGTCGGGACTTTTTTCTGTTTCCTGCCAAAGATATTTTGCTCCATCTAACATCCATATAATGGCTTTCAGCATATCCAGACAGTCATTTTTCATCTGCTCCAATCCTTCGTCTGATAACAGGATTTCCTGTTCTTCAAATTGCTTTAGAATTTCTGCAATGTTGTACTGCATAAGTTGTAATTCCTCAACCAGTTGATATATCACTTCCTTTTTCCCGACTACACACACTTTGTTATAGATACAGGAACGTACAAAATAATCTTTTTTCTGCATACCGCTCGCTTTGATTTTTGCTTCTATTTCGTTCCTCTCTCTTGGAGAAATACGAAAACTAATTGTTGGACATTTGTGTACTCCGCTCATGGCTACTCCTCTCCGTTGGCGATTTCCAACTTCTCTGCCAGTTCTGCTTGTTTATTAGGATACAAATGTGAATAAGTGTTTAAGGTAGTCTCAATCTTTTCATGCCCCAACCGTTCTGCAATCGCCAATGGCTGAAATCCCATTTCTACTAGCAAAGATGCATGAGAATGTCTCAAATCATGCAGGCGGATACGTCTAACACCTGTTGCTTTTATCCCCCGAACCATTTCATGTTCCATAAATGATTTTGTAAATCGGAACATTCTTTCATTTGCCGTTATCCCATATAACATGCTGCAATATTCTTTTAATTCTTCTGCCAAAAATGGCGGAATAGATATTTGACGATTGCTTTTCGGAGTCTTCGGCGGCGTAATCATATCCTTACCATTCAAACGCTGATATGACTTGTTAATCGTGATACAACGCTTTTCTAAGTCTATATCTTCATAGGTTAACGCAAGCAATTCTCCAATTCTCATACCGGTCCAATACAAGAGCAGAAATGCCATTCTTGCTTCCGGCTTACTATCCATAGATGGCAAAAACTCTTTGAACTCCTGTTTTGTCCAAAAATCCATTTCATCAGCCTTGCTCTTTCCGATACTCCCTGCTTTTCTGCAAGGATTATCACGCAAATCATAATAGCGTACAGCGTAATTAAAAAGCGCTGCCAACTGATTGTTAATACTTTTCAAATAAGTTTGGGCATATCCCTTTTTAATCAACTCATTCTGCCATGCTCTGATATCTGAAGTTTGAATTTCGCACATTTTCTTGTGTTTGAAATACGGAGTTACTTTCAAGTCAAACACATATCGCTTATTGATAATCGTGCTTTCTCGCAAACGGTTCTCCATATCTGCAAAATAAATTTCTACGAAGTTTTCAAAACTGATATCCAAATTCTTCTGCTGTTGCTGGAGAAAATTTCTTTCCCATTCATCCGCTTCTCCTTTTGTCTTAAAGCCTCGTTTGTTCTTTTTGCGGCGTACTCCCTGCCAGTCTTTGTAATAAAACTGACTGCGCCATAATTTTCCGTCTCTTGTTGCTGGCATATCTTCATCCCCTTTCTTCTAAACAACCATTCCATAAAATTTTTCCTGAAAATACTTTCTTGGCACTTTCCCCGAAATCACTCGAAATCCCTTTGCTTTCAACTCATCATTCAATCCTCGAATAACTTTATATGCATACCCTCTGGATACTCCGAGTAATTCAGCAACTTCATCTGCGGTAATATACATTTTCATCGTATTCTCCATGTTCAGTTCTCCTTTCCTTTTTAATTTTAGTACACTTTTGTGTTCCTTGTGTTTTGTATTATATAGTACACATTTGTGTTCGTCAAGTATTTTTCATAATTTTCTATACACAAATGTGTCCCGATATGCTAAACTATCACTATACACACAAAACACAAAAAGGAGAAACGCTATGACTGTCGGAGAAAAAATCAAATATTATCGAAATATCCGTGGAATATCACAGGAAATGTTGGGAAATCTTTCCGGCATAAATCCGGCTACAATCAAAAAATACGAATATGGTATTCGCAATCCAAAACCGGATCAATTACTGAAAATCACAAATGCACTTGGCATTAGTATAAATCTTTTCATGGACTTTGATATAGAAACGGTGTCTGATGTGCTTTCTTTACTGTTCAAATTAGATGAGCAAGTAGATATGAATTTTGATGCGGAAAAAGATGAAAATGGAGAGTTTATCCCCTCTACTGTAAAATTATCTTTCAAGAATCCTGCAATCAACAAAAAACTTTGTACTTATCTTAAAGCCAAACAAATAAGAGAAAATTTGGAAAATACCAAAGAAAAATTTGATGATGAGAATAGTTATAAAGAAACCGTTGCCGAAATAGAAGAAAATATAGAAGAAATCAAAAATCATCTCGTAGATGATAATATGGTAGTCAAAAAAGGAACTGACGGAATTACTGTAAAATTATATTCTGAGGACTAATGAGGAGATACTAATGAAAAAGATATTTAGAATGCCGACCCCCGTTAAAATTACAGGTCGAACTTCCAGCATTACCAATGCCTTTGTTAATGGAATTATTCCTGTTGTTGAACCAACAGAAGAAGAAATTGAATCTGCTTTAGAAACTTTAGGAATGGATAAAGATCACATTGTTTGCGCATACTGTGGAAATCCATATACCGAATGGGATCATTTTCATCCTTTAATAAAAGATAAAATGCCAACTGGATACATATCCGAAATCCATAATTTAGTCCCTGCCTGCGGAAAATGTAATCAAAGCAAAGGAAACAAATACTGGAAAACATGGATGCTAAGTGACGCCGCACTTTCTCCATCTTCTCGATATATTCCAGATATAGAACAGCGAATAAAACGTCTTGAAGATTATGAACAGCAATACACTCCCATCAAGATTAACTTTGAAGAAATCGTTGGTAAAGATATGTGGGAACAACACTGGGCTAATTGTCAAGCCCTGCATGATTTAATGCAAGAGAGCCAAAAACATTCAGATAAACTTAAAACAATTATCAAAAACACACTTTCATAGGAGAAACGTGATGAAGAATTTTCAACGGAATAATTTGCTTTTTTCTTTATGCGGATTGAATTGTGGCCTATGCCCTATGAACCTAAACCAATACTGTCCCGGTTGTGGGGGCGGGGAAGGAAACCAAGCCTGTTCCATAGCAAAATGCAGTTTACAGCATGGAAAGGTAGAATATTGTTTCCAGTGTGAAAATTATCCTTGTGAAAAATATGATAACATAGACGGATTTGATTCTTTTATCACACACCAACATCAAAAGCAGGATATGGAAAAATTCAAGGAACTGGGCATTGAACTTTATTCAGCAGAACAGCAGAGAAAGAACATTCTGTTAAATCATCTATTGAATACTTATAATGACGGACGAAAGAAGACATTGTTTTGCGTTGCGGTCAATTTATTAGAATTAGAAGATTTGGAACATATCATATCTGAACTAGACAAGAACGCTTCAAATCTCACATTAAAAGAAAAATCTTTTCACGCAGTTGGTTTACTTAAAGAAGCTGCTGCAAAGAAAGATATCGTACTAAAGTTACGTAAAAAGAAATAAAGAGGTATCATGATACCCGCCACAAATCCAGTATTCATCAAATAATTAGAGCCATTTTAGAGCCAAAGGGTATAAAACAACCCCGGAAATGCCCATTT
>ENA-OOWK01001540-OOWK01001540.1-human-gut-metagenome-genome-assembly--contig:-NODE-1540-length-10878-cov-1.885337_pt1 | contig 10878 bp, 10 predicted proteins | sample MGYA00241405_ERZ501317 | MGnify/ENA primary metagenome ERZ501317 (study PRJEB25962, sample SAMEA1972440) | human gut metagenome | biome: human gut; feature: human-associated habitat; material: faeces... | reverse complement strand
CCGTGAAACGTGCGGTAATTAACCAACTGAACGTCCTGTCCCGGAAGGACAGTCACAATAAATCTTGTTTACAATCCCCGCGCCATAAGACGCGGGGATTTGCTTTGCAGCGGCCTTTATTGAATTCCAGGACACGATATGGTAGACTGAAATTGTCAATATTCTGCCTCGGCCGGAGGCGTTTCCTTGCGCCCGCCGAGAAGAAATGAGGAACATATGCCAAAACTGGGAATTGTCATCTCCAATTACAACGGCTGGCAGGATACCCTGTCTTGCCTGGACAGCCTGCGCCAACAGACCTTCCGGGATTTCGAAGTGCTGCTTCTGGATGATGCTTCCACTGACGATTCGGTGGAACGGCTGCGGGATGTCGGTGATGAACGAGTGATTTTTCTGCCCCAGAAGCAGAACCGTGGTTTCGCGGCGGTGAACAACATCGGCATACGCCGGGCACTGCAGGATGGGGCCGAGTGGATCATGCTGCTGAACAACGATACTGCCTGCGCCCCCGACATGCTGGAGAAGCTGCTGGCCCAGACACCGCCGGAAAGCGTCAGCTGCCCCAAAATGCTGTTCATGGACCCGCCGGACGAGATCTGGTTTGCGGGCGGCACCCTGGAGCGCAAGACCGGCAAGGTTGTTCACCTGGGCGGCCACGCCAAGGACGGGCCTGCATTTTCCGAAAAAAAGCAAGTGGGCTTTATCACCTTTTGCTGCGTGCTGTTCCCCCGCAGCGTTGTCGAGAAGGTCGGTTACCTGAACGAAGACCTATTCATGTACTGTGAGGATGTGGACTACTGCATCCGCCTGACCGACGCCGGGATTCCCATGTGGTATCTGCCCGATGCCGTGCTGCGTCACAAAGCCGGCGGCACAGCGGGCGGTATGCTGTCGGTGTATTACATCACCCGCAACACCCTGACCCTGCGGTGCCGCGGACGCAGCAACGCTTTCTGCCGTCTTGCCGGCACCCTGGCCGCCATCAAGGGCGGTGCCTGCTGTCTGGCAGCCGCCGCTTTGGGCCACCACAAAGGCCGCAGTTACGGTGAATGGCGCGGTGCGGTGGATTTTCTGCGAGGCAAGACCGGGCGCATGGGGCAATGAGCGCCCCGGAAAGGACCCTGTGTATGCAAGAACTGATTTCCATTGTTATCCCGGTATATAACTGCGCACCCTACCTGGATGCCTGCCTGCAGAGCCTGCAGGCCCAGACCTGGCAGAATTGGGAGACGGTACTGGTGGACGACGGAAGCCGGGACGGTTCTGCCGAACTGTGTGACGCCTGGGCTGCCAAGGACCCCCGCATCCAGGTACTGCACCAAAAAAATGCAGGTGTATCGGCAGCCCGCAACGCCGGGATCGAAGCCGCGCACGGGGCTTACCTGGCTTTTGTGGACGGCGACGACCGGGTGGAACCGGAGTATCTTGAAGTTCTGTATCGGACGCTGGGCCACACCCAGATGGCTGTATGCTGTGTGTATGACCTTTCGGACTGGAACGAAAAAGTGCGGGAAGAGCTCGTGCCTCTGGACATTTTCCGGGCCAGTCCGTCCCGGTATGCCAACCCGGTCTACACCAACTACCCCTGCAACAAGCTGTTCATTACCCGCCTGATCCGGGATAACCGCATTGTCTTCCCGGTGGGCGTGCGCCGCTGTGAAGACGCCTACTTTGTGCAGGATTACCTGCTGTGCTGTCAGGCCATCTCCGTGTGTACACGGAAGCTATACCACTACGATCAGCATGAAGGTTCCGCCATGCACCGCTTTTATGCCGGCGTGTGTGATGACGAGATTCCCCTGATGCAGCGCCAGTACGAGCTGTTCCACAGTTCCGGCCCCCACAGCCTGGAAAAGAGCGAAGAAGACGCTTTCCAGTGCTGGCAGTACGGTAAGATCCTGGGCATTCTGCGCTACATACTGCAATACGCTCCCGACTGGACAACCGCCCTGGCACAGACCCGGCGGCTGATGGACGTTCCTCTGGTACGCCGCAGTATGCTGGCCCCACCCCCCGGCACCGGCAAGAAGGCCCGCCTGGCGGCCTGGCTGCTGCGGGTCAAAGCCTGGAAGCCTTTGCTGAAACTTCTGGCAACCATGTAATAAAAAATTTCCCCCACGGTACACGCCCGTGAGGGAGTTTTTTATTGTCAGCGCAAAGCCACGCTGGCAAGATCATAGTATTGCGCAAGCGACTGATTTCTCCAGTCGCCTGGATCTTCGGTGATGTCATCAAAATACAGCAGCTCCGGCTTTACACTGTAGGGATCAACCCGAACATCCTTTCCCGCAGACTGCATGTAAATCTCATATCGTTCCAGGCTTTCCTGCGCATAAAGCTCCGCTTCGCCATTTGCGATGGAACGTACCGCTTTGGCAGAAACAGCACTGTACAGGCCCGCACAGATAGCCACTACCGAAAGCACAAGCGCAACCCGATAACCCCGGTAAAGCCTCTCTCGTTTTGCAAAAATTCTGGTTTGGAACCACCCGCTGTAATAAAAGACGTTCAGGAACAGCAAAAGCACATAATCAAAGTAGACAATATTGATCAGACGTCCTGCACCGGCGTCACCTTCCGCATACATGGGCGGGCAGAACATAGCACTGAGCCAAGCGACGGATAGCACCGTCACCAGCGGCGGATACGGGAACCGGAACCCCGTTTTTTCCCCCACGCGCCCTGCCAGAGGATACAGGACCAAAGCGGACAGCACAGCGCAGCCAAGAACGGGAAAGGTTGTCCACTCCACTGTAAAGCTACAACCGGCGAGGATGGAATTGCAGATGGCAATTACCGCTGCTTTCAAACCGGTTTGCATGTTGATAGAGGACGCACGCACCTCAGTGCCCGGACTGGCAGCATTGATATAAAAACCTACCAATGTTATAACCAGAAACAATGCATACATCAGTGCTGCCCTTCTGTTTTTTAGGACGCCCCCCAAAAGTACCGCACATGCCAGTACCAAAATACTGCCAAACGCCGTGACATAGTTACAGCCTGCAATAACGACGCTGAGAAGGATTCCCAGTATAATTTTGCCGATACTCAGTTTTCCACTGCTTTTTTTCCACAAAGAGATCAACAGACAATAATAGAACATCTGAAGAGAATGGAACAACACATAATAGCACGCACCATTATACCAGTACAGTCCCTGGACCGGGCTGGGCATAAATTGGATGCTGCACAGTGTAAGCAGCGCACCAATATACAAGAATTGCACCTTGGAAGTGCCGCCTTTACGACGCAGAAGATACCACGCCAAAAAGGCATTGGCGGCAACAATACTGCCAACCAGCAGAAATGTTCCCAGTGCATACCATCCAAATCCGAAAATGCCCGGCTGAAATGCCATCACAATAGCGGCGGAATAGGTGCCTTGCCAGACGTACCAGTAATTACGCGCTGTTCCTACGGCTTCCCCCAATACAGCCCACAAGGAATGGGTCTGATTCCAGGCGTGATATGTCTGTGCTGAGTAGTTAAAATCGTCCGCACACGGGCTATTGTAAAACGCCAGACGGAGAATAGGCAAAAGCAATACCACCGTTACAGTTATAACTGCTATCATCCCTGCAAAACTTATCTTTTTTGAAACACCACTCTTCTGTTTTCTATTACACATACTTATTATTCACCTTTTCGCAATCAATCCTGTACCGTTTCCAACATGGGCCCTTACAGTTTGCACTGTGAAATTTACAGCTGAACACTTCTTCAACTTCCGAATCAAGCCACGCTTTACCGGTAAAGGCTCCCGATTGCGCACATCCGTACCGTTCCGGGCTTTGCGTTGCGGAATATCAACACAGAGCCGCCAAGAATACCCATTGTCACAATGCGCCGGGTTCATTCTTCCCCATGACTTCCAACAGATTCAGCGTTTTCTCTTCCAAGACAAGGAATGCAGCAGCCAACAAATCACTTGGGTATTGCTTTCTTTCCGCCATCGCAATCATTTCAACTTGGCCTTGCGTTCCGCACACTGAAGCAGGCACATCTCAAAATCCCGCCGGTCCTTCTGCTGCATGGTAGAAAGGATCAACCCTGCCATAAGCAGCAGCAACGCTGCCAGAGTGCCGATGGCACAGACCACCAGAGTGGGCAGACGGGGCACCAATCCGGTGACTAGGTATTCCCCGAACACCGGAATAAAAAACAACAGGCAAACCAGGAACATGGTCAGCGCCAGAATACCAAAGAACGAGAACGGATGATAGTTTTTGTACAGACGGACGATGGTACACAACACCTTGAAGCCATCGGAATAGGTATTCAGCTTGGAAACACTGCCTTCCGGCCGGTCCCGGTATTCAATGACCACATTTTCGATGCGCATATTCCGCTCAATGGCATGAATGGTCATTTCGGTCTCGATCTCAAATCCTTTGGAAAGTACCGGATATGTTTTAACAAATTCGTAGCTGAAAGCCCGGTATCCGGTCATGATGTCCTTGATCTCGGTATCGAACAAGAAATTGATGGAAGAACGGACAATGGTATTGCCAAAATTATGAAACGGCCGCTTATTCTCGGTAAAATACGTGGAAGAAAGACGGTCCCCCACCACCATTTCGGCTTTTCCGTTCAAAATAGGTTCCACCAGTTCCGGCGCCACCTCAGCGGGATAGGTGTCATCCCCATCCACCAGAACATAACACTCCGCGTTGATTTCACGGAACATCCGCCGCATCACATTGCCCTTACCCTGGGCATACTCATATCGGACAATTGCGCCCGCTTTTTTTGCCAGTTCTGCCGTGCCATCCTTGGAATTGTTGTCATATACATAAATTTGGGCATCCGGCAATGCGCAACGGAAATCATGCACCACCTTTTCAATGGTAGCGCTCTCGTTATAGCAGGGAATCAGCACTGCGATTTTATCCATAGAATCGCCCGCCTTTCTATCAAGTCATTCCTTCCGTACTCGGCATCCTTGCTTCAATGCGCGTTGCTACAATCTTGCAAACCATCAAAGGGTTTGCCGCCAAAAATATCGCAAACCGTTTTTTCCACCGCCATTGCCTGACGAATGGCTTCTTCCAGCCGGCTGCAGTCGGTGCCGATATAGAAGATCGCATTGGAATCTTGCAGGAAGCTTTCGTATACGTCCCCGCTCTTGCGGGAAACATTATCCAGCACCACACAAGGCGCACCGGTCACCGCCGCAAAAATCATGCCGTGCAGGCGATCGGTGACCACCACGCGCCGCCGGGCATACCGCTGCAGTTCCTCATTGACTACCGCCGCGCGATCCACCCGGGAAATATCATGTTCCGCAATGTTGGTCCGGACTTCCACATCCGGGTCCACACCACGCACCACATCCAGAATTTCCTGCTTTCTGTCCGCCAGAAGAGTCTCCCCATCTCCGCGCAGGCAAAGCAGGATTCCCTTACGGTCAAATCCATAGTCCCGATGGAGAGAAAGGACCGAATCCGCCATCAGCTTAACTTTGGCATTCTGAAAATAATGGCAGGCCCGGTCATAGCTTTCCTGCCCGCGGGCAAAGATGGTCAGGTCCTGATGATGGTTGTATATCCGGGCGGACAGAGCCAGCTCAGCCTGCCCTTCCGGCGTGTCGGCAAAATAGATGGTCTGGGGGAGGACCACGATCTTGTTGTTGGGGAAATCTTGCACGATCTTGCGGTGCAGTTCCTCTTCTGTCTGGTACAGGCTGCCCATGTTGCCACCACCGTGGATAAAGATAATATCCGATGGATTGATAATAGCCTGCAGGAAGGTATACTTTCGGGCGATTTCATAAGTAGAAAATTCCACCTGGAAATACTCCGGGAAATATTGCAGCAAGAGGTTCTGTTCCGCCAGGTCGATGGCGGCATCGCCGATATTCTGGTGTTCGGCGGTGGCCAGCATCAGAACCTTTTTCTTCTGCCGCAGTTCCATGACCTGCTGCTGCTCGTAGATTTTTGTCTCATTCCAGGCAGCGCCGCGCAGCATCTCCACATCCGACTTCAGACGGGACAATTCCTCCACCTGCTGCTGTACTTTCTGGTCCAGCATCTCCGACATCCAACTCTGGATATCAGCTTTCTGCTTTTCGTATGTCTCAGAAATAGACGCATCCAGCTGCAATTTCTGGCTGCGCACAGCCATGTTCTGCAGCTGATTTTGCAATTCCTGGGTTTGCAGACGATTGATATATCGGTTCACTCGCTGCAGCGGATACAGCATTTTCTGCAAAGCACGTTTGCATCCGGTTTTCAAGCCTGCCTTTTTGGCCTGCACTTTTCCTGCCAATTCCCGCTTCTTTTGTACGATCTCCGGCGTAGGTGTCTGCAGAATGTGTAATGTCTTTTCGGCGTCGCCCTGCAGCGCAGTCTTGCGGGCTGCCAAAAATTCGTCCGGAATCCAGGTATTCTGCGCACATCCTTCTCGGAACAACGGATCAGCCACAATCTTAGCAACTTCCGCCAGACGCGCCTCCCTGCTTTCAAAATGTTCATCCAGCGCTGCCGCCACCAGGCACTTAAAGCCAGTGCAAGCCACATAGCTGCAATAGCAGGACCACTCGTCCGGGTCCATCTGCTCCTTGGGTCCGATAAAATCCCGCAGCTGTCCGATCAGGTACATTTTCGTTTCGAACAGATCCTTGCGGTATCGGTGGGTCAAAGAATCGGACTGAGATTCGTTGTTGTAATAATACACTGTCCTGTTCAGAAAAACGATCCCATTGCAGGCGGCATAATATTTCATATTGGTGACGAAATCTTCGCCCAGGGAAAGTTCCGGCGGGAACGCCAGTTCCAGTTTGCGCCAAAGCTCCATGGAATACAGCTTGGCACAAGGCCCTTCCAACAAACTAGTGTTGAAGATCAGACGCATACGGTTACGGGCAAACGCGTCTTTATCGTACACTCGTTCGCCTTCACCAGCCCAGCGTGCGCACAGCAGGCCCCGGTCATTTTCCGGCCGGCTGAAATCCACCAGGCTCATATCCCCCGCCACCAACTCTATACCGGTGCGTTCGGCCGCTTCCACCATCACTTCCAGCATATCGGGAGCAACCACGTCGTCGCTGTCCACAAACACCAGATAATCGCCCTTTGCCTGAGAAACCCCCAGATTGCGAGCCTTGCTCACACCGCCGTTGGGCACATCCAGCACCCGGAACCGATCATCCAACGCAGCGTAGTTGTTGCAGATTTCAAGGGAGGAATCTTTGCTGCCGTCATTGACCAGAATCGCTTCGAACCGGGGCCAGGTCTGCGCCATGATGGAATTCAAACAATACCCCAACCATTTTTCCGCATTATAGACAGGAACCACAATGCTGATCAGTTTATCCTTCATTACCCAATCTTCCCTTTCCAAAATTCCGCACAGGCTTTCAAGCCCTTCTTTTCCAAAACACGGAAACACTCCCGGTACAGTTGATTTAGACCGTTTCCTTCCATCATGGCGCGATCCGACATGGCATCCTCCAGGGTCCGATCCAGTTCGGGACCGCTCAGCCCGGCATCAGCGCATTTGGCCAGGCAGTCGAACAGCGTCCAGCAGTAGGTATCGCACATCTTCTGACGGATAGGCGCCAGTTCCGGCGTATGGCAGACATCATTGGTTTTTTCATGATAGGCCTGGCAGGCATCCAGATTGCGAAGGTTGAACCTGGCCGTGATGCTGCCCTCCCGGCGGCGGTCATAGTTATAACCGGAAATATCCACATACACGACTTTTTTCGCCGCCAGGTAGAACTTGTGGGTGGTAAACTCATCCTCGTGGAGTTTGCCTTTGGGATAGCGGATTTGCCCCACAATATCGGCACGATACAGTTTGTTCCAGGCCACCGGCTTGAAGTTTTTCCAATCCAGATTTCCTTCAATAGCCTGCAGGGGAGTTGCAACGATCACCTTGCCGGAACAGGCAGTCTCTTCCTTCACCATTCCCTTGTACAGGTTACGGTAGCTGCATTCCGCAATTTCGGCGCCGTGCTTCTCTGCCTGAATTTCCAGAATTTCCAGCATCCGGGGGTCCAGCCAGTCATCGCTGTCCACGAAGGCCAGCCAATCCCCTGTGGCTGCTTCGATGCCTGCATTCCTGGCATCGGACAAGCCACCGTTTTCCTTATGGATCACCCGGATTCGCCCGTCCTTTTCAGCCCAAGCATCGCACATTTTGCCGCAATTATCCGGACTGCCGTCATCCACCAGAATGATTTCCAGATTCTGATATGTCTGCCTCACAATGGATTCCACGCACCGATCCAAAAAATCTTCCACTTTGTACACCGGCACGATCACACTGATCATCTTCATTTTCTTTCCTCCTGTCCGGCTCTTTTGTTCAGGAAGCGCTTCAAAGGCTTTTTCAGTTTTGCAAAAAGTTTTTCCTGCTTTTCCTGCCGGGCTTTCCACGCAAAATAGTTATCCGGGTCCTGTTTGCAGAGTTGTTGCCATCTCTGTTTCTGGCTGCGATTCTGTACCCCGGGCCACCGCAGAGCATCCTGCCGAATTCCTTGCTCAAACAGCTCCTTGGCTTCCGGCGTCATATCATCCCAACGGCGCAAAAGTGCTTCGGTCACACCCAGCAGGGAATCCACCGACCGGCAAGCCAGGTCCGGCCGATTCATTTCCAAGCAAAATTTCACCCGGTCCCGCATGGCATCCAGCCCGTCCAGCCGTTTCGGTGTGATGGCCGTGTGCATAATGCTCTGAGGCCGCTGCAGATACCAGTACAGCGGCAGATTCACCCGCGCCACCTTCCCGGCCTGCCATAACCACCGGTGGACCACAAACTCATCCTCATGCAGCCGCCCCAGAGGGTACCGCAGCCGGGCAAACAGATCCGCACGGTACAACTTGTTCCATGCTACCACGTACTCTACGGTAATGGAGGTAAAGATGTCTTCCGCCGCTTCCACCTGCAAAGGCTTGTTCGTCAGATCATACAGAGCCTGTTCTTCCGGCAGGGACGTCACTTCACGGAACAGGCACATAGCCACCGGTGCATCGGTCTGCCGGGCAGCCGTTTCCAGTGCCTGCAACATTTGGGGATGCAGAGCATCGTCGGAATCCACAAAAGCCAGAAACCGCCCCCGTGCCATACCGATGCCATGGTTGCGTGCATCCGAAAGACCGCCGTTTTTCTTGTGCAGTACCCGGATACGGGGATCTTTCTTGGCCAGATTGTCACAGATTTCCGGGGACGTATCCGTACTGCCGTCATCCACCAGGATCACCTCAAAGTCCCGGAATGTCTGGCAGAGAATGCTGTCCACACAGGTTTCCAGATAGGGGGCTGTGTTATACACCGGCACAATCACCGAAATGCTCACTCGCTCGGACTGCACGCGAAACACTCACTCCCATCGAACATTTTTCGGCAGAAACTGCGCCGGAATTTTTATCGCACAATTTCCCATTCTTCTATCTGCCTATTATATCGTATAAGAGCCCGCCAAACAACCCCTTTTGCCGGATTCCGCTCACGCACTGCCGCTAAAATTCATCTTTCTTTCGTCGTTTTCAAAAAAATAAAACCCAGCTGTTCACGGTTTCCCTGAACAGCCGGGCATTATGTACAGTCATGGTCTGCTGTTATTCCGCTTCTTCTTCCAGTTCTCTGGCCAGCTTCCAAAGCTCTTCCAGCGTTTCCACTTCTTGCAGACGTTCCTCGTCCACCTCAACGCCGATGGCTTCTCCCAACTGCCATGCCAGTTCGATCAGGTCCTCATGGTCGGCACCCAGTTCCGCCAGGGTAGTTCCCGAGTTCAGGTCCCCCTCGTCACAGCTGAACTGTTCGGCCAGAATCTCTTTCAGTTCCTGCTTGGTCATATTGTGGTATCCCCCAATCTTCCGGCTGCACCGCAGCCCTTCCTTTTTGAATTATGATACCCAATCCGAACCCGCATCGTCAAGAGGACAGCCCCTTTCCCTTGTTAGAAATCGAAACCGGATTCTTGTGCAACCCTTACAATCTTTTAACCGGATCTTTGCCGGTCAGGCCTTTCCCTGGCGGCTGTTCTGGGTGCCGAAGTAGAAGGCTACCACCATGGACACCACCGTCATAACGGTGTCCGGCTGCAATTGTCCCGTCAGAGCCAGCGCCGCAAATACCGCAATAACCACCAGCGTCACGATGGTTTTGACCTTGATGAGGGCCGCCAGATTTTTCCAGAATTCCTCCACTGCTCTCTCCTTTTCACTCTCCGCCGGAACACACCGGCAGGCTTTCACATTTCTTCATGATGTGAGTCACAGAGGGGTCCCCGTCGCCCAGTGCCATGTAAGGGTCATAGCAGCTGCGCAAGGTCTCCACACCGTAGGGCGGGACCGCCTTTTCCTGAATGTAGTGCAGCCCCAGGTCAATGACCTTTGCTCGCAAAAGCCCCTTGACACCCTCCCGCAAGGCTTTTTCTTCCTTACGGCTGCGGGTCAGGCCGGCGGCTGCCCAACCGCAGAAGGCTGTGAGCAGCGGCAGGACGGCCGTCAGAATATCCGGGATGTTTTCCAGCATCAGGCAGTCTCCTCCTCTTCATCCACCCATTTGGAACTATACAAGCCCAGCTTGTCCAGTCCCCGGGCCTTGCACACGGCCAGGATAGCATCCGCATCCCCCTGGGTCACGGGTCCAATGGTGATGGTCTGAATGGTATGGGGGCCGTTGTTCCACTTGGACGTATACAGCCCCAGGTCATCCAGTTCCCGTTCCTTGCACACCGCCAGGATAGCATCGGCGTCACCCTGGGTCACCGGGCCGATGGTAATCGTCTGCAGACGGGCGGGGGTGTAGGCGGGCTGTTCCGGTTCGTCCGGGAGCACAGCCGCGTGCTCACCCGGGCGGTAGGTATAAACACCTCCGTTGGCGGTGGTGAAATCATCGTCCAGCCACACCAGCGGATTGCGGCGG
>ENA-OOWK01001538-OOWK01001538.1-human-gut-metagenome-genome-assembly--contig:-NODE-1538-length-10893-cov-4.788430_pt1 | contig 10893 bp, 7 predicted proteins | sample MGYA00241405_ERZ501317 | MGnify/ENA primary metagenome ERZ501317 (study PRJEB25962, sample SAMEA1972440) | human gut metagenome | biome: human gut; feature: human-associated habitat; material: faeces... | reverse complement strand
ACGGACAGCCGTTCGCTGTCCCTGTCCATCGCCATGGTGCTGGCCGCCGGCGTGAGGAAAGCCAACATCAAAAGCGCGTTACGCGTCTCGCGTGACCTGAACTAAACGTGGAACGAAACATTCTCCACATCAAACACAAACCCAACCATTAGAGGAGTAACGACAGTGAGCAGCCCGACCATGATGCCGATGAGCCTGACGGAGATCGCGCAGGCGGTTGATGGACGGTTGATGCCGACGACCGTGCCGACCGACGAACCGGTGGCCATCAGCGCCTTCACGGATTCGCGCCAGATCGTGCCGGGATCCGTTTTCGTGGCGATTGCCGGCGAACGCGTCGACGGTCATGATTTCGTGCCGAAGGTCGGCGCGCAGGGGGCTGTGGCCGCACTGGTCGACCACGAAATCGCGGGCGCGCAGGTGCCGCAGATCGTCGTAGAAAACACCGTTAAGGCGTTGGGAGCGCTCGCCAAGCATAATATCGAGCGTCGGCGCGCGCTGGAATCGCCGTTCACCGTCATCGGCATCACCGGTTCCGTCGGCAAAACCACCACCAAGGATCTGCTCTCCTCCCTGCTTGCCACCGTAGGTCCGACCGTGGCTCCGGTGGGATCGTTCAACAATGAGATCGGCCTGCCGCTCACTGCGTTGCGGGTCGATGAGCACACCCGGTTCTTCGTGGCTGAGATGGGTGCCAGCCATATCGGCGAAATCGCGCGACTGACCCGTATCGCACCGCCGAACACGGCAATCGTATTGAAGGTCGGCGTCGCTCACCTTGGAGAATTCGGCTCCCGCGAACGCATCGCACAGGCGAAAAGCGAAATCGTGCAGGGATTGCTTCCCGGAGGCACCGCGGTACTGAACGCCGATGACGAACACGTGGTTCCCATGGCCGGCCTGGCCAACGGCGACGTGCTGTGGTTCGGCTTGGGATCGTCGCAGGAGCCCGAGGTGCGGGCCATTGATGTCACTGCCGACCGGTCCGATCATGCTGAATTCACGTTGGTCGATGCGGACGGCAACCATACGCCGGTGCATCTGGGCATTCCTGGACGTCACAATGTGATGAACGCGTTGGCCGCCGCAACCGTGGCGATGCGTTACGGTATGGCACCCGAAACGGTGGCACGGATTCTGGCCTCGCAGCACACCATCAGCCCTCATCGCATGGCATTGTCCACGGTGAATCGCGAGGGGACTTCCTTCACGCTGATCGATGATTCCTTCAACGCCAATCCCGACTCCATGAAAGCCGGCCTGAACGGGTTGAAGGCCTGGAACTCAAATGACGGCAAGGAGCCGTTCCGCGTGGCGCTGCTGGGTGCCATGCTGGAACTCGGCGCCGATGAAACGGCATTGCACACCTCGATCGGCACGTATGCGGACGAATTGGGCATCGACGCGATCATCGCGGTCGGTTCCGCCCAAGACCAACATCTCGATGCACTGGCACAGGCTCTGGCGGACGGTGCCCGTCAGAGCCAATCCGCGTCGGTGGATTGCGTACACGACATCGATGCGGCCGAACAGCTGGTCATCGACTTGGCTCGCAACCATCCCGACGCTGTGGTACTGCTCAAGGGATCGCACGCGTCAGGCCTGAGCGCTTTGGCTGAACGCTGGGCAAAGAACTGACCTGATAACCACCCCAAGAAACCGACAAGAAAGAGAAGCTGCACGTGATTGCTCTGATCATTGGAATGCTGGTGTCGCTCATCGTCACCTTAGTCGGCACCCCGCTGCTGATTCGGCTGGTCCACAAGCTGCACTATGGCCAGTACATCCGCCAGGATGGGCCGCAGTCGCATCTGGTCAAGCGCGGCACCCCCACGTTGGGCGGCGTGGTCATCAACTTCGCGATTCTGCTCGGTTGGGCATCCTCCGCACTGTACCGATACCTGCGTTCGGGCGACGTGCCCTCCTGGTCCGCGGCTCTCGTACTGTTCGCCATGCTGTCGATGGGTCTGCTGGGCTTTATCGACGACTTCGCCAAGGTGCGTAAGAAGCAGAACGAAGGCCTATCGGTGGGCGGCAAGTTCATTGGCCAGTTCATCTTCGCCACCATCTACGCGGTACTTGCGCTGCTGATTCCCACCAAATCGGGATTCCCCAGTGCGCAGGCAGGCATCAGCTTCATCGAACAGCCGTTCTTCAACTTCGACTTCGCCGGCCGTGCCGTAGCCATCATCCTGTTCGTCATCTGGGTGAACTTCCTGATGACCGCATGGACCAACGCAGTGAATCTGACGGATGGACTTGACGGTCTGGCGGCAGGTTCGTCGATGATCGCCTTCACTGGTTTTGGCGTCATCGCATTCTGGGAAAGCTACCACATCAAGGGCGGCAGCCATGGCGGATATTCCTATGCCGTGTCCGATCCTCTCGATCTGACCGTCATCGCCGTATGCGCGGCCGTCGCCTGCTTCGGCTTCCTGTGGTACAACTCGAACCCCGCATCGATTTTCATGGGTGATACCGGTTCCCTGGCCTTGGGCGGTCTGTTCGCAGCCCTGTCCATCGCCACGCACACCGAATTCCTGGCGGTGGTTCTGGGCGGACTGTACGTCATGGAAGCCATGAGCGACGTCATCCAGGTCGGGTACTTCAAGATGACCCACAAACGTGTATTCAAAATGGCGCCGATTCACCATCATTTCGAACTGAAGGGTTGGACCGAAACCAAGGTGGTGGTGCGGTTCTGGATGATCGAACTCATCTTCGTGCTGCTCGCCCTGACGATTTTCTACGGCGACTGGGTCACCCGCTCCGGCCTGCTGTTCAGCTAGCGGAAATCTGGGTGGATTATGCTCACCCACGGAATTCCTATATCAGGAGGAACAATGCAAGTAGCGGATAAGACAGTGGTGATCGCCGGACTGGGGGTGTCCGGCACCTCGTTGGCGGAGGTATTGAGGGAACGCGGTGCCCACGTGATTGGCGTCGACGAGAGGAAGCCCGAGGCCGATCTCCACTCCTTTGATGACGTGGACTGGGACCATGTGGACTACGTCATGTCGTCCCCGGTGTTCAACCCCCGCACCCCGTTCGTGCTGGAAGCCCAACGCCGTGGCATCCCCGTGATGAGCGAGGTGGAATTCGCATGGCAGCTGCGTGTGAATAACGAGCGCACCGGTACTCCGGCTCCATGGATCGGCATCACCGGCACCAACGGCAAAACCTCCACCACCGAGATGACCTCGGAAATGCTCACCGCCTGCGGACTCGACGCGCCGACCGCCGGCAATATCGCCTCCGGAGACATGAGCATGAGCCTGTCTCGTTGCGCCACCAATCCGCAGCACGACGTACTGTGCGTGGAACTGAGCTCCTTCCAATTGCACTTCACCGATTCGCTGGCACTTGACTGCGCGGCGATCACCAATATCGCCGACGATCACCTCGACTGGCACGGCGGGCGCGAGAATTACGCCGCCGACAAATCCAAGGTGTTCCACAACGCCAAACGCGCCATCGTCTACAATGCGCAGGACGCCAAAGTCAGCGAACTGGCGGCCGAGGCTCAGACTGCCGAAGGATGCCGCAAGGTGGGATTCACGCTCGAGGCCCCTCAAGCCGGCCAGATCGGCATTGAAGATGGCTGGATCGTGGACAGGAGCGGCGTGGCCGGCGGCGCAGTAGGAGAGTCGGTCAGACTGGCCGCCATCACCGATTTCACGCATCTGGCAGAGCCGGACGGCTCACTGTACCCGCATCTGGTGGCCGATGCATTGACGGCATTGGCGTTGGTGCTGGGACTTGGCGCTGATCGCGATACCGCGTTGAAGGCGCTTACCTCGTTCAAGCCGGGCGGCCATCGCATCGAAACCGTGGCTGAGGCCGCAGTTGAGGGCGGCTCTGTTCGTTTTGTGGACGATTCCAAAGCCACCAACGGCCATGCGGCACGCGCCTCGCTGTCTAGCTTCCCGGCCAAGTCTGTGATCTGGATTGCCGGAGGTCTGGCCAAGGGCAGTCGATTCGAGGACCTGGTCAAGGACCAGGCACACACCATCAAAGCGGCCGTCATCATCGGCAAAGACCAGCAGCCGATGATCGAAGCGTTTGCCAGCCAAGCTCCGGACATCCCGGTGACCATCATCGATCCCGAAGACAACGATACCGTCATGGACCGTGCCGTCGAAGCCTGCGGCACGTATGCCGCCGCCGGCGACATCGTGCTTATGGCTCCGGCCTGCGCCTCCATGGACCAGTTCAAGTCCTATGCGGATCGAGGCAATCGATTCGCCGCCGCAGCCAAGACGTGGAGCGAGGTGCATGGCCTCCACTGATACCCATAAGCGTAAGGCATACAGAGCCCCTGACAAGCCCTCACTCGAAATCGCCGACTACACGGGTTGGCGAAGCTTGCTCAACCCGCTATGGTGCTACCACGGCTTCCGCATGGCCGTGGTGGGGCTGACATGCTTCGGCCTGATCATGGTGTTCTCCAGCTCCACGGTCACCATGGCCGCACTGGGCAAGTCGCCGTTCCTTCAGCTTCTGAACCAGGGCGCGTTTTGCCTGATCGGCTTGGTGCTGGGCTTCGTGGCATTGATGATGCCGGTGACGTTCTGGAAACGGACCGGCGTGTTCTTTGTGGTGGGTGCCTGCCTGTTGCAGGCGCTGACCTTTACTCCTTTGGGTCACGACGTCTACGGCAACAGAGGTTGGCTGGACCTCGGCTTCACCACTATCCAGCCGGCCGAATTCATGAAGTTCGCGATGTGCATATGGCTTCCCTCGTCGTTGCATGCCTGCAGCAAGATGTACCACAAGAAGGGAATCAAAGCATATGCCGCGCCGTTGGCGCTGTATGCGATAGGCGTGGCACTGGTGATGGGCGGCAGGGACCTCGGCACGGCCATGATTCTGGTCTTCATCGGAGGCGTGGCCTTTCTGATCGTCGGGTTCCCCGGCAAATGGATGGGAGTCGGCGTATTGGGCGCGGTGGTTATGGTCGGTGCATTGGCGGTTTCCAGCCCGAACCGCTTGCGTCGTATTCTGGCCACATATGGCGATTGCTCGGCCGCTGACGCGCAGAGCGTATGCTACCAGTCCATTCACGCCAAGTACGCCATCGCCTCCGGAGGTTTTCTGGGATTGGGCATCGGCAATTCGCGGGAGAAATGGAATTACCTGCCGGCCGCCCATAACGATTTCATTTTCGCGATCATCGGCGAGGAGACCGGATTCGTCGGTTGCGCCATCGTATTGCTGTTCTTCGCGATTCTCGCCTGGTGCATGATCGTCATCGCATTGCAGGTCACCGATCGTTATGTTGCCATGGTGCTGATGTGCGTCACCATTTGGATCGTGGGCCAGGCCATGGTCAACATCGGCGTGGTCGTGGGTGTGTTCCCGGTATTGGGCGTGCCTATGCCGTTCGTCTCCGCAGGCGGCTCATCCATGGTTATGTGCTTGACGGCGGCCGGACTGGTTGTGGGACTTATGCGCTCTCAACCGCAGATAAAACAGTCGCGTCAGAGCGCGTAAGTAGACTCGGTAATCATGAATCAAGGCACACCACATATCGTTCTTGCTGGCGGCGGTACCGCCGGACATGTCAATCCGCTGCTCGCGGTCGCCGGGGCGATTCGCGACATCGAACCCACGGCACAGGTCACCGTCATCGGCACTGCGGTGGGTTTGGAGAAGGATTTGGTGCCGGAGGCCGGCTACGAGCTCGACACCATCGAAAAAGTGCCGTTCCCGCGTCGCCCTAACCTGTACATGCTGCGCTTCCCGGCAAAATGGAAGCGAGAAACCGCCAAGGTGCGCTCCATTCTTGAAACGCGGCATGCGGATGTCGTGGCCGGATTCGGCGGGTATGCTTCCGCCCCCGTCTACGCCACCGCACACAAGATGGGCATTCCGATTGCCATCCATGAGCAGAATGCGCGTGCCGGCATGGCCAATAAACTGGGCGCTCGTTGGGCCGATTTCATCGGTACCGTGTACGAGGGCACCGGTCTCAAACCGCGTGCCGGAGCCGACGTCGAGCGCGTCGGTCTGCCGTTGCGCCCGGCCATCGCCTCCCTGACCAAACGCATCGGTGACGACCGTGCCGCCGTACGCCGTGAATCGGCCGCGCAGCTTGGCGTCGATCCGAACCGTCCGCTGGTGCTGGTCACTGGCGGATCGCTGGGAGCGCAAAGCCTGAACCGTGCCATCGCCTCCTCCGCCGCAGACCTGTTGGCCCACGCGCAGATCATCCACTTGACCGGGCGAGGCAAAATCAGCGAAGTACGCGAACTGGTCACGGCCTCGGCCGGCGCGGACGTGCTTACCGGCATCGGCCCCGAATCGGCCGGACAAGGTGACTACCATACCGCCGAATATCTGGAACGAATCGATCTGGCCTTTGCCTGTGCCGACTTGGTGATTTGCCGTGCCGGAGCCGGATCGGTATCCGAGCTGGCTGCACTGGGCCTGCCGGCCATTTACGTGCCGCTGCCCATCGGCAACGGCGAGCAGCGTTTCAACGCCGAGCCAGTGGTGAACGCCGGCGGCGGCCTTCTGGTCGCAGACAAGGACCTGACCCCGCAGTGGGTGCATGAGCATGTGCCCGATCTGCTCGCCGATCACGAACGACTTGCCGAATTCGGCCGCAAGGCATGGGAATACGGCATCAGAAACGCTGCCGAAATCATGGCCCGGCACGTTCTGCAATTAGCCGAACCATCCAAGTAGTATTCAGATATCATTCCGTGCGCGATACTGACCAATTCCGTTCCGCAGCACGAGATACGGTCATAATATAGGGTGCTGGAATCCCTAAAGGAGTTTTGAATTGTCTCAAGATCAGCCCATAGTGCTTGACCCCACGTATGCCTCATTCGATGCTGCGGACCGCCCCGCGGATCTCGGCGCCACCCATTTCATCGGTATCGGCGGTGCCGGTATGAGCGTTCTGGCCGAAATGCTGCACGCCGAAGGAGTCGCGGTGGACGGCTCCGATCGCGCACACAGCGCCAAAACCGACCGACTTGAAACGCTGGGCATCACCGTTGAATTCGGGCAGCGAGCCGAAAATGTCGCCCAGGCCGAGACCGTGGTCTACTCCAGCGCCATCAAACCGGACAATCCGGAAATCGTCGCAGCACACGCGGCGGGCAAGCGCATTGTGCATCGCAGTGACATCCTCGCCCTGCTCATGAACGGCAAACGAGCCGTCACCGTGGCCGGAGCGCACGGCAAAACCACCACCAGCTCCATGCTGTCCCACATTCTGGTGAACGCCGGTGCCGATCCAAGCTACGCCATCGGCGGCTTTATCCAAGGCCCGGACGGCACCACGCTGGACGGCGGACACGCGGGCAAAGGCGACATCCTGGTGGCCGAAGCCGACGAATCGGACGGCAGCTTCGCCAAATACCATCCGACCATCGCCATTATCACCAACTGTGAAGCCGATCATCTCGACCATTACGGCGACGAAGCCCACTACCGTGCCGCGTTCGTTGCCCACGCCGGCCGGGCCACCGGTCACGTGATCATCAGTATCGACGACCCCGACGGACTTGCCGTGCTGGAGGCCCTGCCCGCCGACGTGAAATCCCATACCGTTGCCTACGGCACTACCGCGCGTGAATCCCTGCCCGATTTGGGCGGTGCCGCGTATGTCTGGATCGCTTCGGAAAGCGAGACCGCAGGCAGCGGCGTCGAACAGCTCACCCTGCATCTGCCGGCCGCGGTGACGGCGGGGGAGCCGGTGGCTCAGAGCATTGCCCTGAAGGTTCCTGGCGTGCACAATGCGCGCAATGCGGCCGCCGCCATCAGCGCTGCCGTGCTGCTGGGCGTGAGCCCCGCAGACGCGGCCAAGGCGGCCGGCACATTCCTCGGTGCGGCACGCCGCTTCCAGGTGCGCGGCACGGTCAAGCAGGTCACTGTAGTGGACGATTACGCCCACCATCCCACCGAAATCGCGGCCCTGCTGGATGCGGCCCGACGCCGGTACCCCGATTCGACCATTCGTGTGATCTTCCAGCCACACCTGTTCTCCCGCACCAAGTTCTTCGCGCACCAGTTCGCCAAATCCTTGGCCAAAGCCGATGACGTCATTATCACCGGTATCTTCCCGGCCCGTGAAAAGCAGGCCGATTTCCCGGACATCAGCCCCTCCACCATCGTGGACGCGGCTGCGGGACTCAAGGATGCTTCCGCAGGCACGTGGATTCAGCCGGTCGAGGATATGTGCCTGGCCGCCAAGATGATGGCCATGCGCGCCCACCACGGCGACGTGATCTTCACCGTGGGCGCGGGCGACATCACCGACATGGATCAGGTGCTGCTCACCGCACTTGAGGCCCATCGGGAAAGCTGCGAGTGATGTCCGGGCGCACGGTCAGATCCGGGGGCAATGACAACGGCTCACGTCGTTCGTCTGGGAGCTCCCGCAAGCCGCGCACCATCGGTTCACGCGGAAACACGGGTCGCTCGTCGAAGTCTCGCGTTCCCCGGTCCGTGTCTTCCGGGCATGAGATCGACGAGCCGGAGATCATCGATGATGTGACGGTAGCCAAGGGCCAGGCCGGTGCCTTCGTCGATGCACGGCGGTTGCACAGCGAGGATTACGTTGCCGAAACGCTGCATCAGACCACCGGCTCCCTAGGAGTCGCATCACGCCCGAAAGTGGTGAATTTCACCGAACGCGCCAAAGAACGCAAGCGTGCAAACGTGCGCGTCGTTGCGTTACGCGTGTTGATTGCGGTCGTCAGTGTGGCTGTAGTGACGGGGCTAACGTGGCTGCTGCTTTTCTCGTCGGTGTTTCGTCTGGAAACCAGCGAGATCGGCGTATCCGGTGCCAACGAATGGGTGAGTGCGCAGACCATCCATGTCATCGCCGATAAGCAGGCTGGAAAGTCGTTGTTCCTGGTCTCCGCCCATGAGGTCACAGAGCAACTCAAGTCCATTCCCGGCGTCAGCGAGGCCAAGGTCTCCAAACAGTTCCCCAAGTCGATGAGCGTGGAAGTCAAGGCGCAACGGCCCGCGGCCATGCTGAAAAGAGGCGATACCCTGACCGCGGTGGATTCCCAGGCGCGTGTGTTGAACTCGGTGAAGAACGCCAACGTGGATGGCATCCCGGTGATCGAGGTCAAGGATATAGACGCCAGTCTCAAGAACCGTTCGGTGAAGGAGGCGCTGACGATTCTGGGCGCGTTGCCGGAATCGATGCGTAAGTCCATTACCAAGGTCACCGCTGAGACGCAGGATTCGGTGACTACCACGCTTAACGACGGTGACCGCGTAATCATTTGGGGCGACTCCTCGCAACTGAAGCTGAAGTTGGCGGAAGTCGAGGAAATCGACAAGAACATCACCGCTGGCACGGCTGGCTTTGCCGGGAAACATCAGATTGATGTTTCCTCATCCCAGAAGCCCATCATCAAGTGACGGCGATTCAGTTGGTTCCGTTGGTTCCGTTGGTTCCGTTGGTTCCGTTGGTTCCGGGGCGGCGTTCGCTCCGTTGGTCCTGCTGACAACGTTGGTCCCGTCAATGCCGGGGCGATGTTCGCTGCCGGCGATTTGCGCGAGTCGCGCCATAGGGTGTATGCTGAAAAGTCCGGCCGAAAAGCCGGAAGCTTGATAACTCAAGATTGGGGGCGATCGGTTTCGACGGTGACCTGTTCGCTGCAGGGAAGCGTGCCGAGAACGCCGGGTCCGCTCGTGGATGACCCCGGCAAAAGAATAAGTGCTAAATCTAACCGCACTGAGTTCGCTCTCGCTGCCTGATTTTTAGTCAGGATTAACCAGTGAGCAGCCGCTCCGTTCACTCCTCCTCGTCTTTGGGAGGATGCTGAGCGTCGTTTAGAAGACTTGCTGATGTAGTTGAGCCTCAGGGCTGCATCGGGACTTTAACTGCGGATATGCTCGCCATCAGTTGTCTGCGACATCGATGAGGGCAGAAAAATCGCCAACTTGGCCAGCAGACTACGCACGTAGAAGACTGTGGGCTCGGTCATCGGACCGGGGTTCAATTCCCCGCGCCTCCACCAATCCGCCTCGGCGGAAACAAGCCGCTTGGCTTTACGAAAGTAAGGCTGAGCGGCTTTTCTTATTCCCGTCGATTCCCTCGTATTCTCTCGGTTTCACGGGATAATGTGGGCAAAATGTGGGCAAAAATCGAGCCCGCGAAGCCCTCTGCCACAACGCGAGAACGGCCCCGACCGGCAAGTAGGCCGACTCGGGTTGAGTCGTCTGCGATGCCGGACGGGGCCGAACTGTGCGTGGTGGTCATGCGGCGAGGTCGAGGCGCTGTTTGATGGCGCTGACGCCGATGAGCGCGCCGGCGAGGATGCCGAGCGCGTTGAGCGTGGTCACTATCGCGTCCACGTGAGTCCAGCCCCATGCGGGGCCGACCGTACTGACGAACAGGGCGAGTGCGGGCAGGACGATGAGGCCCAGCCATTTGAGCACGTCATAGACGCGATTCGGCAGCAGCCAATCGGGCACGGTCGGCTCCGTGCCGGCGGTCTGGGGGTCGGTGTTTTCGTCGGTCATATTGTCCTCGATTCTGTGATTTGGAACCTAGGAACCCCGCCCGGCCAAGGTGCAGGATTCCCAGGTTGGGTTCGGGTTCTCAGTAGTTCAGTAGTGCAGCACTTCGCCGGGGTAGATCACGTTGGGGTTGCCGCTGCGATAGCCGGTGAGCTGCGTGTAGCCGATGCCGAGGCGGGCGGCGATGCCGCTGAGGGTGTCGCCGCTGCGCACGGTCACGGTGCGGGTGGCCGGTGGGGCGTTGCTGCCGGTGGCGACGCTGCCGCCGCCGTTGTAGGTGACGACCTGACCGGGATAGATCAGGTTGAGGTTGCCGCTTGGCACGCTCCACCTGGACAGCGGCCACAGGCCTGTGCGCGAGGCGATGCCGCTCATGGTGTCACCAGAGCGGACGGT